>Ga0116143_10001128_pt1 | contig 33535 bp, 25 predicted proteins | sample AD_UKC034_MetaG_FD_89745 | JGI IMG/M metagenome (GOLD analysis project Ga0116143, IMG submission 89745) | Active sludge microbial communities of municipal wastewater-treating anaerobic digesters from USA - AD_UKC034_MetaG | ecosystem: Engineered > Bioreactor > Anaerobic > Digestate | place: USA... | reverse complement strand
TTTTGTCCCTACAGTGGGGTTTTGTATTTTGGTGCATTGATACCCCTTTCGGTAACAGCATCAGGGGGATATTTTTTACCGGCAGTTTTTGCACTTGCTACAGGATTACCGGTAATTGTTTTTGCGTGGATTTTAGCCTTCAGTTTGTCAAGCGTTGGTAAATTTTACAACCGACTAAAAAGCTTTGAAATTTGGTTCAGACGAGTAGTTGCGGTCATTTTTATTGTTGTGGGATTATACTATATGTGGGTGTTTTACTTGTAGAAGTGCTATAAAGTGCCTAAAGTCCACTAGAGAGCCTAGAGTTTAACAGGAATTATATTAAAATGGATTATTAATAAATATATAAAATTAAAAAAGCCCAAAGTACTTTAGGCACTTTAGTGCACTTCAAGTACTCCAGGCACTTAAAATTATGGAAACAAAAAAAGAAATAAAAATCCTGTTTTGGATAGCTGTGGTTTTTGTGGCAGCATTTTTTCTACCTGTTGAAAGTGCAAGATTTACTACAGCCGTTGATGCGACTCTTGATTTGGTAAAATGGTATGCACGTGAGCATGTTATTTTATGCTTATTACCTGCGTTTTTTATTGCCGGGGTGATTTCAATTTTCGTAAGTCAGGGTTCAGTTCTAAAATACTTTGGTGCAAGTGCAAAGAAATGGGTTTCCTATACTGTAGCAGCAGTTTCGGGAACCATATTGGCAGTATGTTCATGCACGATATTACCCTTATTCTCCAGTATTCACAAACGCGGTGCAGGATTAGGTCCCGCTGTGGCATTTTTGTATTCAGGTCCGGCAATTAATATTTTAGCTATTATTTTAACTGCTCGCATCCTGGGATTTGAAATGGGTGTTGCGAGAATTATAGGAGCGGTTTCATTCTCAGTTATAATTGGATTGATAATGTCAGTGATTTATCGCAAAGAGGAAAAAGCCAAAAAAGAAGAACAGATGCATATAACTGCTCCACCGGAAAAAAGACCGATGTGGCAAACTGCATTCCATTTCTTTGTGCTTGTACTTATTTTAGTTTTTGCAAACTGGGGATCTCCTAGTGATGGCGACACTTCCAGCACTTGGTATTACATTTGGGCAAACAAGTGGTTAATAACAGCATTTTTCAGTGTACTGTTAGGATTTTCTCTCATTTTTAATCTAAAAATTAGGTGGTATTGGGTTTTGATGGTAGCTGCAGCAACAACAATTGCATCAATTTTATCTTTTGGCTACATCGAAAGTCTCAAATTGGCTCCACTTGTACCTGTTATGGTTGCAATAGCAGGTTTAAGCATAATTACATTATTCGACAAACAAGATGAAGATAATAAAGAATGGACACTTTCAGCATGGGGTTTTGCAAAACAGATAATGCCATTATTGGCCATAGGCGTTATAACTGCAGGTTTTCTACTTGGATCTACTCACGATGGTAAAACAATTGCTGGTGTAATTCCGAATGAATGGATTGTGAATTTGGTTGGTGGGAATAGCTTTTTTGCAAATCTTTTTGCATCGGTTATTGGTGCATTTATGTATTTTGCGACATTAACAGAAGTTCCAATTTTACAAGGGCTAATTAGTGCCGGAATGGGAAAAGGTCCTGCTTTGGCTTTATTACTCGCAGGTCCATCTCTCTCCTTGCCAAATATGTTGGTAATTCGTGGTGTAATGGGAACTCAAAAAACTATAGTTTATGTAGCACTTGTAATTATAATGGCAACGAGTGCAGGTTTGATATATGGAGGATTGTTTTAAAAAATAAACTGTCGATTTATGCTGTCAAAATTGTGTGATTACCTAAATAAATAAAATATGAAAATACTAATCTCAACTCTATTACTTGTGATATCCGCTTCTTGTATTGTCAGTCAAAACATTATCAACATCAACTCTATCGAACTTGAGAAAACAATAGAAGAACTTGATAAACAAAACTCTGTAATTATTGATGGTAGATCTGCCGAAAAGTTTGCGGAAAACCATATTATAGACGCAATAAACATTGACGCTTTTTCTGAAGAAGCTCAAAAAGAAATCTTAAATTATCTTAACAAACATACTATTCTGTTGTATTGCACTACATTTAATAGAGTTGAGTTACTTACAGAAATCTTAACAAATTTGAATTATTCCGGCACTATCATAGTAGTTGAGGATGGCTTGGCTGGAATGATGAAAAATATACCCAACAGTAAGATATTTAGTATTAACTTAAATAATCAATTTTAAAAAAGCAAATTATGAAAAAAATCGTTTTATTTATTAGCATTTTAGCAATGGTTTTAGGAATACATTCGTGTAAAAACAAAACCAACAACTCAGTTGAAACTGAAGAATTTAAAGAAAAAATTACCATTACCTACTTTCATGGCGAAAGACGTTGTAAAACCTGTATTGCTGTTGGCGATGTAGCAAAACTAACTTATGAGGAAAACTACAAAGACAACAAAGATATCGCGTTTAAAGATATAAACATAGATGATAAAGCAAATGAAAAAATTGCCGAAAAATATGAAATCGCAGGTTCAGCGCTACTTATAATTATTAATGGAAAAGCAGAAGATATTACAGGCATGGCTTTTCAAAACGCTGTGAACAATCCTGAAGTTTTGAAAGAAAAAATAGAAGAAATTGTAAATAAATCTTCATAACATATAACTATATTCAATAACCGTTACGAAAAATATTTTAACGTAAATCTCATGAAGAACTTAATAAGTATTGTAGTCATTAGTCTTGTTTTATCATCAATTGGTTTTTCTCAGACAAAAACACCAAAGGTAATCGTGTATTACTTTCATGCAACAGAGCGATGCCATACATGTAAAGAAATAGGACAAAAAACAAAAATGGTAATGGCCGATAATTTTAGAGATGAAATTATTAGTGGGGTAGTAAAATTTCAGGAATTCGATTATGAAGACCCAGTAAATAAATCTATCGTAAATAAATATTTCGCATATGGCAGCACTCTTTTATTAGTTTATCCCGAAAACGAAGAAAAAAATGTAGATCTAACCGAAATGGCTTTTCAGTATGTTGTAAATAAACCGGAAAAGTTTAAGGAAGAACTAGCAAAAGAAATTGATAAACTGATAATGAGCGATTAAACATTCGTTAACAAATCTATCCAGCTATCATAAATGAATGAAAATAAAAAATGAAGATACTAATTTTATGTACCGGCAATTCTTGCCGATCGCAAATGGCGCATGGATTTTTACAATCATTTGATAAAAGTCTGACTGTTCGCTCTGCCGGAACCGAGGCCAGTGGCAAGCTTAATCTCGGAGCCGTAGAGGCTATGAAAGAAGTTGGAATAAACATTTCGCATCACACTTCTGATTCGGTTGATTTATACCTTGGCGAAGAGTGGGATTATGTGATAACTGTTTGCGGTGGAGCAAATGAGGTTTGTCCTGCTTTTATCGGTAAAGTAAAAAACCGTTTGCATATTGGTTTCGACGATCCGTCTCATGCAGTTGGCAGCGAGGAGTTTATCAAGTCAGAATTTCGCAGGGTTAGAGATGAGATTAAGGTGAAGTTTGAGAGGCTTTATGAGAGTATTAAGTAAAACTGCTCCTTGTAAGGATGGGTTTAAAACCCATCCTTACAAGTGCAGTTATTAGAATTTTATATAATATGAAGAAAATAGCATTTTTCGAGAAGTACCTAACCTTGTGGGTAGCTGCCTGTATAGGATTGGGTGTAATTATAGGGCATTTTGCAGGAAATGGAATCACGATTCTAACCGAAATGGAATTATTTAATGTAAATATTCCGGTTGCGATTCTAATTTGGTTAATGATATACCCTATGATGTTGCAAATTGATTTTTCAAGCCTTAAAAGAGTCGGCAAAGAGCCAAAAGGTTTGATTTTAACAGTAGTTATAAACTGGCTGATAAAACCTTTTACTATGTCTTTTTTCGCGTGGTTGTTTTTCACGAAGATTTATTCTGCATTCATTGACCCATCGCTGGCAGGGGAATATATTGCCGGTGCAATTCTTTTAGGAGCTGCTCCATGTACAGCAATGGTTTTTGTGTGGTCATATTTATCGGACGGAGATCCAAATTACACACTTGTTCAGGTTTCTGTTAATGACCTGATAATATTGATTGCATTTGTACCAATTGTTGGGTTACTGCTAGGCATTACAGATGTAAAGATCCCTTACGAAACCTTATTGACTAGTGTAGTTGTTTTTGTAGTAATCCCACTGTTAGCAGGTTATATTACAAATCGTTCGGTTGTTAAGGCTAAAGGCGAAGAGTGGTTAAAAAAAAATCTATTACCTAAACTTCGTCCATTTTCTATTGTTGCATTGCTGGTAACTTTAGTACTTCTGTTTGCTTTTCAGGGGGAAATTATCACAGACAATCCATTAATTATACTTTTAGTTGCTGTACCTTTAATTATCCAGACCTATTTCATCTTTTTTATTACTTGGATTGGAGGGAAAAAACTAAAACTGCCCTACTCTACTTGTGCTCCTGCTGCAATGATTGGTGCTAGTAACTTTTTCGAGTTGGCTGTTGCTGTTGCAATTGTTTTATTCGGTTACGACTCTCCTGCAGCTTTGGTAACAGTTGTCGGTGTTCTAGTAGAAGTTCCTGTTATGTTATCGCTGGTTGCTTTTGCAAATAGGAGAAAATATTGAAAAACTATTAACCCTGCTAGATTTTTACGATTCGTTTTGCAAAAGTCTTTTTACCATTATCAATTATCACAAAATAAACACCTTTCTCAAATCTGCTGAAATCGATATCATAAGATTGCCTGATTTGAATAGTTTCAAAAACAACACGACCGTTTACATCAATTATTTTAAAACTATGCTTGTGATTGTTATCATCAGCCACAAAAATGCTTACAACATCACTTACAGGATTGGGATAAACGCACACATCATCAACAAGTTCCAACTGAGTTTTATTTATACCATCTAATACTATTTCGATGTCATCAAGATACAGATTAAACATTTGAGCAATGCTATAACAATAAAATCCAAAATAATAGAAATCATCGGACCATATCGGAAAATAAACTTCTGCCTGCTGATATGTATTATTTGTCAGATTGGGATAATCTCCTAACAAAACATTCAATTCTGAATGAGTTTGGGTGTTACCCATCATTAGTTTCAAATTTTCAGGCCAAGTTCCATCTTCTATTTTGTACCAGAAACTAATTTTGTAAATAAAACCTGACTCAAGCCAAACGCATTTCGAAATCAACCAATCATCAGCTGCTGCAAAATCATTGTACTCATACTTCACACAAGCAGGTTGCGAATGCCCTCCGTTAGTTTTATACTGCCATGTTCTATTATCATTATTTACATTTTCGATAATCCAATCTTCATACTCATCTAATAATTCAAACCCAATTAAATATGGTAATTCAGCATTTGTTTTATTTTTAACGCTTACAAAAAGGCTATCATTCTCTTGATCAACATCGCCGGAGTATTCTGCCCATATTTTTATCGAATATTCTCCATACGCACTTAAATCTGCGACAGTTAAAAAATTAAAAATCTCAGATTCTCCAGGATGTAATGTTTCTCCAAAGTTTTCCACAACAACTTCGTTTTCATCAATTTGGTATTTCATAGTAATATTACTAAGGATTTGCGAACTAAGATTAACAATCTTAACAGCAATAGTCTCCTCACCCATCATACAGGACGACACCGGATTTATAACTTCGCTAAGCATAACATCAGGTTCAGAAAGCTCAATTATCTCGAAATTGTCAATCAAGAAACTAAGCATTTCCGGTTGACTATAAATATGAAATCCAAAATAGTAAGAGGCATTCTCATTTACAGTGAAATAATGTACTGCCGTTTGAAATTCAGCATTATTTAAACCATTTAGATTAATCAATTGATCCGTCATAAATTCAGAGTACGGAGAATTTCCCAAATAAACGGCAATATCATGAAACCAATAAACACCAATTCCATGATAATCAAAACTTAATTTATAAAGCTTACCTTGCTCCAGAATTATACATTTCGACATAAGCCAGTCATCAGCCATATTATCTGTTGATGAATTATATCCGGGCGAGAATCCCGAACCAGATAAACCCCAAGTAACCCCATCATCATTACTATCCTCAATAAGCCAGCCCATATCATCGCCACCACCACTAATTTGATAGGGAATATCGGCACACAGTACATTTACAACATTTATGGCAAGTGTATCATTTACCCTATATGTATCACAAACCAATTCAGAATAAACTTGCAAACTGTATATTTCACCTGCTGTTTGGGAAAAGTCGTAAGTTTGTTCAAATTGATAAACTATAGATTCTCCGGGATTTACAGTCGTGTTAACTATTTCAGTAACCGGTTCTCCGCCATCTACTACATAAGAAATTGGAAAATTTGAGCACGAGGAATTTCCGTAATTATCTATTATAACACTAATGTGTGTCGGCTCTGTATATGTCATATTTATCGGATGAATAATCTCTGTAATCTTAATATCACATTCATGCTTAGGGAATATATTAATTAAAGCACACTGTGACAGAGGGAAAAAATTATCATCTAACAAATAATAAGCACCATCCGAATCCCAACCCCAGTTAAAATGAAAATAATCATCAACATCATATCCATCTAAAACCCATGCATGTCCTTCGGGTATAATTTCAGAAAAACCAATATAAAGCATTGGGAATCCGTTATCAATTTGATTTCTCAACAAGTTTTTCCAATCTTCGTCCGAAAAGCCTGACTTATGCACATAACTCAGATTTGCAGAATAATTAAAGTAGTCCACAAAAGTATTATTACTAACTCCAGCACCTGAACTTGTTGCTGCATAATTCATATTAACCGCCACACCACTATGATACATCAGGGTTGCAACAGCATTATTTTCTTCGGTAAGTTCGTCCGACATTTGAGCCCAAAGATATTCGGTTGCACCAAAATCTGCTGAAAGACTCCCATACAATAAGTGGTCATATGAATGATTACCAATTCCAAATTGCGGATAGTTCCAATATTTCATAATTTGAGCCATCGCAGTTGCAACACATCCTGTAACTGAATGACCACAAGGTCCGTTTATATCTTCGGGACACAATGTATTATAGTAACAACCTTGTCCCCAACGGGTAGTTAGTAATTGTATCGATTTAGTTTGTCCTGAAATGAATTCTGAACTTTGAGTTCTTTCCCATGATGAATGCTTCGGTAAACTGTTGTAATTTAAGCTTTCTTTCGTTTTTAACATTTGTTCACCTATATGCTCGAACCACAACTTTTCGGACTCTGACATAAACTCCGGGTCGTAAAAACTGTTATACGAGTACGCTAAAACAGCAGGAAAGCAATCATCTGTACTTAATGCCACAAATCCTCCGGTCTCAAAATAAAAAATACTAATTGCATGATATTCACCCGAATAAATTCTGTGTTCATCTATTGAGCTTCCTAAATCGGCCATATTTAGTTTAGTTTTATAAAAGAATTTTACAAAATCTTTTAACTGTTCTTCCGATAAAGGTTTTGAAAACAATGCAGCTACGACAATTAAACTAAATCCAAGACAAATTAGTTTTTTCATAAATTGATAGTTAAATGATATATCAGCAAATATATTTAAATAATTCGAAAAATGATATAACAAACATTTAGAGTTTTTTTATCACAGATAGCAAGTTATTCTCTTTCTACTTACATTTAGAGACCCTTTGATTATTTTAATTGTTGTAGCATTTCATTAAATTATCCAAGCCTATTTTATATTCTTTTTAAATTGGTTTGCAGGCAAGAAATTAAAGTTGCCTTATGCAGTTTGTGCTACTTCATCAATGATTGGAGCTAGTAACTTCTTTGAGCTTGCGGTGGCTGTTGCAATTGTACTTTTTGGTTATGATTCTCCTGCAGCTTTGGTTACTGTTGTAGGAATACTGGGTGAGGTTCCTGTTATGTTATCGCTGGTTGCTTTTGGAAATAGGAGAAAATATTAAAAAAAATAATGAGAGTCAGTACTTTAAATGAGGTATGTTTTACTTGTGATATAAAAACAAGCTAAATTGCTGTGAGGTATGATAACAAATGATTATAGAGGTTTTTGTGGTAAGATTTGGAAATTGTAAAATATTTTAGTGGTGATTAAGAAGGTGTTTTTTTGATTATGATTGGAGTGAGTTATAGCCTATATAAGGATAATTTAGCTATTAAAATGAATAAAAACTAAAAGTTTAGTTTTTATTCTTCAAGTTGTATTTTTGGTGACATAGATGGCTAAATATTTAGCTAATGGTTAATATAATGGATGCTTTTAAGGTCTTGGTACAATCTTTTTAACTATGTTACTGGTGTAACCTCCATCTGAAACATATCTTACATTTTGTCTTAATACCGTTGTTGCTCCTCCCCAGCAAAAATCGCAATCAAATGAGCACACATTATTATTTGTTATAGCTGCAATATTAATTGAGTGCCATTCCGTAGAGCCTTCAAAACTTCCGTTATTTTCGTTGTCCCATTCTGTTTTGAACTCAATTCTTCCTGATGATGGGATTATTCCATCTTTAAAATAAACTGTATTTTTTGCTACAGTACTTGTGTTATGTGTAGGGCATGGATTATTATGATAATTGCTAAAACTGATACTTTGAATTACTGGATTTTCAGCAACTAAAATAGCAGAGTAAGACTTTTCTAATGTATATGAATTTTCATTATATACAAATATAAAATCAAAGTTCTGATTAGTAGATTGACTTGTTGAAAATGTCAAGTTTAACTGATTGTCGCTATTGTTAGTTGATAATATCACATTAGAATTGCTTATACCCACAATTGAAGCATTAGTCACATTTCCTATTTTCTGTAAAGTATTGTAAGTTGATATATCAGATATAGTTTGTGGGCGACCGGTCAATCCTCCTCCTGAAAATCCAAAAACATTCTTGATAGTAAGAATAAATCCATCAATTTTACCCCACCAATACTGAAAAGTATCTAAGTGAAGAATTATAGAAGATAAAGTGGAGTTATTTGTGCCAATATCAGCATTGTAAACGGATCTTAAATTTACATTAATGTCAAAAGTATATTCATTATCATTTGTAAAAATAAAATCGGTATTTTTTGACGATCCAACTAAACTTGAGATAAATGGAATATGTGCAATATCGTAAAATTCAATAGTTTTGTATGCGACTGCTTTTAACTCCCGAACAAGAATAATAGCTGCAGTAATGGCAATTATTTTTGTTAAAATGTCTGGAGAGGGTGCAGTTATTGATAAGCCTAGTACTGTTCCAGATGTGCCTATAGTGAATACTTTCTTCAACAAAAATTCTTTGTAGTTAATTACTGCTTGATTATCGGATTTCACTTTGTTTTTATCTCCAGGTTCGAACAAATCGGGGTTTTCATTAATAAAATGTGCGTATGCAAGCTTTTCATTTTCATTTAATTGAGAATACGTGTCATTAAAAGAGTTAATCATATTTGTGAGTAAATCAACTTCTTCATTTGCAAGAGAATTACCTGTTTCAGCAGCTATTGCTTGAGCGTAATCTAAAGTATTGATAATTTCTGATTCTACAGTAGAAATTATAAGGTTGTAATCGTCAATAGTTGTATTTTCTAATATAACAACATTTGTAGAGGCAGTGTTGGAATTGTCGAAAGTAAGACTTAAGGAATAAGTGCCAGGCGATAAGTTTGGAACCATTAAAACTAATTCATTCTCTGAAGCTCTTTTTAGAATTATTTCTTCTGTGCCAATGATTCCGTTATAGTCTTCGTATAAAAGGTCTGTGCCAGTAATTGCTACTGTTACAATTTGATAAGGCCTAATGGATGTTTCATTAATATTTATAGCTATAGTATCAATATTATCAGGTGGGTTTTCAACTGTATCTTTTTTGCAGCTTGTATTCAAAGTTAGTATAAAAACTGATGTAATAATAGCTGTTTTAAGAAATAATTGTTTGCTTTTCATAATTAGATAAATTTTTTTTCACCTACTCTTTCCCGGATTTTCGGCAAACTCCGTATGATTTAATAAACAATGCATTAATATGCTATAAAAATATTGGCAATATTAATACCAGTCAATACCTCAAATGAGGTATATTTTACTTGAAAGATAAGAAGTATATATGATTGAGAATGCTATTTGCCATGACGTTTTTTATAATTTGAGACGTGTTGATGAAAATAGTTTTACGATAATTGGCAGCTTTTGTAAATATTTTATTCTAATTTATTTGCACAATTAAAATAGATTTACTATTATTGTGAACTGATAGTAATAATATGTATTACTTATGGGGCACGAATTATGAGTGAACGATTAATATATACGCTTTTGCAAAGCAAGCAAACTGTGTTTTCAATCAATGAAATTGCTTTGATTGGAAATTTCAAAGAGACGAAAAATCTAAAGAGTCAACTGAATTATTATGTCAAAACCAACTTATTACTAAATATTAGAAAAGGTTTTTATGCAAAGCATAATTTTAGTATCGAAGAAATTGCCTGCAAACTATACACTCCTTCATATTTGTCTTTAGACTACGTGTTACAGAAAGAAGGAATAATTTTTCAGTACAATAGCGAAATTACTGCGGTCAGTTACTTGAGTAGAAAAATTAATCTTGACTTTTCAAATTTGAAGTATCGAAAAATAAAGTACGATGTTTTATTAAATACGTACGGAATTATAAGGCAAGAAAATGGAGTAAATATTGCTACTGCAGAGCGTGCTGTACTAGATAGTTTATACTTTAAAAAATCGGGATATTTTGATAATATTTCAGCATTAGATATGGATTTGACAAAAAAAATGCTTGCTATTTATAAGTCAAAAGCATTAGAGAAATTATTTTACAAAGTTTTTTAATATGTTTGATATTAATGCACACAAATATTATTTGGTTAGAATACTTAAAGACATATATTCTGACACCCTTCTGAGTTCTGTCCTTGGTTTTAAAGGAGGGACAGCTCACATGTTGTTTTATAATCTTCCGCGTTTTTCGGTCGATTTAGATTTTAATTTACTTGATAAAAAAGAATCAGATGTGGTTTTTGAAAAAGTGCGAAAAATTCTATCTGCTTATGGGCAAATTAAGGATGAGGCTCAAAAATATTATGGTTTATTGCATGTACTTAACTATGGTTCACATAATCGCAATTTGAAACTGGAAATATCAAATCGAGAGTATAATGACAGATATCAAAATCTAAACTATCTTGGAATTATAATAAAAGTAATGCATGTAGAAGATATGTTTACTCATAAGTTATGTGCACTTACTGATCGCAAATCCGTTGCCAGCAGAGATGTTTTTGAAATTTATTATTTCCTTAAGGATAATATTAAGATTAATCCGGAAATTATCAAGCAAAGAACAAATATGGATGTATCCGAATATGTTGATTATTCAATTTCTACAATAAAAAACATAAAAAAAACAAGTTTGTTAAATGGAATAGGAGAGCTTATAGATGAAGATTATAAAGTGTTTGTTAAAAACAAACTGCAAGACGAAACTATACATTTGCTGCAAATTTATAAAAGCATATATTTGTAGAGAGTATTATAATGCTGATTTGTTCTAAAACTGCTGTTTTTGCTGTGAAAAATGAGGGGACAAACTTTCTAGTCGCAGTGTATGGCGCATTTTGTCTTTTTACTAGTTATTCGGAGGATATTGTGCGCAAAATAACTTGAACAAAAAGAGGCTGTCATATTTTTAGACAGCCTCTTTTTCATATTTATCAGTTATTGTTTTTACTCAATTATAAGTTTTTTAACTATTGCTCCTTTGTTTGAGTAAAAATTAATAAAGTAGACTCCTTTAGCAAATCCTGTCATATCAAGAATAATACTTGTCTTATTATGCATATCAACTGTATTGACAACTTTTCCGTCAATAGAACAAATATTAATTAATTGGTAAGTAAAATCATTATCTATCAATTCGATATTAACTAATCCATTTGTGGGATTCGGATAGATGGTAATATTATTAATGATTTCCATTTCTAATTCAGTTGCATCAAATCTATTAAAATTACTCACCGAATGAGTATAAACATCACCTGATTTTGCTGATATCGGATTACAAGTACCCGCTAATTGAATACTAACCAAATAGTATTCATTTTCAACTGCATTTAATATATTATAATTGTATGATGACAATCCTCCTGAAAGAGATGTTTCAAGAGTTAGATTATCCGGATCTAATCCTCTATAGACATGATAATTAGTTGGTGCAAATTCACCACTTTCGTCAATATACTTATTCCAGAAAAGAACTACCCCATTACCGGCAGGAACTTTACTTAAGTTCATTGTTTGGTGATAAGGGCTCAATAAACTTTCGTTATCTGCAGTATCTACGGCAGTTATTTTGTATTTATCTGCATGTACGGATGGTTGCGATAACATGTCAATATATTCAGTGTCACTATCAAAATCTAAAGAACCAATCATTTCATAAACATCTGTACTAACCTCTTTATAAATATTGTAGCTCACAATAACTTCTGTTTCCGGTTTTTCCCAAACAATAATATTTTTACTATCAACCATCGAAGTATCTACTGTAACCATGCAAATTCTAGCTTTTTGGACATTGATTTCTATAGAAGCGAATGCCTGACACGAACTAACATTATCAGTAACCGTTAAATAATAATTTGCATTATTAGAAGTTATCAAGCTTAATGTATTATTGGTAGTAGAATTTGACCATTCGTACTGGTAAGTTCCCGAGCCTCCAGTAACCACCGGACTGATTGTTATGTCAATGCCTTCAATCACATCTAATTCATCCAACATTGCAATGGTAGGTGTTTCGCTTACTGACAAGTTGATACTTGCTCCATCAGCCCCATCAATTGTAAAAGAATACTCTCCTGCATCTTCAAGCGTAATATTGTCAAGCATAATTGATTCTCCGGTTTCTCCGATCAACTCCTCACCTTCAAAATACCATTGATAACTACTTGCATCATTAAATGGTACAATTGTTAAACTAACATCACTATTTGAACATAAATTTGTCCCCATTGAAGAAACAATGCCACTACCACCAATATAAATATCCAATGCCAATGTGCCGTTTTCATATAAATACCAATCAAAATCATCGAAAGTTAGCCAACTGTAATTTAACGAAGAACTAGCATATTGACAAGTTAATGGTTGAGAGGCAGGAATTTTAACCATACCATTAACATGTTTAATACCAATATAATAAATACCTGCATCATTAAATGTAAAGTCACAAGGAATCGTAATGGTTTGACCTATATCTAATCCTGAAATATCAACTACCGGTCCTGTATATAGTAAGTTATAATAATCATATACTACAGGTCTTATTTGTGTAGTACCACTAACATCATTTATATGTATTTGGATTGAATCAAGCCTGTCAGTTGCAGTTAAATAAAACTCGTTAACAATAGCCGGATGTCCATAGCCAACATATTCTGCAATAGTTGCCTGATGATCAGTTGGAAGCTGATGACTAGTAAAAAGATTATTAGTTATGTTATAACTTTTAATATCAGTATTATCGGATAAGTTTTCATCATTACCGATTAATTCTACATTGAACTCGTACTTATAAGTGTTACCGGCAGAATAGTTATTAAATGTCATAATATTACTAAACTGGTATGCTAATGTAACCGATTCTCCACCCAATAGAGTACCTGTATAGTTTGACGTGTAAGTGTCAACTAATGTCTCTCCTTCGTACAAATCGATATTAACTGCAAAATTTGTTTGAGCTTGACTTCCAAGATTATTAACCGTAACATAGATCATTTCTGGCAATTTATGTAAAATAGGAATGTTTGAATAATAAATCAAGTTGGGGTATTTAAAAAATGCTTTGCCTAAAACCGATACATTATTAATGTAACTTATTGAGAAACTTTCGCTAACAGCTAGTTCAAAATTAGAATTTTGAATAACTTTAATTGAATAGTTCGTAGCATTCGAATAGGATGAAGGGACATCCCAAATTAAATCGTTATTTCCTGGATTAAGTGTAATTCCCGCAAAAAGTGTTTCAACAAAATCGTTTCCTTTATATAATTCGATTTCTATATTTGTAAAATCTGAAATATCATTATTAGTAATTGATATTGTTTCTTGTGTTCCGGGAATCCAAGTACTCGATGCTGTTGGATTTGTAAATTCGCATAGTGGGATTTCCAAAAGCGTAAAGTTCTCACTTGTAGTTGTTGCAGAACTCGAAGCATCAGTTATTCTGATTAAGGAATTTGGGTTATCTCCCGTAACACCTGAGATTGTCCACATAAAGGAGTTTTCACCATTGGAAACAGGTAAATTACTAGCAACATTATTCCAAGAACTTCCATCATTAATTGAATACTCGATATTTACATTACTAACCATATATGTGCTAAAAACAATATTTTTTGTTTGTGTATTAGCCCAAATACTACCTAAATGCGGATTTGTAATACTATATACTGTCGGCTCAGCGATTTTAAGTTCAAACGTTTCGCTCTGTGTAATTAGAGTAGTACCTTGATATATACGCAAATAACAATTAGTTGAAGGCCAAGCATCCCATATCCAAAATGACTCATAATTAATAACTTCGTCAAGCCAGACATTTTCATTTTCTGCCTCCATTCCATCAATATAAAACTTAATGTTAACAGAAGTATAAGATGGGCCTGAGTTCAGCTTAAGCTGACACTGCATCATAACCATGTTAGATCCGTTAATAAAAAATACAGTTGATGAAGTTGGCGAAATAAATTCAACTAGAGGTTTGTCTGATAAGGTAAATTCTGAACTATTTAAATTGTTTGACGCATTACCGGATTCAGAAATACGTATTTGCGAGTTCTCATTAGTCCCTGTTATTCCTGAGACTGTCCAATTGTAAGTATTTTCGCCATTGGCAACAGCTACATTGTTCACAATTGTTGTATAATCTGTACCGTTGGGAGTGTATTCAATATCTACTTCGGTTAAACCGTAAGTGTTAAAAATGATATCATAACTGTTATTGTTAGACCAATAGTAATATTCTGCAGGAGATTCTATTGACAGTACACTTGCAGGTGGTTCTGATAATTCAAAAGTTTCGCTTACAGCATGTACTGTTGATTCGTAATTGTTTTGAACTAATTTTAGGACACAATTTGTTGATGCATTATATGCAGTCGAAATCTCCCATGTTCGTTGTTTTAAACCCGTTGAGTTATAATCCATGTAACTAGGCATATTTTCAACAAATATACCATCAATATAAAGTGCAAGATTAAAATACTCCCACGATGGTTGCATAACCATTATTTTAATTGTTTGCGTAGATCCCAATTGCCAATTGCTTGTAATATTGGGGTCAACAAAATATATTGGCGTATGTTCTGCTAAAGTAAACAACTCACTGCTTAGATTATTGCTTGAATTCCCGGATTCAGAAATTCTTATTCGAGAATTAGAGTTTGTACCAATAATACCTGAAACTGACCAACTATAAGTGTTATCGCCATTATTAACATCTACATTGCTTGCAATTGTTGTGTATTCTATACCGTTGGTAGTGTATTCAATATCCACTTGAGTAAGACCGTAAGTATTAAAATCTATGCTATAAGTAAGGTTATTTGCCCAAAAACTTTCGTTTACCGGACTAGTAATTGATAATACTGCAGGAGCAGGTTCTGCCAATTCAAAAACATCACTCTGACTATAATAACTACCATAATCATCGTATAAATAGAGTTTGCAGTTGTCAGAAGCCGGATAAGATAAAGGAATATCCCATTCTAAATTTGTTAATCCGGGGTATAAATTTCCATTGAAAAATATATATGCTTGAAATACATTATCAATATAAAGCTTTAAATATGGTGACCAAAGAGAACCGCTACTTACATTGTTAATAGTTATTGTTTGTTGTGTACCAAGCTCCCAACTTGTGCCTTCTTCAGGATTAATAATCCTATATGGAGGAAACTCTGATAACATAAATATAGAACTTTCTTTATAAATTGAATTATCTGCTGAAGATGAAACTCTTATTTTAGAATTTGGATTATCTCCTGAAATGCCTGAAATATTCCATAGATAATAATTTGTACCAACATATTGAACAGTTTGATTAGTTGTTATATTTATCCAATTATCACCATTATCAATGGAATAATCAATGTCAACCTTATCTACTGACCATGATTTCCAGTAAATATATTGATTCGTACCATTCTGCCAATAATAACCTGTAGATGGTTGTGAAACTTCTGTTATTTTAGGAGTAGCTTCTACTATCTCAAAATTATCACTTGTTGCCACTGGTGTTGACATATCCGACCAGTTAAATATAACTATTTGATAGTTTATTCCCGGATTAAAACCAAATCCTGAAATTGCAACGTTTTTAATATTTTCACCCATTTGGCAATAATAAGAAGATGCAATGGTTTCTTTGTAAACTCCTCCTTGATAAAGCTGAATATTAACCTCATTAATTGCAGGAGTTGTAACATTAAAAATGATATCCTCATTATTTCCAATCTCCCATGAAGTAGAAGAATTAGGGCTTGTAAAAGTTATACTTTGACTATATCCAAATATGACCAACAAGCTCAACGTGATAACCAGTGAAAAACGCCGCAATAATAATTGCTTTTTGTAGTTCTTTTTCATAGACATATAAATTTTAGTAGTTAATAATAATAACAATCCAAAAATAATTTAACAATTTATGCCTATCAATACCTCAAATGAGGTATTTTTTACTACATTAATGAAATAAAAATGGATATTTTACCGACTATCTACAATCGCGACAATCGCTCTAATAATTGAGCAACATTTTTTACATCAAGTTTTGAATAAATACTCTTTCTATGAGTCCTGATTGTGTGTTCGCTTATGTTTAAAATGAGGGCTATTTCCTTATTCTCCAGCCCGTTCATAATATAATGAGCTATTTCGTTCTCCCTATCAGTAAGAGGATTTTTTGATTTTGCAGAAAAGTATTTCTTTTCAACAAGTTTAATTGTTGCAATGAGTTGAACTTCAGTAAAGGGTTTTACAATGTAACCGTCATTTTTTACTTCTACTAAAGAAGTAATTATATCTTCTGTACTATATGCTGTTAAAAATATTAGTGGGAAGTACTTACTTTTCTGCGCTTGCTTGTTGATTTCTATTCCTGTAACAGAGTTCTTAAGATAAATATCGCTAATAATAATATCAGGATCTATTTTAAGAATCATTTGCACAGTATCTTCTTTGCCGTTTAATATCCCACAAACTTCATAATTGTTTTTCTCTAAAATTTGTTTTATATCTCTCGCAATAATAACATCATCTTCAATTAATAATATCTTTCTCATTAACTTTAAGATTTACACAAATTTTTATATAATTTCCATTTTCTTCATAAATCTGATAATCGGCTTCAAGTTGCTCTAACATACTTACTACTAAAGAAAAGCCAAAACCGTGTTTTCTAACATCATTTAAGACATTTATTCCCCTTCCGGAATCTGAATATATTAAACAAATATCTGTAGAAGTTTTACTTTCAAGAAAAATTTTTATCTCTTTATTTCCTACACCCTGTAAACCATGCTCGATAGAATTTGTAACAAGTTCGTTTATAATTATTCCAATACTGACCGCATCATCAATATTAATATATTTATTATCCGAATTATCAATTAAACTGAACTTTATTTGCTCTCTTGACATAGAGTCAATAATGCTCATCGCTAATTCCTGAATATAATCAGACATCATAATTTCGTTTGATCTACTGCTTAAGTATAGTTTTTTATGTACAAGTGCTATAGTGTAAATTCTTGATTTTACATCATTTAAAATAGATTTTTCTTGACCGTCGCTTATTTCGTTTGATTGAAGATTTATAAGACTAGAAATTAGCTGCAAATTATTTTTAGTTCTATGGCTTATCTCACTTAAAAGAATCTCAATTTTCTTATTTTTTTCAATTAACTCATTATTTCGTTCTTCTAGTTCTATGTTTTTACTATCAAGTATTTTTCGGTTTTCTTCATATTCAATTATAAAAAGTCTTATAAATAGGAAAAGCAATATAATTGATGCACTGATATTAGTATATAAAAAGTATTGTCCAATCATTGCTATATCAGGTTCTACCTCTATTGTCATTTCCAGATACTTAATAATCAAAAAGCTTATTATATATAAAACTAGAAAAAAACTTAAAGTCTTAATTGGCTTTTTTAAATATGCCAATATTACAATAAAAGGAAAAAGATAAAATTCACATCCTGCGCCACCATACACGTAAGCAATAGCTATAAGTAAAATGGGTAAGAATAAAAAGGTGAAAAAAGTTGAGGATTTATGCAATTTAAAATAATTCAACAAGATTGCAATAACAGCAAATACGGCAATGGCAAAGTCAAAAGCAGCAAGATATATATTGCCCATGAGTAATAAAAGTGTCGTATATGAAATTCCTACCATTGCGGTACAAAAATTAAATACATTCATCAACCTAATTTCCTTTACTTCATCGAAGTTATGGCTTGCTTTAACGCCAATATTACGAATTCTATCAAACGAAAATCTTTTCATAATAATAACAAATGCTTAATACAAATAAATAAAAAATCTATTATTAAACCAAACTTTATATTATAATTTATAATAAATCCTATTCTTTATACTTATTATATAATAAACGCAGTGTTTAGCCCTAAGAACTTAGACAGATAATATTATACCAAATCTGCAAATATGTATTTTACAACTATTCGAATTGTATTTTATTTGCTTGTTGTCAAACTAATTCTTTTATTAACCAATCGCTGGAATGAATCGTCCTCACAGATAATTCAAAAATATCTTTTTGGGAACGATATAGATTTTACATATTACATACTTATTAAATCTTGTAATTATTTAGCTGGCATCTAATTTTAACTTTTGTCATTGTATTTGTGCCTTCCCGACAATCCCCTAATTTAACAAATACGAATGCCAAAAGGTATTGTTTAGTTTGTGAACCCCCGACTTAAAAGTCAGGGTTACTGATATTGAGCCCTCCGGGCTCAGAATTCACTTTTGTCATAACTTGTTTGTGTCCTCCCGATAATCTCCTAATTTAACTATACTTCCCGAAAAGACGGGACGGGTTATGCTAAAAGCTACTATTCGAGCTTAAGGAGCTCAGAATCTTGAACCACCTAAATAATTATTAAATCTTAAACTTATCACAACCACATAACAATCATTTCACTCAACACTCATTGTTGAAAACTTAATTTTATTACTAATGATATTTAAGTAATTTCGCACAAAATTTTACAAAATGAATTTGAAACAAGCCATAATACTAATTTTAAAAGGGATGGCTATGGGAATCGCAAATGTTATCCCCGGTGTCTCGGGAGGCACAATTGCATTACTTACAGGCATTTTCGAAAGGCTGATAAATGCAATAAAATCATTCAATTTATCTGCATTGAAGTTATTGTTTAAAGGCAAATTTGCCGAATTAGTTAAACATATTGATCTTTTTTTCCTGATTTGGGTTTTTCTTGGAGTTGGTATAGCTATTATCAGTATTGCTAATTTGTTCAAATATTTATTTGAGAATTACCCTGTTTATATTTGGTCGTTTTTCTTTGGTTTGGTTTTAGTTTCAGTATATTTTGTGGGCAAAGAAGTTAAAAAATATAATTTCTCATCTATCATAAGTTTAATTATTGGAACCGCCATAGCTGTTGCAATATCGTTGCTCAGCCCTGCAAGCGAGAACAGTAGTATGTGGTACCTGATAATATGCGGTATAATTGCAGCATGCAGCATGATATTACCCGGATTAAGCGGATCATTCGTACTAATATTACTTGGAAATTATCAATTGGTTATGATAGATGCCGTTAGCAGTCTCGACTTATCAATACTATTTCCTATAGTTATTGGTGCAGGAATAGGAATTATGGGGTTTTCGTATATCTTATCATGGCTGTTTAAGAAATATAAAGACCAGACAATAAGTGCTCTCACAGGGTTTGTTTTAGGATCTGTGATGATATTATGGCCATGGAAAAACAGTATTACTCAAACTTTCGGCGACAAAACCAAATTGGTTGGTTACGAATGGTTATTACCCGAAATGAATCTAGAGTTTTTTATTTCAATAATTATTATATTTGCAGGAATATTGAGTGTGTGGATGATAGAAAAATATGCTGCAAAGTCAAAAAATAAAATTACCAATTAATGAGAGAATTTGGTTTAATCGGTTATCCTTTAGGGCATGCTTATTCTCAAAAATATTTTGAGGAGAAGTTTGCAAAAATGGGTATTTCTGATGCAAAATATAAATTATTTCCCATATCAGAAATTTCTAAAATTTCTAATATTATTAATAGCTATCCAAATCTTATCGGACTTAATATCACCACTCCTTATAAAGAGTTGGTAATACCTTATTTAGATGAAGTAGATAGCCTAATTTTAAGATTGGGAACAGTAAATACAATTAAAATTACCCGAACAGAAAATTCTATTAAAACAAAAGGTTTTAATACTGACGTTTTTGGTTTAAATAAAACTTTTGACAATCTAAAATTCCCAAAAGAAAGTAAGGCTTTGATTTTAGGCAGTGGAGGATCAGGAAAAACGGCGAGTTTTGTTTTAAAAGAAAGAGGCATAGCCACAACAAATGTCTCAAGAAATCCTCAAAATTTACAAAATCTACCTTATTCCAAATTAACCGAATCAGTAATTTCTCAGCACAATATTATTATTAATGCCACTCCAGTAGGGATGTATCCTAAAATTGATTTATTCCCTAATATTCCTTATAAATACATTAGTAAGAATCACTTTTGTATTGATTTGGTATATAATCCTGCCCAAACGGAATTTCTGAAAAAATGTTCCGAGCAAAAAGCTATTACTGTAAATGGCTTGACTATGCTTTACGAGCAAGCAGACAAATCATGGGAAATATGGAATACTATTCTATAACTCTGTTGTAAACTTCTTCATCCTTGTTATAAAAGAAACTTAAATCTTTATATTTATTAAAGAAACCGTACAATTCAGTTGAAGAAGTAAATGTTTCATCAATATTATCAGTAACTTCAAACAGTTTAAACTGATTTTTGTCCACAATTACTATTTTATAAAAATAATATGTGCCATCCTGATTCATATTAGCAAATCTTGTACTTCCAATATCTGTAAAATGACAAATATACGTTCCGCTGACTTCATAAAATTCGTCAGTTGTATTAAACTCATATTTTTCAGCTTTAAACTTTTTACCGTCAATATTTGAAAAAACAAAGTAATTCGGATTGTCAGAATATGAATCCGCAACCATCCACTTACCCATCAGATCTTTATCTAAATTTACATTTGGTTCTGCAAGAGGTACAGTTGAAGAATACGGACATGCAGTAAAAATAACTCCTGCGAGAATAATCAAAGAAATAATAATGATACTTGACTTTTTCATAAAATTTAAATTTAGGTTATTAATATTTTTTGACAAATTTATAAAATAGTTTAATACTATTCTATTCGAGGCTGTTAAATATTTTAATTGCTTCATCAAAGTTATTACCACAAAAATCGTGATCAGGTTTGCAGTCACTACAAACTAAAGGTCTGTCAGGATTATTATATAGCCTACACAAATTATTCTCATCCAAATGAGGACATCGGAAATTTTTGGGCTTTCCATTTGGCAAACCCGGAATCGGACTTGATATAGAAGGAGCTATACAACATGCTCCACATTTTCTACAATTCACAATTAAAACAGAATTTGATTATTACAACTTGCGATTTCTATTTACAAATTCAATAATATTATCTATACCCTGCTTAAACTCACTATCTGTTCTGGCAACATTAATTCTGATATAATTATACCATTCATTGCCAAAATGAATCCCGGGAATTATCGCAGTTCTGGCTTGTTCATAAATATCCAAACCGAATTTTAAACTGTTATTAAATCCTTCGGGCAAACGGCACCAAACAAAATAGCCTCCGTCTGCATTAGGACAATAAAAGCCAGCTTTGGATAATTTTTCAACTGCGTAGTAATAATTCGACTTTATCTTTTCTCTTAATTCTTTAATATACTCATAATAATTGTCCTTTTTTACAAATTCTGCAATAGCATACTGCAAAGGAGCCGGAGCACTTAGTCCTATATAATCATGAGTATAACACATTTTTGTATAATGCGACTTGTGCATTACAAAATATCCTACTCGCCAACCGGTAATTGAAAACTTTTTTGAAAAACTGTTAGCATAAAAAACATTTGGTGAAACAGACTTATCTGAAAAGCAATTCTGCTCTTCATTAAAATATATTTCATTATAAACTGCATCAAAAATGATATAAGCATTGTACTTTTCAGCTAATCTTATTAAAAAATCAAGTTTAGACTTTGATATTGATTTACCATAAGGATTACCTGGACTCGCAATAAACAATAGCTTGATTTTATTCTCAACGAAGAAGCTTTCTAAAGACTTTTCCTCAAAATAATCATTATCATCAATAACTATTGAAAAAAACTTATGACCAAAAATCTGTGGTAAATGAATATATGACTCATACGCAGGAGAAAATGCAGCAACATTAAAATCCTTATTATCAGTAACATACATTAGATAATTATAAATTAGCGATATAGCCTCTGTTGCTCCATTTGTAATTATAATATCGGCCAATCTAGATGACGCCCTGTACTTGTCATATAAGAATTCGAGAAGTGAAGTATTTCCTGAGCCCGGAGCATATTGATGAACATCTGAATAACTTGAGGCAGATAATAATTTAAGTAATTTTTCAGGAGGCTTAAAACCCGGTATTCCCTGAGCTAAATTTATTCCACCGTTTATTTTTACAAGATTACTAAAATGTCTTATTAAAGAACCTTCAATTTTAATTTCAGGGTCTAAAGTCATTTCTGTTACTTATTATAAGAATTTATTACTTCCTGAGAAACCACATCTATATCAAGCACGACAAGTCCGTCAACAGTATAATTAAAATCAGGATCTACATTAAAACAAAGAATTTTTCCTCCTAAAGATAGATATTTTTTAATTAATACGGGTATTCCGAAATGATTGAAATCAATGTCCTTTATAAGCCTGTCTATTGTATTCAAATCATGCTCAAAAGTGCTAAGCAATATTTCGTGATGATGATTTGATGTATAGTTAAAACCTTTTCTGAATTTTACCATTGTTGATAGTTCAGGCCAATTATGATTTCTTTTAAGGTATTCTACTATCAATATTTTAGCATTGTCCGAATACAAACTTGAAATGCTTGCCGGACCAATGAGATATTTATAATCCGGAAATTTCTGAGTTACATGATAAATCCCTTTCCACAACAGGAATAACGGCAATGGTTTACGTTGATATTCAGGGACTATGAAAGAACGTCCCATTTCCATAGATTTTCCCAGATAAGATTTAAAATCATCTTTAAATTCAAATAAAGAATTAAGATAAAAACCTGCAATGCCTTTATCTTTAATTATATCAGCTCCCATACCTATTCGGTACGAACCAACTAACATAGAAGCTGCTGAATCCCAAAGAAAGAGATGATTATAGTAGCTGTCAAATTTGTCGAAGTCCTTTTCCTTGCCTGTTCCTTCCCCAATTTCTCTGAAAGCTATTTCTCTCAATCTGGTAAGTTCATCAAATATTACAGGAATATTATCATGTTCTGAAAAATAGCACTCATAATTATCAGTCGTAAATAACAAATCCGTCTTTTTGATTTTTTCAATTTCACTTTTAATCAAGTTAGTGTCCAAAGCTTTAACAATATCCTGATAATTAACAGTTGGCTTAACTTCAGCACCTGTACTTTCTTGATCATTCAAACAATATGTTCTAGCTTTAAGAACTTTTGCGAGGGTATTTTTATCTTCAATATTATTAATGATCTTTGGTTGTAAAGGAGCACTAAATCGAATAAAAATATTTCTGTTTTTTTTGTTCAATAACTCTGCCGGTAACCTTACTGTTCTTAGAGAAGGGTTAATTTTTCCTACTATATGAAAAAGTTTACTGTTCTGGCCGGAGACAAAACCTGAAACAACAGGAGCATTAACTTTTTTAACAAACTTCATAACATTAATATGCCAATCTCTATCCTCAACAACTTTTGATTTTCCATATTTTGTTGAGACCTCCCCTGCTGGTAAAATGCAAATTGCACCACCGGATTCAATGACTTTATACATCTCTTTCAAACCCGCAAGACTTGAAAAAGCCTCTTTGTGCGATTCGAAAGGATTGACTGAAATCAAATGATGAGCAACCGGTTCTACCCTACTTAATAAAAAATTTGCTAAAAATTTTGTATCAGGACGCCTTTTTAATACAGACAGCATTATTGCCAATGCATCTAAGCCACCATATGGATGGTTAAATAAAAACACAACAGGTCCAGACTCGGGAATGTTATTTAAATCAGATTCCGAAACCGTTAAATTAATATTCATCAATCTCAGACAGTTTTCGACAAAAACTGTACTGTCCTTATCATAAGCCTTGTCATATAAATCATTTAGTTTGTCAAATTTCATTATGCGCATTCCCCATGACGAAAGTAATCTCCCATGAAAGCCTTTTACTTTCAATACTTTCTGGAAATCTTCTTTTGAAATTACTTTATGTTTTGATTCCGGCATAAATAAAAATGTACTGAATTACAAAGATGATAAATTTTGTTATAAATGAAAAGCTTTTTGATATAAAGTTTTATTATTATTTTTATAAGTAGCTATTAAACCACATATTAATGACATTTGTCAGTTTTTATTATTTTTAATAACAGAAAAATAAAATAATAAAACAATAAATCCACTAGTAAGAATTATTATGCCTGATAGCAAAAAAGCATTTTGCAATGAGTAAATGTCAGCATACCAACCTACAAAAGGTCCAAAACCCGCAAATAATATTCGTATTACAAAATTCCTTACCGACAATACTGTTGCTCTGATATTGGGGGTACACGATCTATTAATGTAGTCCTTAAGAACCGGAGTTGCAATTCCTCTAACAAAATAAAACAACCAAATAACAAAAAATATAAAAAACAAATCAGTTATCCCTAGTAGAACATATGACCCTCCAATGATTATCAGAATAGCGATGATTGTAGTTTTACTTCCAAGTATCTTCTCTATTTTATATGCAAAAATGGTGGCTATTCCCACAGTTAGATTAACAACTGACCAGGCAATTCCAATTTGGTACTTCGAAAAGCCTTGAATTTCATTAAGATAAGCTTGTAGAAACCATGCCATTGTTAATGTAGCACAGCCAATAACTGCTGATAACAAAATATTTAAAGACAAATTTTTTGACTTAAACAATGAGAAATTAACGATAGAAATAATATGTTTAAATCCTACTTTAATATTGTCTTTTTTAAAAGATGGTTCGTAAATCCAGAATGCAGCAGGAATAGCAATAAAAGCAACAATAGCCTGACCATAAAAAGGGGTTCGCAAGCTTATCTCTGCAAGAAAACCTCCTACCACTGCAGCAATAGTTTCTGCGAAATTACCAATTGCCAATACCCTACCCTCGTATTTAATAAACTGGTTTTCTTTATTCTCGTTTTTTAAACTATCATATAGCAAAGCAGAATCGCTACCACTAATAAAACTTTGAGCAACTCCCAAAACTAATTCTGCTATTAAAAACTCGTAAAAACCGGATGTGAAACTGTAAATTGCAAAACCTATTGTGCCAAGAACAGCTCCAAGTATAATTGTGCTTTTTCTACCCCAAACATCTGCCAGATAACCACTGGGTATTTCGAGAGCAATTACCGCAATTGAATATACTGCTTGTAAAGTCAGGACATCTCTTAAGCTCAATCCGTTTTCTTGATAAAAAAGCACAATTATCGGCATAAACAGCATAAACCATTTTGCTGTTTTTATTACGTACAAAGCAAAAATATTTCTTTTCAGAATATTCATAAGTTTGCAAATATATATCGTTTAATTAAAACAAAATTGAGAATTTTTAACGATTTAATACAACAATTAAATAATGACTTGTCAAGAGATTTTTTATTTTTGCAAGAAAATTGACACATGAAAAGAATAATATTTATTTTGATTTTTATCTTAATATCTTCTACATTGCTGTATAATCAATCTTTGGACGATCAAACAATAAACAAGATTAGAACAGAATATCAAAAACAAGCAGAAAATGATATAGCTGTTAGAAATGCCTTATCCAATAATGATATAAAATCTGTTTCTTTGAATAGGGATGTTTGCGGAAAAACTGATCATAATTTTAAATATCGAGTAAAAGTTAGTGGAATAACCGACCAAAAAAGTTCGGGAAGGTGTTGGATGTTTACAGGACTTAATTCTTTGAGGCCAATGATAATTGAATCGGCAAATCTCTCCGGTTTTGAATTCTCAACAAACTATTTGTTTTTTTGGGATATGCTAGAAAAATCAAACCTCTTTCTGGAGGCGACTATTCAGAATGCAAACAAAGATTTCTCCGATAAGACTGTTGAATGGTTGTTTAAAAATCCCATTGGAGACGGCGGTGTTTGGAATTCATTTGCAAATATTATTGCAAAATATGGCGTTGTACCAAAAACTGTAATGCCGGAAACATATCATTCGGAGAATACTTCGTGGCTTAACAGAATATTGTCCCGTAAATTAAGAGAATACGGATTAAGACTGCGGGAACTTAAAAACTCAAAAGCAACAGACATTCAAATTAGTCAGGAAAAATTTAAAATGATTTCAGAAATATATCGTTTGTTAGTTTTGTTTCTAGGAGAACCTCCTACAGAATTTACATACAGATTTGTAGATAAAGATAAAAATATTGGAGAATATGCAACATACACTCCATTAGATTTTTTTAAACTTATGATTCCCGACTATGACAAAAACAACTATGTAATGCTGATGAATGACCCAAGTCGTGAATATTACAAAGTCTATGAAATAGAATATGACAGAAATGTCTTAGAAGGCGAAAACTGGAAATTTCTAAACTTACCGGCAAATGAAATAAAAATATTTGCTTTGGAAAGTATAAAGAACAATGAATCAATGTATGCTTCGTGTGATGTTGGCAAACAGCTAAACAAAGATGATGGTAGCCTCGATATAAACAATTATGATTTTGAGTCTTTGCTTGGAACTAAATTCGGAATGAATAAAGCCGAAAGAATAAAAACTTTTGACAGTGGATCAACACATGCCATGCTGCTTATTGCCTGCGATACAGATGATAGTGATAAACCTGTAAAATGGCAATTCGAAAATTCGTGGGGAGCATCATACGGTCATAACGGATATTTAACATTTACGGATGAATGGTTTGATAATTATATGTTCAGACTTGTAATTAACAAAAAATTTATTGACGATAAAACACTAAAATTACTTGAACAAAAAGCAATAATGCTACCTCCGTGGGACCCAATGTTTATGGCCGACAACTAATAATTATTTATACTAACTTATGTGCGGGATAACCGGTATTTATTGTTTCGAAGGAACAGCAGACAAATTTAGTGATAAACTATCTGCTGCAGTAAATACATTATCTAAACGCGGACCTGACAATGAAAATATCTCTTTTCATAATAAGATTGGTTTAGGACACACAAGATTGTCTATAATTGACACTTCAAATGCTGCAAATCAACCGTTTATTGATAATACCGGAAAATATGCAATAGTATTTAATGGCGAATTTTATAATTATAAAGAATATAAAAATGAGTTAATAGATGACGGCATACAGTTCAGATCTGAATCTGACACAGAAGTTCTGTTGTATTTGCTAATAAAATATGGCAAATCAGCTCTTGAAAAAATAAATGGATGTTTTGCTTTTGCTTTCTGTGATTTTGACAAAGAAAAATGTTTGTTGGCTAGAGACAGAATGGGAATAAATCCTCTGTATTATTATAATGATAATGAAAAGCTGATTTTTGCTTCAGAAATGAAAGCTATTTTAGCATACAATATCCCAAAACGACTAGATTACGAATCGCTTAAAATATATTTTCAGTTAAATTATTTACCGGTAAATTGCAGTATTATAAAAAACGTAAACAAATTAGAGCCGGGCAGTTATATTGAAATACATAATAACAATTTTACAATATCAAAATATTATAAAATCCATCAGTTTAATCCAAACGAAAAGCATGATGATTACGAAACGGCAAAAACAACAATAAGAAATTTATTAGACTGTTCGGTAAAACGTAGACTAATTTCTGATGTACCTCTTGGTTGTTTCCTAAGTGGCGGAATTGACTCAACAATAATAACTGCTCTGGCGTCCGAGCACACAAAAAACCTGAATACATTTTCAATTGGGTTTAAGGACGAGGATTACTTCGATGAAACAGAATATTCACAAATTGTTGCAAAAAGATACCATACAAATCATACCGAATTCAAAGTTTCCAATGATGATTTGTTAAATGATCTCGAATCTGTACTAAATTATATTGATGAACCCTTTGCTGACTCGTCTGCATTAGCTGTAAATATTTTGAGTAAACTTACACGTCAAAAAGTAACAGTTGCATTGAGCGGAGATGGTGCTGATGAGCTATTTGCAGGATACAATAAGTATGCAGCACATTTTAATTCAAAATACTCCGGTACAAGAGAAAAATTAATTTCAGCAATGAATCCTGTTTGGAAAGTATTACCCAAATCCAGAAACTCAAAATCTGCAAATTTAATTAGACAATTGGATCGCTTTTCGGAAGGTTACAAATTAGATTCTTATGACAGATACTGGTTTTGGGCGAGTATTGGTTCTGAACAATATTCGAAAAATTTGTTAAAAATCGCAGTTGACAATAATATATACTCATTGTTAAAACAAAAATACAAAACAGATTATAATGATTTCTCAGAAATAAACTCAATACTATATGCAGATATGCATCTGGTTTTAGAAGGAGACATGCTAACAAAAGTTGACCGGATGTCAATGGCAAACAGTCTTGAAGTTAGAACCCCTTTCCTCGACCATTCTGTTGTTGATTATGTTTTTAGTTTACCTGCATCTTATAAAATTACAGCAACACAAAGAAAAAAGATTTTAAAAGATAGTTTCTCTGATTTAATTCCTCAAGAAATATTAAATTTGCCGAAACATGGATTTGAAGTACCTTTGCTAAAATGGTTCAGAAATGAACTTTGGGCTATGATTAACAATGATTTATTATCAGAAAAATTCATTAAAGAACAAGGAATATTTAATTATTCAATTATTGAACAACTTAAAACTAACATCAAATCGAAGAATCCTAGTGATTCCGCCGCCAAAATTTGGGCACTTATTGTTTTTCAGAGTTGGTGGAAGAAGTATTATATTTAACTGATTTTAATGCCAAAAGTATTAAGAATAATAAATAGATTTAATCTTGGGGGACCAACATATAATGTTGCATACCTGACTAAATATATGAGTCCCGAATACGAAACTTTATTGGTTGGCGGTATGCAAGATCGTCATGAGGCTTGTTCTGATTACATCGTTAAGAAATTAGGAATTCATGCTATTCAAATTCCTGAAATGATTAGAGAAATTGGAGTTAATGATATAAGTGCATACTTTAAAATCAAAAATATTATTAAGCGTTACAAACCTGATATCGTTCACACTCATGCTTCAAAAGCAGGATATCTTGGACGTAAGGCAGCAATAAGTTTAGGAGTTCCCGTTATTGTTCATACTTTTCATGGTCATGTTTTTCATTCGTATTTTAATAAATATTCTACTGCTATTTTTAAAAAAATTGAGAGAGATTTGGCAAAAAAAACTTCTGCGATTATTGCAATCAGTGAACTACAAAAACAAGAATTATGTAATATCCATAAAATAGCCCCCGAAAACAAATTCAGAGTTATACCCTTGGGTTTTGATCTTGACAGATTTCAGGAAAATTACCAACAAAAACGCCAATACTTCCGCGAAAAATATAATATTGCCGATGACGAAATTGTAATTTCAATTATTGGTAGGTTAGTTGCTGTTAAAAACCATCCATTGTTTATAAAGGCAATAAGTAATATAAAAAAGCAAACCTCAAAAAAAATAAAAGCTGTAATTGTGGGTGACGGTCAATTAAGAAACGGACTTATTGAACTTGCATATTCCCTCGGCTTAACCTGCTCCTATGCTGATGAAATGGTGCCAAACCCTGATATTATTTTTACTTCATGGATACAAGATGCCGATATCGTTTTTGCGGGTTCGGAGATTACAGCTCTGACCTCTTTCAATGAAGGTACACCGGTTTCAATAATTGAATCCCAGGCAGCTAATACACCAATTGTTACAACAAATGTTGGAGGGGTTGAAAATGTTATATTAAAAAACAAAACTGCCTTACTGGCAGAAAATGACAATATCGAAGACTTTTCTGCAAAATTATTTGAATTAGTTGAAAACGATGGTCTTCGAAATGACATGTCCAACCACGGCTGGGATTTTGTTAAAGATAAATTCCATTACACAAGACTTGTAAAAGACATGAAATTGCTGTATGATGATCTGCTAAGCTAACTAGAATTTGCTTTGATTTTAATAATTTATCACAAAAGAGTAATTATTCTATCAAATAAATAATATGTACTATTATATGCATAATGGAATATTTTTATAATTTTGCAAATGGTAATATAGATAAAATGAAAATTAGAATATCCGGCATATTTAGTATAATTATTGTTTTATTGTTTTTCAATTCCTGTAAAACCCTGAGGCCATCAGAGATGTTCCAAACAGATACAGAATATCCGGTAAACAATTTTGAAGCTTCTAAACTGGAATATGTAATTAAACCTTATGATAAAATCTCGTTGCGGGTAGTAAGTAATGTAGGTGAATCTTTTTTCAAAGGAGATATATCCGCCGGAGGTAGCACATCTAGTAGTCAAAACGGATATGAATTTTCTGTTGAATTTGACGGCTTGGTTAAAGTTCCAATTTTAGGGCGAGTTCCTGTAAGCGGGAAAACTGTTCGCGAAGTTGAAGAATATTTCGAAGAACTATATGGTCAATATTTTGTAAACCCATTTGTCTTAGTGCAAGTTACGAACCGTAAAGTAATGGTGTTTATGGATAGTGGTACCAAAGCTACTATTGTTGAAATGCCAACAGAAAATCTTACCCTTATTGAAGCAATTGCAGAAGTTGGTGGAATATCAGAAATAAGCAGAGCATATCGAATTAAACTAATCAGAGGCAATTTAACCGAAAATCCTGAAATCTATTATTGGAATATTTCTAATTTGACAGACTTAAAAAACTCTAATATTTTTCTTGAAGCAAATGATATAATTTATATAGATAGCAAACCTCAATATGTTGTAAGAGCTTTACGCGAAATAAGTCCTTATCTGACTTTAGTAACAACCCTTGTAACTGTTTATGGTGTATTTTTTAAGCTCAACCAATAATTACTAATGAAACAACAAAATAAAATACCTTTTTTAAATCAGAAATTTGATCCAAGGACATTCTTCACGATATTTAAAAAGAATTTTTGGGTAATTATAATTATTGGTGTTGTTTCAGTTGGAGTAGGATTTGCTTATTATCGATATACTTTACCAGTATTTAAAGCCACTTCTATATTACAGATTAAAAACGAAAATAAAACAAATCAGATACTTGGAATCAACAATGTTGGTATGGAGACTGACTTGGCTCCGGTAATAGAATTGATAAGATCACACGAATTTTTAAAAACTGTTGTTGCAACCTTGCCGTTAGAAATAAGTTATTACAGACAAGGAACGTTTTTATCAACCGAATTATATGGGAGCACGCCTTTCGAAGTAAAATATAGATTAAACAATCCTGTAATTCTTGATCAAAATATTATCTGTGAATTTGTTGATTACAAATGTCATCTTTCATACGAGATTAATGGCGAAATTTATGAATATCGGATAAATCCAGAAGAATGGCAATCGGTTTTCGGCATGGAGATATTAATACATTTCCCTACAAAAAAGGATATGGAAATAGAATTAGATGCAGACAACAAATCGCAGTATTATTTTACAATTAATGACCCGAATACAGTACTATATAGAATTAGCGCAAATCTAAACATACAGGTACTAAATGAAACTGCAGGGACAATTCTTATTACATACTACGACTATAATGCAAGCAAAGCTGCTGATATAACAAATACAATAGCGGAGAAATTTATTGAGTTTGACGGAACAAAAAAGAAAGAAAGTGCAAACAATATAATAAATTACATTGACCAACAAATGGAAAATGTGTTTGCACAATTGAATTTAACTGAAAGAGATTTACACGATTTTAGAGTGCAAAATAACATAAAAGCAACAAATGATAATGTTTTATTCAATAAAGCAAATTTATATACTTCGAAAATTTCTGAACTCGAAACAAAATTGTTAAATATTGATTTTGAAATAATGACTTTAGAGAAAATTGCCATAAAAATAAAATCAGAACCCGAATTAAAAACATACGAAATACTGGCAATGCTTTCAGGTCAACAATCAGAAACTTTTCTATCCGAAATGATTAACTCACTTCAAGAACTGTTAAGTAGAAAAGAAATTCTGTTATTTGACGTAACTGCAAATAATCATAAAATAAAAGTAATTGATGAACAAATTCAGTCTAAAAAAGACATAATTGTTGATTTTGTAAATTCTACTATCCTTAGATTAGGGGAAGAAAAAACAGAGTATGCAAAACGCATAAATGAAATTGAGAGTCAGGTTTTTGTTGATTCTTCATATGACGAGATTGAGTATGCAAGATTAATGCGTTTATATGCCATTAATGAAGATTTCTATTCTCAACTTATACAGACAAAAGCTGAGACAATGATTTCGCAAGCCGGATATGTAAGTGTTAACCTTATACTCGAAAAAGCGTCTGTACCTGCATATCCTGATTATCCTGCATTAAGAAAAGTTTTTATGCTTTCTGTGATAATCGCATTTGTTATTTCTGCAATGTTTATTTTATTGAAATATTTACTTTATAATAAAATTTTATCAACCGTTGACATCTCCGAATATACAGATATACCTGTAATTGGAGGCGTCCCGGAAGCTAAACTTGACATGAGTGTTTCGCAGGTTGTTGTTCATAAACGACCCAAATCAATGATGGCCGAAGCATTTCGAAGTATCCGAAATAATTTAGACTTCTATCCTATTAAAGACAAATGCAGGGTTATAACAGTTTCTTCAACAATTGCCGGTGAAGGAAAGACATTTGTCGGGATAAATATTGCGGCTATTTATGCAATGACCGGCAAAAGAGTACTTATTATGGATTTCGATCTTAGAAAACCACGACTTGACAAGTGTTTTTCTGTGAGTAATTTAAAAGGAGTAAGTACTATCCTAATAAAAAAACACA
>Ga0116143_10001123_pt1 | contig 33618 bp, 30 predicted proteins | sample AD_UKC034_MetaG_FD_89745 | JGI IMG/M metagenome (GOLD analysis project Ga0116143, IMG submission 89745) | Active sludge microbial communities of municipal wastewater-treating anaerobic digesters from USA - AD_UKC034_MetaG | ecosystem: Engineered > Bioreactor > Anaerobic > Digestate | place: USA... | reverse complement strand
CTTGTCGAGCAATGGCCGGTCCGGAGGCCAGCGCTTCGAGGCAGCCGTAACCGCCGCACCCGCAGCGTGGACCCTCTGGTTCGACCACGATATGCCCCAGTTCGGTCGCCCAGCCTCGAGCACCCAGCACCAGCCGTCCTCGCTCAATCACGCCGCCGCCGATGCCGGTGCTCACAGTCAGGTAGACCATCGACTCGGTACCGCGGCCAGCGCCAAAGCGGTGTTCGCCCAGTGCCGCTACCTTGGCATCGTTGCCAACATAGGCCGGCGTGTCCAACAGGCGGGACAAGAACTCTCTCGCCGGCCAGTTCACCAGCCCCGGTATGTTGGTGACATAGGACACCACTCCTGTCCAGGGGTTGACCGTCCCTGGTGCACCCAGGCCGATGCCGAGCAGGTCGGTGCGGTCCGCACCCTCGGCTACCTGTCGGATGCAATCCTCGATGCGCGCAGCAACCGGCTCCGGCCCTTCCCAGGCGCGGGTCAGCGTGCTCACCCGTTTGAGGACTGCTCCCGCGTCATCGCAGAGCGCCGCCCGGATCTGCGTACCCCCAAGGTCCACGCCAATCACGTATCGCGTCATCTTCACCTGCCCGGGTGATCCTTCGCGCCCCCGCCCAAGTTTAGGCTGCGCCCTTCAGAACCCGTCTCATCACCGCCAGCGCGGCTTTGATGTCCGTCCTGTCTATCCCGTAGTGGGTCACGGCACGCACGCGGTTCGGACCCAGCGACCACATCCTCACTCCCGCCGCGTCCAGCTCCTGGATGAACTGTTGCACCGGTTTGCCTTGCGCCACATAGTCAAAGAAAACGATGTTGGTGCGCACGGTCCTGGGGTCCAGCGACAGACCAGGAATCTCGGCGATCCCACTGGCCAGCAGATGCGCATTTTCGTGATCCTCAGCCAGCCGGTCGATCATCTGCTCCAGCGCGATCAGACCCGCCGCCGCCAGAACGCCCGCCTGGCGCATTCCTCCGCCTACCATCTTGCGCGTGCGCCTGGCCCGGAGAATGAACTCGGCGCTACCGCACAGCATCGACCCCACCGGGCAGCTCAGGCCCTTGGAGAGGCAAAACATCACCGAGTCGGCTGGCGCCACTAGGTCAGCTACGTCCACTCGCAGAGCCGTGGCGGCGTTAAAGATGCGCGCGCCGTCCAGGTGCAGCATCATTCCGCGGCAATGGGCCAGCTCGCCCACCCTGACCATATACTCACGCTCCAGCGGCGCGCCACCGCAGTAGTTGTGCGTGTTCTCGAGGCACACCACCCGGATGTTGGCGTGGTGGATATCGGGTTCGGGGATGGCGCGCTCAATCTGAGCCAGGTCGATCTTGCCATCCGCCTGATTCGGCACGACTCGCAGGTACACACCGCCAAGGGCGGCCGAACCCGCCGCCTCGTTGAGCAGAATGTGCGACTGGTCGCCCAGAATGATCCCATCGCCGCGCCCGCAATGGGTGAGCACCGAGACCAGGTTGCCCATCGTCCCGCTGGCCACAAACAGCGCCGCCTCTTTGCCCAATCGTTCCGCCGCCACGGCCTCCAGGCGGTTGATGGTCGGGTCTTCACCCGATACATCGTCGCCCAGCTCGGCATGGTACATCGCCTCGCGCATGGCCAGGGTCGGCAGGGTCACCGTATCGCTTCGCAGGTCAATCACCTTCATCGCACTCTCCCGCAGTCATAATGAACCCTTTCTTGCCCGCACTCAGACGCAGCAGGCCTAGGCAACCACGGCTATGCCGTGATCGGTTCTGTCGGTCAGGATCTCGAAAGCTGCCCCGTTGGCAGCAGTCAGCTTGAGCGGTGGCAGGTCCGGTCGCTCGACAGCAACCTCGCAGCGGGCAAGCTTCGTATTGAGGCACGTCTTAAAGCCCCCGGGCGGATTGTCGTAGCGCAGGCCAACGAAATGGGCGGCGGGTGCCGTGATCTCGGCAGAGATGCCCACGGTAGGTGTGCGCGACTCGAATCTCCAGCGGCATACTCCCTGTTCGATGCCAAAGCGGCCTTGAGCCCGAATGGCCTGCAGGTAGCCGTTGAGCTGATACTCGCGGCCCTCCATGCGCAGAACCACCAGGGTCAGGCGCGGTGTCCAGAGCGGTCCCACTCGGACGCGCGCTGTTGAGCACTCCAGGAATGCGTCAGGGGCATCGTCGAACCCGGCCACCTGACCCCAGGCATAGTCATCGGTGTGCTGGCTGCCCCAGTTGTGGTTCTGGCTGCCCACCCACCCATCGATCTTCTCTGGCCGGCCGTCCACGGTCAAAGACCCGCTGAAGACTGCCAGCGGGGCGCCCACCAGGGCCTTGGCCTTGGGAAAACCGGCCTGGTAAGCCGGCTCGGGGAGCAAAAGCAGCGGCGACTGTTCGCCTTCGTAGGTCAGGCTCCAGCTCAGGTAATGCGCCGGAGAGAGTGCACTGCCCTCCAGTCTGCCGTCCACCAGCGTCGACGAGCCTACACGCACGTCCAGGCCCGCATCCGAAAACGAACAGGCACTGAGCGGTACCTGTTGCTTGCTGGCTGAAATCTGCCCCGATTCGCCATCAAAGTAGATGGCCCACAGCTCTCCAACGGCCTTCTCCGCGAAACCGCGCGGGCTAAAGATGGTGTAGCGAATCCAAAACGCCAGCGGCCTCGATGGATGGTTGGCCCGAACAAAGTAGCTCTCATAGTGGCCCCGTGGGGAGCCGGGCAAATAGCGGGAGGCATTGCATTGGCGACGGTCCACTGCACCGACCTCCTTTGACGGAGCACATCTCGCTGGGGGTTCAGTGCTTGATTCTAGCGCACCAGACTGGACCGGTCAAAGACACACAAGCAGGCCGGGCCTCGGCGAGGTCCGGCCTGCTTCAGTAGAGCTACAAAGCCAGCGCTTGCACCAGGGGGCGCAGCGTGCGGATGCCGTCCTCCGCAGCGCGCCGAGGATCGGGCAGGGGCAGGCACTCCAGCGAGAGATAGCCGTGGTAGTGCACGTCGCGCAGCGCCAAAAGCACTGCCGGCATATCGAGATGGCCATGGCCAGGAGCCTCACGATTGGTGTCCACCAGGTGCACGTGGCCGATGAGCGCCCCCGCCTGGCGCAGACTGGCGGCAATGTCTGCTTCCTCGATGTTCATGTGGAAGGTATCCACCAGTAGCTTTAGATGTGGTGACCCGATTTCTCGCACCAAGGCCGCCGTTTCGGCCACGGTGTTCAGGAAATCGGTCTCATAGCGGTTGATCGCTTCAATCAGCAGCACGGCATTCGCTGCTTCTGCCGCACGGACGCACTCCTCGCAACAGGCCCGAACCAGGGCCAGTCGGGCGACGCGCCCTTCCGGATCGGCACCCAGCCTGCCCTTGATCCCGCCGATGACGGCCATCGCGCCCAGGTAAAGCCCGAGATCCATCTGATCGCGGATACGAACCACGGCCCGCCGGCGCACCTCTGGATCCGGATCGGCGAAGGTCAGCCCTTCCTCAACCGCCATGCCCGTCCCGATCATGGGAATGCCCAGACCCAGGTCAGACGCCCGGCGCTTGACCACAACCCGGTCGATGTCCGTAGGTCGGCGGAGGTGCAGCTCGACTCCGTCGTAGCCGAGCTCTGCCGCCAGCGCCAACGCTTCTTCCGGAGGGCAGCGGAGCAAGATGGGTGCAAAACGCGCCTGAATCGGAGATGCTGTGAGTGAGATCTTCACCGGCGGGCTCCAGATTGACCAGAGTTACTCGAAAATGGTCGGCAGACCGTAGACCGACTTCCAGCCCTTGCTGAGCGGCTCGCGCAGATAGGGCTCGAGCTCCTTCGGGTCGCGCAAGCTGACCAACTGGGTCGGCGGCACTTTGCCGACCGGGAAAGCCTCCAGGATCTCGTCGCACAGCATGGTCACGTAGCGCAGAATTGCCGCCATGGCCCGCTTCCCCTTGCGAGGATCCCCTGCGGTCGCCTTGCCGACTACACCCTCCGGAGTGCCGGCGATTTCGATGGCCGCGTGCCCTTCGCCCTCGGACCAGCGGCTCGGCCTGGCACAGGACTCCACCGAGTTGCCAAAGTGCCCCGTCGGCAAAAAGTTCTTGGGTTCCGTATCGACGGCGTACTTCATATCAACCATCTCGGGGAACAACAAGAGCCCCAGGGAGGTCTCGTGCTCGTCAGCATGGATAAAGGCCGAGTCGAACTCGCCGCCCTCACAGGCCGGCATAAAGAACTCGCGCACCGCGCGGTGCCAGTCCATCACGCGGTAGATGCCCGGCAGCTCGTAGCGCTTGCAGAACTGCTGTAGCGCTGCCTCGAGCACCCAGAGCTGACCGTGGTTGTTCAGAATGATCTGCTTGCGGAAGCCGTCGTTCCACAGGCCCAGCATGACATCAATGAGGAACTCTTTCGCCACTTCTTCGCGAATGATGACCGTGCCGGGCATGCCCAGATGGTGGTAGGGATGGCAGCCGTACATCAGCGGCGGCAGTGCCAGGCTCACCGGGGCGCCCCGTTTGGCGGTGTAGCGGCGCACGCCCTCAGCGATCATGCTGACAAAGAGCGTGTCCATCGAGCTGACCGTATGCTGGCCGTGCAGCTCGGTGCAACCCACCGGAATAATCACAATATCGTTCTTCTTGCGGTTGGCCTCAACCTGGTGGCGAACCGTGGTCTGAATGTACGTGCCCGGCTTGCCCCACTCGGACGGCGACGGGATATCGTACTCGGCGAGGATCTTGTCGATCTGTTTCTCACTCGCCTCCCAGATCTGTTTCTTCAGACGGCCGGTGGTGGTATCTTCAAAGTACGGCACGCGACAAACCTTCTCTGCTTTCGGACTCATTCCATACCTCCCTGTATTATGTTGGTGTCAGCGCTGATTCCGCTGTCTGTACCCGTTGGGCCCGCTCGGCGCTCCCGCTCCACCGCACCATCGCGGTCAGCGGTTGGGTGGGACCTGAATCGCGATTAGCTTGACGTCCTTGTCGGAGCGATTGACCGTGCCATGCCGGCCGTTGATCGGCACAAACACCGCCTGCCCTGCCCGCGCAGTGTACTCAGCCCCGGTTTCGTCGAAGAACACCAGCTCGCCCGAGAGGATGATAAACACCTCCTCCGACTCGCTGTGGCTGTGCAGCTCGGCCCTCCCCCCGGGCCCGAGCGTGGTTGTGTGGATTTCCATGAGTGTTGCGCCGACCGCTGCGGAGACCACGTCCTGGCACAGACAGTCAGAGTGCCCTCCTGGAGACCAGGTGCGATTCTTGGCAATATCGATGACCTTCATCACGACTCCTCACACCAGAGATAAAGACGAGCCTACCGCGCGCTAGGCCGAAGTCCAGCCACCATCGACCATCAGGACGTGGCCAGTCACAAAGCTCGACGCGTCTGAAGCCAGGAAGAGCGCCGCACCCATCAGATCCTCCGGCTGACCTGTGCGGCCCATGGGAATGCGGCTGAGCACCCAGGCGCTGAACGTGGGATCGTCGAGCTGCCAGGTGTTCAGCTCAGTGCGCACAAAGGTGGGGGCAATGGCATTGACCGTGATACCCTCTTTCGCCCATTCCAGCGCAAAGGACTTGACCATAAGGTTGACACCGGCTTTGCTGGCGGGGTAGGATGGGTCTCCAGCGCGTCCCTGAAAGCCGCGAACTGAGGAGACAGCAATGATCCGGCCGTACTTCTGCTGAAGCATGACCGGCGCCACGGCCTTGCAGGCGAGAAAGACCGACTTGCAGTTGATGTCCATCACCCGGTCATACTCTTCTTCGGGGTATCCCACGGTCGGCTCGATGTGAACCGTGCCGGCACTGTGGACGAGGATGTCCAGCCGGCCCCACCGGTCGACCACTCGCTGCACCGCCTGCTGCAGCTCAACGAACCTGGTGGCATCGGCGCTGATGGTCAGCGCCTGCGTTCCGAGCGACTCGACCTCGCGCGCCACTGCCTCGCATTTGTCAAGCCTTCGCCCCAGGATGGCGACGCTGGCCCCGGCCCCGGCAAAGGCCAGGCCCATTGCTTCGCCCAGGCCACCGCTGCCGCCAACAATCAGGGCAACACGCCCATCCAACCGGAACAGATCCAGGACTTTCGTGGCTTTGGCAACAAGGTCGCCCACCCGTGTTCCTCCGCACTGCCTGCTCCGCGTGGAGCAGGGTCATCGTCTGCGAGTTTGACTTTTTCTGGTGCTTGTGTTATGCTCGGTTTGCATATTGTATACAATATGCAATATGCAAGTTGTCTGCCTGGCTGCATTGTAGCATACTTTCGTAGACAGGTCAATGCCCGACCATTGCTCCCGCGAACAACCTGAGACGGTTCGTTCAAGCCGCGGGCGCCCACCGCCCCCCATCGTTCCCATGCCGTCTGTCGGACTCGGCCTCAGCCAGGCAGCCACCCCTTCTCTTCTGTCGCTCCGCCCCATGCTCAACGGCACCGTGTCGCGCGTGAGGCCCGCCACCCCACAACAGAGAGGAGCTGGGACACCATCATGAGCGACCCACCCCCGGAACCAGGCAAGACGATGCGGGCACTGGTGCTCCTGGCGCCCCACCGCTACGAGATACGTCAAGTTCCCGTGCCGCGCCCCGGTCCAGGCGAAGTTCTATGCTTCGTCCGTGCCACAGCCATCTGCGGCAGCGACCCCAAGGTGATCGATGGCAAGATCGCTGGCTGGCCACCCGGCTACCCGTTCATCGCTGGCCACGAGTGGGCCGGTCAAGTCGTCGAACTGGGTGAAGGAGTGACTGGCTGGAAACCGGGAGATCGCGTAGTTGGTGAGCCGCACAAAGGGTGCGGCACCTGTCAACAGTGCCTTTCCGGCAACTACAACCTGTGCGACAACTATGGCCGACCCGAAACCGGCCACCGCCACTACGGATTCAAGTCGCAGGGCAGTTACGCTGACTATATCGTCGTTGGCGCCAGGGCGCTCCATCGCCTGCCAGATAGCATCGCCTACGCTGAAGGCACGATGGTCGGGAGCGCTGGAGTGGCGCTGCACGGTCTGCGTCTGGCCGGCGTCGAGCCGGCAGCGACCGGGTTGGTCATTGGGCCCGGGGCCATCGGCCTGTGCGCCATTCAACTGCTCAAGGCCATGGGAGCCACCCGTGTGATCTGCGTCGGGCGCGCAGGAGCCCGCCTCAATATGGCCAAACAGCTTGGCGCTGACGCAGTGGTAGACGTGCTCGCTGGCCAAGCTGTAGAAGAGGTCCTGGACCTTACTGGCGGACGAGGCGTGGACATCAGCGTTGAGACAGCAGCCGCAGACGATGGTCCCACCAATGCCATCAAGATGACGCGGCTGGGCGGCAAGGTCGTGCTGATCGGTTTCTACACTCCCCCGGAGCGGACCATTCCCCTGCAATCTGTCGTTCTCAAGCAACTGACGCTCTATGGAGTCAAAGCCGATCCCAACTCTTACCGCCAGGTGCTGAGCTATGTTGAGGCCGGCCAGCTTACACTCAAGCCCCTTCTGAGCCACGTCTTTCCACTGACGGACTTTGCCAAGGCCCTGGACACCTTTGTCAATCGCCGCGAAGGGGCAATGAAGGTTGTCATCGAAGCGGAGAGCTAGTCCTGGCCGGCAACGGCGCCGTTGTCGGGTTGGAGGCGAAAATGGCCACAAACACACCATCCGTGCAGTACAAGACCAAGCAGGATATCGTCTACACGCAGTTGTACGACGAAATCGTCTCCGGTCGCCACCTGCCGGGCGAGAGGCTTGACCTCAACGAGATCGCCGCCCGTTATGGCACCAGTCGAACCCCGGTGCGGGAGGCGATGTGGCGGCTCGAGTCCGATGGACTGATCACTGCTGCGCCGCACAAGGGCTTTGTTGTGTCCAAGCTGCCGGTAGAGGAGATCGAAGAACTCTACCGCATCCGCGCAGTGCTCGAAGGGCTGGCCGCCCGCCTGGCCGCAGGGAGACTGTCGTCAGAGGAAGTCGACGCCCTGAACACGCGAGTCGAGGAGATGCAGTCCGAACTCGACAAGGGGCACGACCACGTGATCACCACTCTGAATCTCCCCTTTCACGACATCATCTTCACTGCCGCCCAGTCGCCACTGCTGCACCGCTACATCTCGACGCTCTACGCGAGCACAGCTCGCTACCGTGGTCTCACCACCACCTGGCCCGGCCGGGCTGAAGAGATCGTCCGCGAGCACAGGGCCATCGCCGCGGCAGTCATTGCCGGCCAGGCCGAAGAGGCGGAGCGCATCGCCCGATTGCATCAGGAGAACAACGCGCGCACCGTGATCGCTGTGGCGCGGTCACTGGGCGAGGCGCAGCCGGAGCAGGTCGAAGAGGCCGAGCCGGAACTGGCCAAGATGAGCGGCCGCAACAAACCATCTCAGTAGACGAAGGAGCAGAGACATGGCGATTCCCGACACGATGACCGCAGCGGTACTCTATGGGCCGAACGACCTGCGCCTGCAAGAGGTCCTGGTGCCCAGACCAGGACCAGAAGAAGTCCTGCTCAAGGTGCAGGCCTGCGCCATTTGCGGCACGGACCCCAAGGTGATCAGCGCCGACTGGCCTTATCCCTTGCGCTACGGCGAGTTCACCCCCGGCCACGAGTACGCCGGCGAGATCGTCGCCGTGGGCGACATGGTCGGCCATTGGCAAGTCGGCGACCGAGTCGCCGTCGAAGCGCACAAGGGCTGTGGCAAGTGCGTTAACTGCATGCGCGGTCAGTACACCAGTTGCCTCAACTATGGCAAGATGGAGACCGGTCACCGCCACTACGGCTTTACTACCAACGGCGGCTATGCCCAGTACGTTGTCAACCACATCAACACCCTCTATCCCGTTCCCGACTCGCTGCCTTTCTGGGGCGCCGCTCTCGCGACGACTGCCGGGTGCGCCATGTTCGCCATCGAGAACGTCGGCGGCTTTATGGCCGGCGAGACAGTGGCGGTGCTCGGGCCCGGCCCTATGGGCCTGATGGCGCTGCAGATTGTCAAGGCCCTGGGCGCCTCCAAGGTCTTTCTTACCGGCACTCGCCCGGAGCGCCTTGCCGTAGGCAAGCTCTATGGAGCCGACGTGATCATTGATGTCACCAGGGAAGACCCCGTGGCCATTGTCAGGCGCGAAACGGGCGGGCTGGGCGCCAATCTGGTCATCGAGGTAACGGGCGATCCGCTCGCCGCTGCTCAGTCCATCGAGATGGCAGCCAAGGGCGGGCGGATCTCCTTCATCGGCGATCCGCTCAAGCCGGCTCTGATCAACATCAAAAAGTTCGTGCTCGATGATATGCGCGCCGCCGGAGTGCGAGGCGAAGGCAGAGCCAACTGCGCTCGCGCCATGGAGCTCTTTCGCATCGGCAAGCTCTCCGCCGAAGGGATTGTTACCCATCGCTTCCCGCTGCGCGAGATTCACAAGGCACTGGACACCTACATCCATCGCCGCGATGGAGCCATCAAGGTTGTGCTCGAGCCCCAGGCGTAATCTCCCTGTTCGTCATTCAGGAGGATGTGATTATGTCGACAGCTCCGCTGGTAAGGCTGCTGAACATCACCAAGACGTTTCCGGGAGTGCGCGCCCTTCAGAACGTGAGCTTTGACCTCTTCCCCGGAGAGGTGCACGTCTTGCTGGGTGAGAATGGTGCCGGCAAGTCCACGCTAATGAAGGTGCTGGCTGGCGCTTATATGCCTGATTCGGGCGAGATCGAGATCAAGGGTCAGAAGGTTCGCATCAACAGCCCGGCTCATGCCCAGCAGCTCGGAATTAGCACCATTTACCAGGAGTTCAACCTGGTGCCTTACCTCAACGTCGCTCAGAACATCTACCTGGGCCGCTATCCCCGAAGAAAGCCACCGCTTGGCTTCATGGTGGACCACCAGGCGATGCAGGACAAGAGCCGACAGGTGCTGGGCTCGCTCAACATGGATGTGGATCCCACCAGCATCGTGGCCGACCTCGGTGTGGCCCAGCAGCAGATGGTCGAGGTGGCCAAGGCGCTCTCCATCGACGCCCAGGTGTTGATCATGGACGAGCCCACGGCCACCCTGACCGACCGCGAGATTGACAAGCTGTTTGCGATGATCAGGCGGCTGCGCGAGCGCGGAATGGGCATTGTCTACATCTCTCACCGCCTGAACGAAGTCCACGAAGTGGGCGACCGGGTAACGGTCTTGCGTGATGGCCAACTGGTTGATACCAGGAGCATCAGAGATCTCACCATCGACCAGATGGTACAGATGATGGTCGGTCGAGAGATCAGCGACCTATTTCCGCGAACCTACCAGTGTCCGGGCGAGGAGGCTCTGCGTGTTGAGAACCTCACCTCAGCCCGCAACGGCATCAAGGGCATTGACCTGACAGTACGCCGCGGCGAGATCGTTGGCCTGGCCGGGCTGGTGGGCTCGGGCCGCACCGAGCTGGTTCGGGCCATCTTTGGTGCCGATCCCATCGACTGCGGCGAAGTGTTCGTGTTCGGCAAGCGCGTCACCGGGTCGTCTCCCACGCAGTTGGTCGAACAGGGAGTCGGCCTGCTGCCCGAGGATCGCAAGCTCACCGGACTGGCGCTCAAGCTCTCTGTCGCCGAGAACATTGTCATGGCCAGCCTGCGCCGACTGTTTCCTCGCTCCGTGGTCGACCTCAACAAGGAACGAAACGTCGTCGACAAGTACATTCGGGACCTGCGCATCGCGACGCCTTCGCAGAAACGGTTGACGCAGTTCTTGAGCGGCGGCACCCAGCAGAAGGTGGTGATGGCCAAATGGCTGGCCACCGAGTCCAGACTGCTGATATTCGACGAACCCACGCGCGGCATTGACGTGGGAGCCAAGGCCGAAATCCATGACTTTATGGATCAACTCGTGGCTCAGGGGGCAGCCGTATTGATGGTGTCTTCGGACTTGCCGGAGGTTCTGGGCATGAGTGACCGCGTGTATGTAATGCACGAGGGTCAGGTCGTAGGTGAATTCTGTCGCGAAGAGGCCAGGGCAGAACGCGTCATTGCCTGCGCTATGGGCCAGGCCCAGGCGGCTCCATCGGTCGTGTCGGGGAGCAGCGCCTCACCGGGTGTAGCGGCAGCACAGCCAGGACAGGAGGCGTAGCGTGGAGCAGACCTGCAAACCCCTGCAGAAAAAGTGGTACGACCGGGTGCCGCCGGTGCTCTGGGTGCTGGGCATCATCGTGGTCTGGTTCGCCATCGCCAGTCGGGGCCACTTCTTTACCATCTCTAACTTTCTCAACATCGCCGTTCAGGGTTCTGTGCTGCTGGTGCTCTCACTGGGTGCCACCTGCGTGATCCTTACCGAAGGCATTGATCTCTCGCTCGGTTCTATCCTCACTCTGGGGGGCGTGGTCGCGGTCCTCCTGATGACCCGCGGAGTCACGCCAGTTCTGGCCATGTTGGCCGGCGTCGCCTCGGGGTTCTTCTGCGGCGCCATCACCGGGTTGCTGATCGCCCGTGGTCGCCTGCCTCCGTTTATCGCTACGCTCGGCATGTCGGGCCTGGGCGCCGGAGCCGCAGTGGTCCTCACGAAAGCATCCTCGGTCTACGCGGATCCTGCCGCCTTTGTGTTTTTCGGCAGCGGGCGTCTTTTCGGCTTGCTCCCGATGCCCATCGTGGTAGCTGCTTTGGCCTTTGGCGCCGTGTACCTGATCCTCTACCACACGCCATTCGGTCACTATATCTTTGCCCTTGGCGGCAACGAAGTGGGCGCGGGGCTTTCCGGAGTGAACACCGCTTGGTGGAAGCTCATGACTTACTTCATGGCCGGCGGTCTGGGCGGGGTTGCCGGAGTGCTGATGGCGGCGCGCCTGCACGCTGCCGAACCAACTATCGGCCTGCGATGGGAGTTTGATGCCATCGCTGCCACCATCATCGGAGGAACGTCATTCGAAAAGGGGCGCGGCGGGATCAAGGGCACGGTCCTTGGAGTGCTGCTGCTAGCGGTGGTGCGCAATGGGCTGAATGTCATCGGCATCAGGCCGGTGTATCAGGCCCTGATCCTCGGCATCGTGTTGATTGTGGCCATCATCTTTGACGTGGTTATGAAGCGGCGCCAGGAGGGACTGTAGATGGAAAAGACAATGCCAGCCCGAATCGAGGCGCGGCCGCTCTTGGCCGATTTCGTCACCCGCTTCTCTCGGCTGTTCATGCTGGCACTGCTGTGCGTGTTCATGGCCTTTGTCGCACCCGAGTTCTTCCGTGCGGCCAACCTGCTCAATGTACTTCGCTCCGCCAGCCTGCTGGCCATCCTCGCCATCGGCCAGACGATCATTGTGCTCACCGGCGGCATCGATCTGTCCATGGGCACGGTGGCCACGCTGGCCGCCATTATGACCGCCTGGCTGTTGGACCGAGCCCACGTACCTGTTCCTCTGGCCATGGCGGCCGGACTGGCGGTGGGTGCATTCTCGGGCAGTGCCAATGGGCTGATGCGCGCCTACATTGGCCTGCCTACCTTTGTCGCCACCTATGGCACCCAGTGGATGGCCATCGGGTTTGCCGTGGTCATGCTGGGCGGCTACAACATCTATGGTTTCGAGCGCAGCTTTCGTTTCTTTGGCATCGGGCGCGTGGCGGGGATCCCTGTGCCCATCTTTCTCCTGGTGATCGTGTGGCTTCTAACCTGGTTCATCCTGAACCGGACCACTTTCGGGCGACGGCTCTATGCCACCGGCGCGAACTGCGAGGCTGCCCGTCTGTCCGGTATTGACACACGCCGCGTGCTGATGCAGGCTCATATCCTCAGCGGACTCTACGCGGGCTTTTCTGGCATTCTGATGGCGTCGCTGCTCAACTCCGGGGAAGCAGGCATGTCAGATCAGCAGCTCCTTCCAGCCATCGCCGCCGTCGTCGTTGGCGGCGCTTCGCTCCGGGGTGGTCAGGGTGGTATCTTTGGCACGGTCATCGGAGCGCTCATCATGACCCTCATCGGTAATGCCATGAACTTGATGGGCCTGTCTTCAAACTGGCAGAGCGTTGTCCAGGGCCTTGTCATTCTGGGTGCCGTACTCCTCGACCAGTGGAGCCGGCGTTTGATCGGCCAAGAATAGTAGAGACAGCTCAGTCTCGGCGCATGCTGAGACTGGCTTATGCCCGTGGAGGGAGGTGTGCAGCAAGACAACGGACACAATGAGGTGACTCGCAGTTGCAGGTTCGCGAATTGCCACATTCAAGACAGGAGGAGATCTCACTATGTCACGCTTCACCAAGTCAGTGTTGTTGCTCCTGAGTGTGTTGATGGCCCTGGGCGCCCTGGCATCCTGCTCGCCCGCCGCCACTCCCACTCCCGTGACCATCATCAAGGAAGTTGAGAAAGAGAAGGTCGTCGTTGTAACCGCCACGCCTTTGCCGGTTGTCGACCTGACCCCCGTGTATGACTTTGACCCCACCGTCAAGCCAGCCAAGAAGTACAAGATCGCCGTCGTCCTCAAGAACTTCACCAACCCCTTCTGGCTGACCCACCAGCGGTGGGCGCTCAAGGCCGGTGAGGACTTTGGCGTCGAAGTAACCGTGCTCGCCCCGAGCAACCCCGACAACGTAGAAGAGCAGATCCGTATCGTCGAAGACCTCATCACCAAGGGCGTCGACGGCGTAGTCATCGCCCCCGCCAACACCACCGCCATCGCCACCGCTATCCAAAAGCTGAACGCGGCCAAGATTCCCGTGATCTATGACAACACCCGCGGCAGCGGCGGCGACTATGTGTGCTACATCGGCGCGGACAACATTCTGGTTGGAAAGACGGTGGCCGAGGGTGCCGTGAAGGCCATCGGTGAAAAGGGCCGCATTCTGATCCTGGAAGGTTTCCCGGGACAGCAGACTGCGGACGACCGTCGCAAGGGCATGAATGACTATCTCACCAAGTACCCGAACATCGAGGTCGCTTCGCAGACCGCTCACTGGCGCCGCCTCGAAGGCATGCAGGTCACTGAGAACACGCTGCAGCGCTGGCCCGACCTGAACGCCGTCATCGGCGCATCAGGCGAAATGGTGCTCGGTGCCGTTGAGGCAGTCAAGTCCGCCAACATCCCGAACGACAAGATCGTGCTGGGTGGCGTCGATGTTTATCCCGACATCGTCAAGGCCCTCAAGGCTGGCGACATCGACTTTACCATCTCTCAGGCCCCGCAGAAGCAGGCCTACTGGTCCGTCGCTGCGATGATCAAGTTCTTGAACGGCGAGAAGGTGCCGAAGGAAATCCGCACCCCCACCGCCATCGTGACCGCGGCCAACGCCGACGAGTACATAGAGCAGTAGCCTACCCGAACCCGCTCCATGGGTTCGAGTTGACCTGTCCCGTTTGACCCAACGGCGGGACAAGTCGTCCATCGAAACCAGGGGGTGCCTGCCGCTGTGCAGCCTGGTGCAAACCGGCGGTGCTGCGGCCAGCCCCCCTGGGATCCTTGGCGACATGAAAGGTGACTATGCCCGAGAAGGAATTGCCACAGACCTGGGCTGAGATTCGCAGTATCAGCTGTGAGGTCTTTAAGCAGAAAAAGCCTACTCGCGCTGATGTGTGGGTTGATGCGGGGGGAGGTGCCGAAACCGGCACAACCATGCGCTACCAGCGCCAGGTCCTGGACAGGATCCATCTCCGCATGCGCGCCATTCATGACATTCGCGAGGTTGAACTGGCCACCACCTTTCTCAACCAGTCGATCAAGGCGCCCATCGCGATCGCGCCCATGTCCACGCACATCTCTGGTTTTGTGGACAAGCCATTCGCCGCGATGGGCCGGGGTGCGGTTGCTGCCGGCGTCCTTGGTTCGGTGGGCTATCCCAGCTCCCGCGACCAACACCAGGATATGCTGGCCACTGGCGCACCGACTTGCAAGATTGTCAAGTGCCTGCGGGACCGAGACTTGCTGCGTAAGGAACTGCTGCAGGCGCAGCAAGACGGTTGCTTCGCCGTGGGAGTGGACATTGACTCTGCCGCCGGCCTCAAACCGGGCGGCGACGAGCGACGCTACGAGGACTTTTCCGCCTTCCCCAGCGTGCGCGAGCTCACCGAGCTCCGTGCCTGCACCAGACTGCCCTTTATCGTCAAAGGCGTGATGTCTGTCCCGGATGCCGTCTCTGCAGTCCAGGCTGGCGCCGATTTGATTGTTGTCTCGACCCACGGCGGGTTTGCGCTGGACTATGGCGAGGCCCCCGCCGAGGTAATGCCTGAGATCGTCGATGCGGTCGGCGACAAGGTTGAAATCTGGATGGACAGCGGTATTCGCCGCGGCACGGACGTGCTCAAGGCATTAGCACTGGGTGCCCGCGGCGTCCTCATCGGTCGCCTGGCCCTGTGGGGTCTGGCTGTGGCCGGTGCAGAGGGCGTCGCTCACGTGATCGACCTGCTGGCCGCTGAGCTTCGGCGCGCCATGCTGCTGACGGGGACCCGGTCCGTTACCAGCGTGTCCCCCGACATTCTCGTCTATTCCTAGCCCGCTCGGGGCTAATACAACCACTTGGGAGGGGATAACATGTTTCGAGGTCGAGACGAATTCCGCATCAAGAGAATGAAGGATCAGATGCGCGCCAAGGGGATCGATTACCTCATCCTGCGCATTGCCGAGAACGTGCTCTATACCACCGGGTACTGGCCGATCTTTGGCGCCTCTATGGCCGTGGTGCCTCTGGAGGGTGAAGCAACCATCTTTTACGTGGAAGGCGAGCAGGAGTTTGTCGCCGATAGCTGGGTCCAGGATGCCCGCCCCTACAAGTTCTTTGACCTGGAGCAGCTCGCCAATCCGACGCGCGACTTTTCCAAGATGCTGAAGGGCCTGTGGAAGGAAAAGGGCTACAACGCCAAAGGCACCATCGGCTATGAAGCCAGCTTTGAGCTCGTGGCGGCCAACAATGTGTCGGCGGAATCCCGTGTCCCGACCCAGTGCAGCTTTGACATGCTGTTCACCACTTTCCCTGAAGCCAAGTTCGTCGACGCCTCTGATGCCATTCGCAAGGCACGCATCGTCAAGTCGCCACTGGAGGTCGAGCTCATCCAGACCGCCTGCGATATCGGCGCGTTTGGCTATGCGGCCGGACGTGAGCTGATGATCCCCGGTGTGAGCGAGGCCGAGGTCTCTGGAGCAGTCGAGGGCCGGATGTACGGCAAAGGTGTTGGCTACAACGGCGTCCGACGAGCCCGCGGATACTGCTTTGCCATGTCCGGACCCAATTCGGCCATCTCCTGGCGACCTTTCTGCATTGCCAGCGCGCGCAAGCTGGAGCGCGGTGATGTCGTGCTGCTAGAGCTGGACGGTTTCGCCGATGGTTACTTCTTTGACCTGACGCGCACCATGTCCGTCGGCGAGCCCACCCCGCGCGCCCAGGAGATCTGGGGGATCGTCAACGAGGCAGTCGATGCCGCGCTCAAGATCGTCAAGCCGGGCACCCCGGCCAGCGAGCTCAACCGGGTGGCCCAGCAGGTGATCATCGATCGCGGGCACGGCGCGCACTTTGTGCACCACGTCGGCCACGGCGTTGGCCTGCAGTTCCACGAGCCGCCCACTCTGCATCCGCAGAGCAAGGAACTCCTGGAGGAGGGCATGACCTTTGCCGTTGAGCCAGCCATCTACATTCAGGGCTGGGGCGGCGTGCGCATTGAGGAGAACGTGGTCGTGACCAAGGACGGCTACCGCAGCCTCTGCGCCTACACCCGCAGCCTGTAACCGTTCGCCAGACTATTGGTCAGGTTCTGAGCTGGCCCCCGTGCCGGCGCGCGGCCGAGCTTGTGCGGCGTCTGTCGGGTGGCTGACTCAGACCCTGTCTGAGAGGAGTACGTTCGATGCCTGTTCGCGTTGCTTCATTGGACGATATCCCCGTGCAGCATCTGCCCGGTCGCGACCTGCAATGGCTGGTGACGCCGGAAACCCTCGGCGTTGAAAAGATCGGCATCGCCATTATGAACTGCCCCGCCCATTCGACCGTGCGCCCCTTGCACGGCCACAAAGACACCGAGGAAGTGCTGCTCATTCTGGCCGGCGAGGGAGAGGCCTGGGTCGACGGCGAGACGGCCCCGTTCAAGAAGGGCGATGCGGTGCTCCTGCCGGCTAACTCGCGGCACATGGTGCGCAATACAGGCGACGAGCCTCTGATCACGGCTTCGATCTTCTCACCGCCGACCACACCTGCTTCCTACATTCTGCACGAGTCCGGTGGGTGGTGAGAGCGTGAGGGAACAGACCAAAGTCGTGAATCCCCGATCCCGCGAGGACCTTTTGATTCAGCAAGACTCAACTACATCGATACCCCGCCAGGTTGTGCTGTGGGCCGCTGCCGCCTCGATGCTGTGGGGCGCATCGTACGTCGCCGCCAAGTACTCAGTGGGCTACATTCCGCCGTTTACGGCGGCCTCCTTTCGTTTCGCTGTGGTGGCCCTCTGCTCGCTACCACTGCTGTGGTTGACGGGCAAGGTTCAGCGGATCGAGCGAGATGACTGGCCGGATCTGATCACAGTGGGCTTGTTTCAGACCTCTTTCTACTTTGCCCTGCAATACGCCGGAATCAAGCTGACCACCGCCTCCAACACCTCGGTCATTGTCAACGTGCGGCCCGTCTTTGCCGCTGTTCTGTCGGCATTCGTCCTTCACGAAACGCTGTCTGGCCGCAAACTGGCCGGCGTACTGACCGCGTTTGTCGGGGTAATCATCCTCTCGACCGGTGGCACGCTCAGGTCCTTTTCTCTGCAGTCAAGCCACTTTCTGGGCGACTTGCTCATTCTGTTCAATGCCATCAGCGGAGCCATCGGATTGGTCGTGAACAAGAGAGTGTTGGCCAGGTTCAGGCCATTCCCGGCGATGGTCTACACCCAGACCATCGGCGCCATCGGCCTTGTGCCTTTCGCTGCTCTGGAGATCTCCCGTCTCGGGGCCTTTCCTCGGGCTCCGGCGCTGCCCTGGATTATGCTGGCCTTTCAAGGCCTGTTCTCGACCATTCTCGCCCACATCCTGTGGAACCGCGCCCTGGCCAGCCTGGAAGCGTCACGTGCGTCGGTCTTTATCTACATCGCGCCACTCACCACCAGTGTTCTGTCCTGGCTGCTTTTGCACGAGCCGCTCGGCCTGCCTTTTCTGATCGGAGCTCTGCTGGTCCTCATTGGAGCCTACCTGACAACATCCGCTGCTAACGGGAATCAAATTGCGAAAAGGAGTGAACCCTGATATGCCACCCGAAGCTACTCCAGCGGCCGAACTCGCCGCGCTGAGATGTGAGGCCACCGCCATACGCCGGCTGATACTCAAGACCCTCAACAAGAGCCAGGCCGGCCACCCTGGCGGCTCCCTCTCGGCAGTTGAGATCCTGACCGCGCTGTACTTCAAGGTCATGCGCGTCGATCCGGCACAGCCCAATTGGTCAGAACGTGACCGACTGGTGCTATCCAAGGGCCATGCCGCTCCAGTGTACTATGCGACGCTGGCCCGGCGCGGCTACTTCCCCGAGGCAGAGCTGTCAACGCATGACACCCTGAACTCACGCCTGCAGGGCCATCCGGACATGCGCAAGACCCCCGGCGTCGATATGTCCTCGGGGTCTCTCGGGCAGGGGCTGAGCGTTGCCGTCGGCATTGCCCTGGGCGCCAAAATGGCCAGGCACAACTACCGCGTCTTTTGTCTCCTGGGAGATGGCGAATGCCAGGAGGGCCAGGTCTGGGAGGCAGCTATGTCGGCCCCGGCCTTTGGCCTGGACAACCTCACAGCCATTGTCGACTGGAACCGCCTCCAGTTGATGGCCAAGGTTGCCGACGTAATGCCCACTCTGTCCTTCGCTGGTCTGTGGCGTGAGATGGGCTGGGAAGTGGTCGAGGTGGACGGTCATGACCTCGAGGCGCTCATCTGGGCGTTCGAAGCGCCGCGCACCCCGGGCAAACCACGCGTCGTGCTGGCACACACCGTCAAGGGCAAGGGCGTTTCGTTCATCGAAGACCGCGTCGAATGGCACGCCAAACCGATATCCAAGGAAGAGCTGGAAAGGGCTCTCGGCGAGCTCGCGTCAGGGGGTGCACAATGAGCCAGAGCAACTACACTTGTGGTCACGGACCGGCTGTAGCCTGCCGTGAGGCGTTTGGTCAAGCGCTGGTCGAGCTCGGACGCGAGGTCGAGAACTTGATCGTGCTCGACGCAGACCTGGGAACCTCGACCAAGGCCTCACTGTTTGCTGATGCCTTTCCGAAGAGGTTCATTCAGGTGGGCATCGCGGAACAGAATATGATGGGCATCGCCGCCGGGCTGGCCCTGACGGGCTGGTTGCCCGTGACCAATACCTTTGCCTGTTTCGCCTCCAAGAGAGCTCTCGACCAGGTGCGCGCCTCCATTGTGCAGCCCCGGCTGAATGTCAAGATCACCGGTGGCTATAGCGGCATTCTGGCCGGGAAAACAGGCATCACGCACCAGTCAGTCGAGGACCTGGCCATCTTCCGCGCTATGCCCCAGATGACTGTGCTGGCTCCGTCCGACGGCGTTGAGACCAGGGCGGCGATGCGCGCTGCGGTCGCGTTCCGCGGTCCGGTCTACATCCGGCTGACCAGAGACCCGTTCCCCACCGTGATGCCGCCGGATTATGTCTTTAACATCGGCTCGGCCGTGCCTATGCGTTCGGGCAAAGACGTCGCGCTGATCACCACCGGTTGGATGCTCATTCCGGCACTGGACGCCGCCAGCCTGCTGGCCAACCAGGGCATTGAGGCATCCATCCTGCACCTGCCGACCGTCAAACCCCTTGACGCAGACGCAGTAGTCGAGGTGGCCCGGCGGACAGGCGCAGTGGTCACCGTGGAGGATCACTCCATCATCGGCGGGCTCGGTGCTGCCGTAGCCGAAGTCCTCTCGGAGCGAGCGCCGACTCTGATGCGCCGCGTGGGCATCTGCGACTGCTATGCCGAATCAGCGTCCAATGACGACCTGCTGACCAAGTACGGCCTGACTCCATCGAACATCGTCGCCACGGCAGCCGAGCTGCTGGAGACCCGAAGACACCAGGCATGATGGGGGGAGGAGAAACGATGGCCACCAATGAAGCACCCTACGTTTTCGGCAAAAGGATTGTCGACCTGAGCCTCGGCGTTCAAGACGGCACCAGAGGGCCGCCCTCCACGAAGGCACAGGTAGAAATCACACCGGCCAGGCGCGGTCCGGGACACTGGCAGGCCAGCTCGTTCAAAGGCACGCTGCACACGGGCTCCCACGTCGACTCGCCGCGCCACGTCGTAGCCGGTGCGCCCCTCCTGGCCGAGATACCGCTCGACCGCGTTATCGGCGAGGCGGTGGTGTTCCACCTGCCAAACGCGCCCGCCCACCATGGCATCACAGTGGATGAGCTCGAGGCCTGCGGCGTCAAAGTCGAGCACGGCAGCATCGTGTTGATCCACAGCGGATGGTCCGACCGCATGTGGGGCACGCCCGAGTTCTTCACCGATTCCCCCTGGCTGACTCCGGAAGCGGCCGCCTGGCTCGTGGGATTCGGTCCCAAGGCTATCGGCTTTGACTTCTCCGAGGAGTACATCGCCGGTCGTTCCGCCGATTTCACCTCCGAGGACTTTGTCACCCACCGTGCGATCCTGGGCCAGGGGGTGATCATCCTGGAAGGCCTCACCCATCTCGGTGAGCTGCCGCCCACCGGCGCCCAGTTCTTTGCCCCGTTCTTCAAGCTTGCCGCCGAGGGCGCTCCGGCTCGGTTTTTCGCCCTCGTGGAGGACTAGATGGACACAGGTTATCTGAACAAGCTATATGGCCTGGAGGGTCAGGTTGCCGTCGTGACCGGCGGCGGTGGCATCCTCTGCGGCACCATGGCGCGCGCCTTTGGGCGTCTCGGTGCCAGGGTTGTCGTTCTCGACGTGAACCTGGAGGCCGCCCAGGCCGTGGCCGGACAGATCCGGGCTGACGGGAACGAGGCATTAGCCGTGCAGGCGAACGTGCTTGAGCCAGAGAGCCTGGAGCAGGCGCTCGGACAGATTATGGGCCGCTACGGCCGTGTGGATATCCTGGTCAACGGTGCCGGCGGCAACAAGAAAGAGGCCACCACTGCTCCGGATCTCTCCTTCTTCGACCTGCCCCAAGATGCGTTTCAGTGGGTGTTCAACCTGAACTTGCTCGGCACTCTCCTCTGCACCCAGGTCTTTGGCCGCCAGATGGTGGCTCAGGACTCGGGAACCATTCTCAACATCGCCTCCCTGAGTGGCTTTCGCCCTTTGACCAATGTGGGCGCTTACTCGGCCGCCAAAGCCGCTGTCATCAGCCTCACTCAGTGGATGGCCGTTCATCTGTCGCTCCACTACTCGAAACGGATCCGCGTAAACGCCCTGGCGCCGGGCTTTTTCTTGACCGAGCAGAATCGATTTCTGTTGACCGATGGGTCCAGCGGAACCCTGACCAAGCGCGGGCAGACGATCCTCGCTCACACGCCACAGGCGCGCTTTGGCGAAGCGGATGACCTGATTGGCGCCGCCGTGTGGCTGGTGTCTCCCAGCGCGGCCTTTGTCCATGGCACCGTCGTGACCGTCGACGGAGGCTTCATGGCCTACGGCGGCGTCTAGCCACGGACTCGCCAGACCGGCGCAAGCAACAAGCGCGTCTCATCCCCGCAGCAGCCAGAGAGATGCTCGTGAGGAACGCCTCCGGACCTGAGCCCTGGTTTGCCGACCCGCTCCACGATTGACACAGCGTCACCGCCCGAGTATCCTACTGCTGCCGCCACGGGTTCTGACACCGAAAGCCGCAGGGCGGCTCACGGGTTGCTCGACCTTCGCCGCTGGAGAACCTGCTCATGGAAGACTATCTGCTTCGACAGCGCGACTATCTGCTGAGCATCAGCCGCGCTATGACGGCGCGCCTCGACCTGCCGCCGCTCCTGCAGCTCATCATCAGCAAAGCAGTGGAGATGCTCGGCGGACAGGCAGGGCTGATCGCCCTGCGCGGACGGGACAACGAGTTCCATATTCGCGCCTCACACGGTCTGCCCGCCAACTCGTCACAACTGCGCCTGCTGTTGGCCCCATTACTCACTGACCTGCCTCTCAGTGGTTCGCGCTGGCCGTCGTCTGACCTCTACAGCCGTCTGCCCCTGGTGGCCGCCAGGCTGGGCGTCAATCTCCGTCAGGTAGTTGGACTGCCGCTGCTGCTGGAAGAACAACTGATCGGTGTCATCTATGTCTTTCGCACCAGAGATGCCGCCTTCTCCAATGACGACCGCCTGGTGCTATCGAGTTTCGCCGACCAGGCAGCCATCGCCGTGCGCAATGCCACGCTTTACCAGCGGCTGGCGGAAGAGAAAGAGCGCCTCAATGCCATCATCGAACACAGCGCTGACGGCGTGCTCATTCTCAGCGCCGACTGCCGCATAGAGACGATCAACCGCAAGCTCTCCGAGATGACCGGCTGGACTCCCGAGGCCGCAGCAGGGCAGCCCTGTCACAAGGTGATTGCGTTGCACAATGCGCAGGGCGCCAATGTCTGCGAGGAGGGGTGTCCCCTGCAGTCGCTGAGTCGTGAGGAACCGCTGCTGGCCGAAGGCGATATCGTGCGCGCTGATGGCCACAGGACCAGTGTGTCTATTACCTATTCTCCGCTCTACGACCAAGAGGGGCAGCTGGCGCACATTGTCGGCAGCGTGCACGATGTTTCGCGCTTCCGGGAAGCTCAGGAAATGAAAGAGATGTTCATCTCGGTCATCTCGCACGAGCTCAAGACCCCTGTGGCGCTGATCAAGGGCTATGCCAACACGCTGCGCCGTGAGGATGCCAGATGGGACGCCGATACCGTCCGCGAAAGTCTGACTATTATCGAGGAGGAGAGCGACCGCCTTGACCGGCTGATCAACGACCTGCTTCAGGCTTCGCGCATTCAGGCCGGTACCCTCAAGCTGGAGCTGGGTGACGTTTCTCTCCCCAGGCTGGCCGCCAAGACGGTCGAGCGCTTTCGAGTGCAGGCTGCCAGCCACGAGATCAGGCTCGATTTCCCGGCCGATTTCCCGCCGCTGCTGGCCGATGAGGAGCGCCTGCAACAGGTCCTGTCGAACCTGCTGAGCAACGCCATCAAGTACTCGCCCGAGGGCGGCCCGGTCACAGTGGGCGGCAGGGTGAGAGGCGACGTGGCGCAGGTCTGGGTCAGCGACCAGGGCATCGGCATCTCCCCCGAGGAGCAGCAGCATCTGTTCCAGCCCTTCTACCGCGTCGATTCGAGATTGGGACGCAGGACGCAGGGCGTAGGCCTTGGCCTCTACCTGTGTCGGGCCATCATCGAGGCCCATGGCGGGCGAATCTGGGTGGAGAGCAGCCCTCGCTCCGGATCGACCTTTCGTTTTACCCTGCCGATTCGCTAGGCTCAACGACGAAGGAGCACTGCGGTGACGGAAGAGCGAAAACACATTCTGGTCGTCGACGACGAGCCGCGCATGGTCCGCTTTGTGCGCATGAATCTAGAGCTCGAAGGCTACGTCATCAGCACGGCCGCCAACGGCACCGAAGCCCTGGCCAAGGTCCGCGATGAACTTCCTGACCTGGTACTGCTGGACGTCATGATGCCAGAAATGGACGGCTACGAAGTGCTAGAGCGAATTCGGCAGGTCTCGAGCGTGCCGGTGATCATGCTGACCGTCAAAGCCGAGGAGGCCGACAAGGTCCGCGGGCTCGAGCTGGGTGCCGACGATTATGTAACCAAACCATTCTCCCCGCGGGAGCTCGCCAGCCGCGTGAAAGCAGCGCTGCGGCGCGCCGAAATGCCCAGCCCGGGGCAGAAATCGACCCTGGTGATCGACGACCGCCTGACCGTCGACTTTCAGCGGCGCGAGGTTCTGGTCGCCGGGAATCGAGTCAAGCTCCGGCCCACCGAGTATCGGCTGCTCTACCATCTGGTGAACAACGCCGGCTGGGTAATGACCCACGAGACGCTCTTGTCCAAGGTGTGGGGCTATGAATACCGGGACGACACCCAGCTCCTGCGGCTCTATGTGACCTACCTGCGTCAAAAGATCGAGCCCGATCCAAGCAACCCGCGCTACATCTTTAACGAGCGTGGCGTCGGCTATCGTTTCGCCGAAATCAAGGGCAGGCCTGGGCGCCCTTCGCTACCCCCGCCGGCCTCCTCCACCTAGTACGACCGGTCGTTGCCACACGGGAGAGAACGTGGCAATCAGGCTCGGCCTGACTACCACGTCAGTCGGCCCTGACTAATGGGACGACTGCTGCTGGGGCATTCTCCGCTGCACTTGAGGCACCAGCCAGCTCAGGAAGGCGTCAGTGCTGCGGGTCTGCATCAGGATGCGTCCCGGACCGGTGAGGTCCACCACCAACCCTTCGCCGCTGAACAGGGTGGATTTGATGCCTCCGACGGCGCGAACGACAAAGCCGATGTTCTCCGGAAAGGCCACCAGGTGGCCCGTGTCGACGGTGAACTTTTCGCCGGCCGCCAACACCCGCTCATGGATTGCACCATAGCTGGAGAGCAGCAGGCTGCCCCGGCCGGTGCACTTGAGCAGAAAGAGGCCTTCGCTGGCAAAAAAGGTCTTGGCTCCGCCGAACTTGGTGTCCACGGCGATGGTCCCGGATGAGGCCACATAGCTGCCCGACTGCACCAGGAGCGTCTCGTCAGCGAGCTCCAGTGCCTTCAGGTCGCCGGGTAATGGCGGAGCGAGCAGGAGCTCCCCGCCGCCGGCAGGAGCATGGTAGGTGTTCATGAAAAAGCTCTCGCCCCCCAGAACAGCTCGCTTCAGCGACGCCAACAGCCCGCCGGCCGCTTTGGTTTCCAGGGTCACACCGGCGGACATGGCCACCATCGAGCCGGCCTCAACCCGAATCTCTTCATTCGGATCAAGCGTGGCTGTGGCCAGCGTGTAGGCAGGACCGTACTTTGTTTCAATGCGCATGGTTTCTATCCTCCTTTACGTATAGTACGCAAATCCTCGCTGCAGGTTGTGCCAGTGGCCAGGCCAGAAGCGCAGCCTTGCCGCGATAGCTTACAGGAGGTCCCGGCTGCCGTCAAAGGTCCGATATACTTGACTTTTGCCCGGAATCATCTAGAATTGAGAATCTACCGGCACGGGGAAGTGTCGGAATGGTAGACGAGCATGATTTAGGATCATGTGGAGAAATCCGTGAGAGTTCGAGTCTCTCCTTCCCCATGGCCTCTGGCAATGCCCCGCAGGGCGCGACTGGCACGGGCGCCGGCGTGGGAGGTCGCTCCGCCGGGGCGGGACAGTGCTTTCCCCGCCAAAGCGGTGGCGGTGCAAGCGGAAGTGGCTCAGCGGTAGAGCATCTCCTTGCCAAGGAGAGGGTCGCGGGTTCGAATCCCGTCTTCCGCTCTGAATCCCCGAATGCTGGTTCACGTGAACCAGCATTCTCTGTGTAAGCGCCCGACCGAATTGCGGCCGAGCAGGAAATCGTCGTGGTAGCAAGGAGAATTCGTTGAACATCACTAGTGAGAAAACCGGACCATGCCAGTACACGCTGACCATCGAGGTGGAGCAGGAACGAATTGAGACTCCTCTCCGCCAGGCAGCAGAGCGCATCAACCGCTATCGTCCTCTCCCCGGCTTTCGGCCAGGCAAAGCTCCCTTTGCCATGATCGAGCGACAGGTCGGCAAGGACATGCTCTACCGTGAGATGCTCGACAAGGTCGGCAACGACTGGTACAAGGAGGCTCTCGAGCACAACAAGCTGGAACCCTATGCTCAAGGCGAACTGGACATTGTGCAACTCGAGCCTCTGACGCTCAAGGTGGTTGTGCCCACAGAGCCGATTGTGACCCTGGGTGATTACAAGAGCATCAAGGTCACACCAAAGACGGTCGAGGTGACGCAGGCTGATATTGACGAGAGCCTCACCCGTCTGCAAGAAGCCAATGCGCTCTGGCAGCCGGTGGAGCACGAGGTGATGCTGGGCAATCAAGTGGTGATTGACGCCACTGGCACGTCTGACGACGGCAAACCCGTAGAGCAGAAGGACGTAACGCTCGAGGTCACCGAGCAATTGACGCCGGACGGCTTTGCACAGAACCTGACCGGCATCAAGCCCGGTGAGACCAAAGAGTTCGACGTGGACTACCCGGCCGATTTCCGCGACCAGAGCCTTGCCGGCAAACACGTCCATTTTGCCGTCACGGTCAAGGCAGTGAAGGAAAAGGAACTGCCTCAACTGAGCGACGAGCTGGCCAAGGGTGCCGGAGCCGAGGATCTGGCCGATTACAAGGCCAAGGTACGGGAGCAACTCCAGAAGCAGCGCGAGCAGGAGAGCCACGACCAGGCCCTCGATCAGGCGCTGGACGCCCTCGTGACCGGCGCGACGCTGGAGTATCCAGCCGTGGCTGTCGAGCAGGAAGTAGATGACCTGCTGCGCAGTTTTACCGAGCGCTTGGCCTCGCAGGGGTTCACCATGGAGGGTTACCTGCAGCTCACCAAAAAGACCCCGGCACAGCTCCGCGAGGAAAGACGGGGCCCGGCCGAAGAGCGTCTCAAGCGCGGCCTGGTGCTCGTCGAGTTCGCCAAAGCCGAAGGCATTCAGGTCAGCAAGGAAGAGACGGAGCAGGAGATCACTCGGGTTGCCGAGAGCTTTGGCGAGAACGCCGAGTCGGTTCGCCAGGCGCTCACCACCGACGGCTCGCTGCGCGGTGTCGCCAGCGACTTGTTCCGACGCAAAGCCCTCGACCGTCTGCTAGAACTGGCAGGCGGAATCTTCAAAAAGCCAGAAACGCAGATTGGGGAGACACCCGGCGCCGCCAAGGCGTAGAGAAAGAGGCGAGAATGAGCAATCAGCCCAGTTTGGCTACTCTTGTTCCGATGGTCGTCGAAACCACCGGGCGCGGCGAGCGCGGCTATGACATCTACTCGCTGCTCCTGAAAGAGCGCATCGTCTTCCTGGGGACCCCGATTGACGATGCGGTGGCGAATGTGATCGTCGCCCAACTGCTCTTCCTGCAGCGCGAAGATCCGGACAAGGAAATATCGATGTACATCAACTCGCCGGGCGGTTCGATCAGTGCCGGCCTGGCGATCTACGACACCATCCAGCTCGTAAGCGCGCCAGTGTCCACCATCGCGGTGGGAATGACGGCGAGCATGGGCACCATCCTGCTGTGCTGCGGAACGCGCGGCAGGCGCTATGCCCTGCCCAACTCTACCGTACACATCCACCAGCCCTGGGGCGGAGTGCAGGGTCAGGCCGTCGACATCGAGATCGAGGCACGACGGATTCTGCGCGAACGAGAGCGCCTGAACCAGATCCTCGCTCATCACACCGGCCAGCCTCTCGAGCGCATCGTGGTCGACACGGACCGCAACTACTGGATGAACGCCGAGGAAGCGGTCAAGTACGGCATCGTCGACCAGGTACTCAGCAAGGCCGCCAAGAGCCAGGACAAGACCAGTTCGGGCCCCGCGCCGGAGGGCTCGGCCGGCAAATAGCCCGTCAGGACAAGGCATTTGAGGCCATGCGCAGGGAACCCACCTTTCAGCAATGCTCATTCTGCCACCGACCGCAGTATGAGGTACGCCACCTCATCGCTGGACCGGACAACGTCTACATCTGCGACGAGTGTGTGCAGATCTGCCAGGAGATCCTCGAGCAGCAGGCTCCAGCGCAGGGAACGCAGGGCGAGACGAAACGGCTCCCACCTCCTGCGGAGATCTACCAGCGCCTGAATGACTATGTCGTCGGTCAGGACCGGGCCAAAAAAGTCCTGGCCGTGGCAGTGTACAATCACTTCAAGCGCACCAGGGCCCGGCGCCAGGGCGACAACGAAGTCGAACTGCACAAGAGCAACATCCTGCTGGTTGGGCCAACCGGGTGCGGAAAGACGCTCCTGGCCCAGACGCTGGCCCGGATTCTCTCCGCCCCCTTTGCTATGGCCGATGCCACGACGCTCACCGAGGCAGGTTACGTCGGCGAGGACGTCGAGAGTATCCTGCTTCGACTGATTCACGCAGCCGACAACAACGTCGAGCGCGCCCGGTATGGTATCGTGTACCTGGATGAGATCGACAAAATCGCCCGTAAGAGCGGCGACAATCCTTCGGTCACCAGGGACGTGTCGGGAGAGGGCGTGCAGCAGGGTCTGCTCAAGATTCTCGAGGGCACCATCGCCCATGTGCCGCCGCAGGGCGGGCGCAAGCACCCCTACCAGGAGTTGATCCAGCTCGATACAACGGACATCCTGTTCATCTGTGGCGGCTCATTCGAAGGCCTGGAGCAAATCATTGAAGCTCGCCTGGGGGCGAACCGCACCATGGGTTTCACCGGCGGCTCTGCGCGTCGCGAGCCTCTGACGCCAAGCGAGCTGCTGCAGCGTGTCAGCGCTGACGACCTGCTCGAATTTGGCTTGATTCCCGAGCTGGTCGGCCGGCTGCCGGTTGTGGTCAGCGTCGACCCGCTCGACGAACAGATGCTGTATGACATATTGACCCGGCCAAAGAACGCCCTCACCAGACAGTTCTGCAAGCTGTTTGCCCTCGATGGCGTTGAGCTCGAGTTTGGCCAGGACGCGCTGCGAGCGACGGCTCAGGAGGCATTTCAGTGCCGCATGGGCGCTCGTGGTCTGCGGTCCATCCTGGAGGAGACGCTGCTCGATATCATGTACGAGTTACCGACCGGTCAACGTCAAGGCAAAGTCCATATCGATTCAGAGGCGGTTCGCAACCGCAAGCGCTCTGTGCAGGCAGCTTGATTCTGGCTGAGCCAGCCACCTCGCACCGAGGCAGGTCAGCCATCGCGGTTCCTGGGGAGTCTACGATGATATCCAGTTCTGAGATTCGCTCATCGTTCCTGGCTTTTTTCCGCTCCAAAGGGCACACCGTTGTGCCCAGTTCTTCGCTCATTCCGGCCAATGACCCAACCCTGCTCTTTGCCAATGCGGGGATGGTTCAATTCAAGGATGTGTTCATCGGTGCCGAGAAGCGTCCTTACACCCGCGCCACAACGGCACAGAAGTGTATGCGCGTCAGCGGCAAGCACAATGATCTCGAGAACGTCGGCCCCTCGCCACGCCATCACACCTTCTTTGAGATGCTGGGCAACTTTTCCTTCGGCGACTATTTCAAGCGCGACGCGATTGCTTTTGCGTGGGAGTTCCTGACCCAGGTCCTCGGGCTGGACAAGAACCGCCTGTACCCCACCGTCTACCTCGACGATGATGAGGCTTTCCAGCTCTGGCAGGAGATTGCCGGAGTACCGGCCACGCGTATCACCAGACTGGGCAAGAAGGACAACTTCTGGTCTATGGGAGACACAGGGCCCAATGGCCCCTGCTCAGAGATCCACTACGACCGGGGCCCCGAACACTGCACCTGCCATCGCTCGGACTGCAACCTCGCCAACGCGTGCGAACGCTGGTGGGAGCTCTGGAACCTGGTGTTCATGCAGTTCGAAACGACTGCCGATGGAGTCACCCGCCCGCTGCCCAGGCCCAGCATTGACACGGGCATGGGCATGGAGCGCATCACCGCGGTGCTTCAGGGGAAACCCAGCAACTATGAGACCGACCTGTTCTGGCCGATCATCCGGCGAATCCAGGAGCTGCTTCGACACACCGACAAGCAACGCGACCAGGGCATGGTTTCGTACCGAGTGATCGCCGACCACGCCAGAGCCATCGCCTTCCTCATGGCAGACGGAATGCTCCCGGGCAATGAGGGACGCAGCTATGTGCTGCGCTTGATCCTGCGCCGAGCAGCGCGCCACGGGCGTATGCTGGGATTCAGGACGCCTTTCATGGCCGAAGCCATCAAGGTAGTGGTCGACACGATGGGCAGCCACTACCAGGAGCTCCAAGAGCGCAGGGACTTTATTCTCCAGGCCACCACGCAGGAAGAAGAGCGCTTCCTGCAGACACTCGACGTAGGCCTCAACCTGCTGGATGGCATCGTCGAGTCTTTGAGGCAATCGGGCCAGACCGTGATTCCCGGAGACAAGGCCTTTCGTCTGTACGATACCTACGGCTTTCCACTCGACCTGACCCGTGACCTGGCCAAGGAGCACCAGCTCACCATTGACGAGGCTGGCTACCATCAGGCCATGGAAGCGCAGCGAGAACGAGCGCGGTCAGCCCAGCGCTTTGGTGTCGCTCAGGAGCAAGAACTCTACCAGAGCCTGCATCTGGCCGCTGAACCCTTCGTTGGCTACGATAGCCTGACCGCCGAAGCCACCGTCGTAGCCCTGGTCCGTGACGGCACCCCTCAAGACGAGGTCGGTCCGGGGCAAGAGGTGCAGGTCGTGCTTGACCGCACTCCTTTCTACGGCGAGGGCGGAGGGCAGGTTGGCGACAAAGGTGAGATCGTCGGTCCACGCGGCCGCATCGTCATTCAGGACACGCGCCACCCGATGCCCGAGATCACCGCGCACATCGGTCAGGTCAGCCAGGGCACCTTGCGAGTTGGCGACCGCGTCCAGGCTAGAGTCGATGAAGACAACCGTCTGGACGTGGCCCGCAATCACACAGCAACTCACCTGCTGCACCACGCCCTCCAAAAGACCCTGGGCGATCATGCCCGGCAGGCCGGGTCGTTGGTCGCCCCGGACCGGCTGCGCTTTGACTTTACTCATCTGCAGGCAGTCACGACAGACGAGCTGCGACAGATCGAGCGCGAGGTGAACGCCGCCATTCGCGCCGACCTGCCTGTTGCTTCGGCTGTCACCTCCTTTGACCAGGCCAGGTCAGCAGGAGCAATCGCGCTCTTTGGCGAAAAGTACGGCGACACCGTGCGGATGATCACTGTGGGCGATGCATATAGCCGCGAGCTGTGCGGCGGAACCCATCTGCGCAGCACCGGTCAGATAGGATTGTTTCACATCCTGAGCGAGTCCAGCGTCGGCGCCGGATTGCGTCGCATCGAGGCGATCACCGGGCGTGGCGCCGAGGCGTTCTTCCATGAGCAACTGGAGCTCATCTCGCGCGTTGCCGATACCCTCGAGGCTCGGCCAGCCGACCTGTTACAGAAAGCAGCCGACCTCACCGAGCAGCTCAAGGCGCAGCAGAGAGAGATCACTGCCCTGCGCAGCCAGACTCTGCGTGAGAAGGCCCGGGAACTCGTTCAGTCTGCAGCCGCAATCGGAGACACCCGTGTAGTGAGCGCACCCGTGCAGGCAGACAGCGCCGAGCGACTGCGCGAACTGGTCGACTTGATCCGAGAAGGGCTTGCTCAGCACTCCGCTGGAGCGCCGCCTACCGAGTCGTTGATTGTGCTCGGCTCGGTCATTGCCGGTCGAGTCGCCTTGATCGCAGCCGCATCAGCAGGGTTGGTCAAGCGCGGCGTGCATGCCGGCAAACTCGTTGGTGAGGTCGCCCGCTCAATTGGCGGCAGCGGCGGGGGACGCCCGGAGATGGGGCAGGCTGGTGGCGGCGATCCGGACAGACTGTCGACTGCCCTCGCTCTGGCCCGGCAACGTGCGCATGAACTCCTTGGCGGCGACCAGGGCCAGGGTCAAGGTTAGGGGCATCCGGTAGATGAGAGTCATCGAGCTTAACGGTAGCGAAACGATCACCACCATCCATCAGTTGTTGTCCCAGTGCATCAAGCCGGGAGAAGACACTCCGAGCGACGAAGTGCTCCTCTATGTGCCCAGGGGCACCGAGGCACTGGAGGACAATCGCGTCAATCTGGCTCTGCTGCGGCGCTGGTCCGACAATCTGTCATTGCGCCTGGCATTGGTAATCGAGCACCGCGACACCAGAGGGCTCGCCCGCGAGGCAGGCTTGCTGGTCGTGCACTCGGTCGACCAGGCCCGGCAGAGCAGTCTGCGTTACCTTGATCGCAGAAGGCGCAGGCACGAGGGACTGCCCCCGCGCCCATTTCCCAGCATCCTGCGCTCTCCCCCGCTCCGTCCCGGAGGAACGCCGGCAGGTCGTTCATCGCGCCGTGTGGCAGTTTCTATTGCCGCTGCGCTTTTCCTGGCGGGCATCCTCTTTGGGGTAATGCTGTTGATGATCCCCAGTGCTACCGTAGAACTCGCGCCAGTGAGCGAGCCGGTCGAGGCGGCAATGCACATCGAAGCCGTGGCGGGACTATCGCAGACCAGATATGAGACAGGGCAGATACCGGCTCGAACCATCAGCGTCGAACAAGGCGGGGCGGCGAGCATGCCCACCACCGGCCGCACCGAAGTTCCAGACAGTCACGCCACAGGGATGGTCGTCTTTGCCAACAAGACTACCGTTGGCGTGACGATCACCAGGGGTACTGCCATGCGCACCAGCACAGGCGACAACGTGCGCTTTTTTACAGTGGCCGATGCCTGGCTCCCTGGCGATCTCTATGCGACGGTCAGGGTGGGCATTCTGGCCGCCGAGCCGGGGCCGAGAGGCAACGTGTCGCCTCTCAGCATCAATGTCGTGGAGGGCGAGCTCGCCGCGCAGGTCGACGTGCTGAACGATGCCCGCACTACTGGCGGTTCAGTGCGCCGCATGGGCGTCGTCGACGGCAATGACGTAGCAGCGCTCAGGGCCAAGCTGATGAAGCAATTGCAGCAGGAGGCATACGGGGACATTACTGCCGGACTGGCGCAAACCGACTTTGTACCGCCAGACTCGCTGGCCATCAGCGTGCTCGACGAGCAGTTCAACCACAAGGTTGGCGACCTGACCGACGAGCTCAGCCTGACCATGCGCGTCAAGGTCACCGGCCTGGCGGTTGACACGGCCAACGGACATGAACTGCTCCTGAGCCTGCTCCGCCAACGCATCAAGCCAGGGTATGAGCTGGTGGGCGGATCAGCCAGCTACAGCCCTGCCGAGCTGGTCTCTGCCACTCGTGAGCAGGCCAGCTATAGCATGACAGTGCGGGGCCTGATCGCTCCCGCTATCGACCAGGAACGAATAGCACGCTCTATCGCTGGCAAGACGACAGCCGCGGCTGAAGGGTATCTCTCGCAGAACCTCAAGCTCAGGACCGCCCCCAGCATCAAGCTGGTCAATAGCCCTGGCGGCCGATTGCCCCTGTGGTCCAGGCGCATTCGTATCCTGGTAAGTGCCAGATAGCCATGCGCGTCCTTGGCCTGGATGTGGGCGACAGGAGAACCGGGGTGGCTATCTCCGATGTGATGGGATGGATGGCCAGTCCACTGACCGTATTGAAATGCGCCGGACTGGCTGCAGAGCAGGACGCCATAGTCGACCTGGTACAGAAACACAAGGTCGGGCTGGTGGTCGTCGGCGACCCACGCTCACTCGATGGGTCGGCCGGACCGCAGTCACAGAGGGTCAGCCAGTACGTAGCTCAGCTCACAGCGAGGCTCGCCCCGGTGGCGGTAGTCCAGTGGGACGAAAGGCTCTCCACGCTGCACGCGCAGCGGCTGCTGCGCGAGAGCAACAGGCGGAAGGTACGGGACGTGATCGATGCCGCGGCGGCGACGCTCGTTCTGCAGAGCTATCTCGATGCGCACCGACAGCCAGACCCACACGGCCCATCGACTCCAGAACACGAGGGAGGCTCTCTGTGAAGGGAACCAGACGCACCGTAGGTCGCATTGTGCTCTTCTTGGTGGCAGTCGGAGTGATGGTTGGAGTTGCGGGAGGCATAGCCTGGTTCTTTGTGCGCCAGATGAGGGCCGCCGCCCTGCAGCCGGGGGCGGAGGTGGACCTTTCGTCTCTCGAGCGCACTCTGCTGGGGTTCTACCTGAACCTGCGGCGAAACGACATCGAGACGCCGCCCTCGGGAAGCACCCAGCAAGTCGAATTCACCATTCAGCCAGGCGAGAACGCCGCGGCCATCGCTTCGCGGCTGGAGCGGCTGGG
>Ga0116143_10001118_pt1 | contig 33706 bp, 38 predicted proteins | sample AD_UKC034_MetaG_FD_89745 | JGI IMG/M metagenome (GOLD analysis project Ga0116143, IMG submission 89745) | Active sludge microbial communities of municipal wastewater-treating anaerobic digesters from USA - AD_UKC034_MetaG | ecosystem: Engineered > Bioreactor > Anaerobic > Digestate | place: USA... | reverse complement strand
GTTGGGGCTTGACCTGCAGGGTGGCTCACACCTTTTGCTTCAGGCTGATATTGCCGGAGTGGTCAAACAGCGGACCGAGGATATCGTTTCCAGCGCCCGCGGGGAACTTCGCAAGGAAAACATCCCGTATCAGAGCATTGCGCCCGTCGAGAACGGTGTGAAACTGGTATTGGAATCGGAAGATGATGCATCGGCGGCTGGAAAAATTCTGCGCCGTTCCGATGAAAATCTGGTGATTGAGGCTGAAGGCGTCGTCGTTCAGGGCGTGTTTGATGAAAAGGGATTGAAGCATATCGCCGATCAGACGATGGGCCAGTCAATCGAGATCGTGTCGCGCCGTGTGAATGAAACCGGAACCAAAGAGCCCATTATCCAGCGTCAGGGCGATGACCGGATTCTGGTACAGTTGCCGGGGATGGATAACCCCGAGCGCATTAAACAATTACTGGGCAAAACGGCAAAGCTTACTTTCCATCTGGTTTCGATGACCGGTGAAGGGGCCGGAGTGCGGACTTTGCCGATGCATAATGAACCGGGCCAGACTTTGCCGATCAACCGTCGTCCGTTACTTACAGGGGATATGCTGACCAATGCGCAGCCGACCTTTCAGGACGGGGCGCCGATTGTCAGCTTCAAGCTCAATGCTTTGGGGGCGCGGAAATTCTGTGATGTGACGCGCGAGAATGTCGAAAAGCCTTTTGCGGTTGTTCTCGATGGCGAGATCATCACCGCGCCGCGGATCAATGAGGCGATTTGTGGCGGTAGCGCGGTGATTTCCGGTAGTTTTTCCGTTCAAGAGGCTTCGGACCTTGCTCTGTTATTGCGTGCAGGGGCGTTGCCGACGACACTGACTATTGTCGAAGAACGGACTGTTGGCCCGTCGCTCGGGAGTGACTCGGTCGAGGCAGGAAAGATTGCGACGCTGGTCGCGTTCTTGCTCATTATTACCTATATGATGGTTTCCTATAATCTCTTTGGTGTGTTTGCGAGTGTGGCACTCTTCGTCAATATGGCGTTGATCATCGCACTGCTTTCGATGTTGCAGGCCACGCTGACCTTGCCCGGTATTGCGGGGATTGTTTTGACGATGGGAATGGCGGTCGATGCCAACGTGCTGATTTTCGAGCGTATCCGCGAGGAAATCCGTGCTGGACGGTCGATCCTCTCTGCGATGGATACAGGGTATGAGAAGGCGATGGCGTCGATTATTGATGCAAACCTGACAACATTGATCGCTGGCATCATTCTGTATGCGGTGGGAACCGGACCAATCAAGGGATTCTCGGTCACGCTGTCCATTGGGATTGTGACGTCCATGTTTTCGGCGATTATGCTCACCCGCTTGATGCTGGTGGTCTGGCTGCGTGCCAGAAAACCCAAATCTTTGCCGATATAGGAAGGCTTGAATTATGCGCATTTTCAAATTTGCAGACACTATCCAGATTGATTTCGTCAAAGGGCGCTATATCGCTTTTGTGGTGACGGCGATTATGGTTCTGGGGTCGATCGGGTTGCTGGTGACCAAGGGACTGAATTTCGGGATCGATTTTTCCGGCGGGATTATGATGGAGATTCAAACTCCGGTTGATCCTGATCTTGGCGCAATGCGTTCCCATCTCAATGGGTTGGGGCTTGGCAGTATTTCCATTCAGGAATTTGGAACCGAGCGCGATGTGTTGATCCGCGTGCCGGAGCAAGCGGGCGGGACGGACGCGCAGAAAACGGCCATCGAGAGCATCAAAGCCGAACTGGATACGATGTATAAAGACTCTGGTGCTGCTGTTGAATACCGTCGTAGTGAGTATGTCGGGCCGCAGGTCGGCGAGGAATTGAAGCGTGATGGAATGTGGGCATTCCTGCTGACTGTGGCGGGCATTCTGGGTTATATCTGGTATCGTTTTGAATGGCAGTTCGGGGTTGCGGCGATTATCACCCTGATCCATGATACGGTGGCGGTTGTAGGGCTTTTTTCTCTGACATGGATGAACTTTGATCTTGGGACGCTTGCGGCGGTGTTGCTGGTGGCTGGTTATTCGACCAACGATACGGTGATCGTGTTCGACCGTATCCGCGAAAATCGCCGCAAATACAAAAAAATGTCGATGTATGATGTGATCAATCTTTCGGTTAACCAGACCTTGGCGCGGACGTTGAATACATCCTTTACTACGTTGCTGTCTTTGGCCGCGTTGTGGCTGTTTGGCGGCGAAGTGATCCGCGATTTCGTCAATGCGATGATTTTCGGGATTGTGGTCGGGACGTATTCCTCGATTTATGTGGCGTCGTCTTCGCTCCTCTATTTCCCGTTTGATGATGCGGGAAAACGCGGCGATGCTGCCGAGGATGATACTCCCGAAGAAGGCGTTACGGCTTAATGGACATTACACCGCTTGTTACTCCTGATTTCAAGCTGATCCAGTCTTATGCGGCGGGAATGTTTAGGGTTAGCGGCGAGGTGTATGAATGTCCGGTCCTGATCTGCGGCGATAACGCTGAAGAATGGCGGGTTTTGTCGTTCCTTGATGTTAACGATCAGATCAAAGCTCTTTCAGGTTTTATTGATGTGTTGTTGATCGGGGCGGGGTCCACGTTTTCGGTTTTGCCACCTTCGCAGCGTGCGGTGTTTGCGGGGCTGGGGTTTACCGTCGAGGTGATGGATACGCCCGCTGCGTGCCGGACTTATAATGTTCTTACAGCAGAAGGCCGCCAAGTTGCGGCGGCCCTCATACTAGTTTGATTTTTTTTCTTTAGGCTGCGATTTTCATCGGGCCTTTTTCCAGTTGCGCGGCGGCGAATTCCCAGTTGGCCAGATGGTCGATCCAGGCTTCCAGAAATTTTGGGCGGGCGTTGCGGTAGTCGATGTAATAGGCGTGTTCCCAGACATCACAGGTCAGAAGTGGCGTTTTATTGTCAGTCAACGGGGTTTCGGCGTTGGCGGAGTTCAAAACCTCCAGTTTGCCGGTCGCGTTATCCATCACCAGCCATGCCCAGCCGGAGCCAAACTGGGTCGTGCCCTTGTCGATCAGGGCAGCGCGCAGGGCGTCGAACCCGCCGATATCTTCGGCGATTTTTTTCTCTAATGTGCCGGGCATTCTCGATCCACCTGCATTCGGGGCCATCGACAGCCAGAAGAGGTTATGGTTGTAAATCTGGCCGATCTGGTTGAAAAGTTTCTGGTTGCCTGTTTTTTTTGTGGCAACGGCGGCTTGTTCGAGGCTCATGCTCTCGAATTCGGTTCCAGCGGCCAGCTCATTGGCTTTGTTCACATAGGCCAGATGGTGCTTGCCGTGGTGAAATTCGAAGGTTTCAGCCGACATATAGGGAACCAGCGCATCTTTCGCGTAGGGAAGGTCAGGAAGAACGAAAGCCATGATAAAACTCCTTTGTATTGGGTGAATTCCGGTTATAACCTATACGGAAATGGAAAATAATCAACCGCTCATATATACGCAATTGAAGGCTGTCGATTCTGACAGGGCTTTGCTGTCTCTGTTTGCTCCAGTGGCAGAGAGGCGCGCTGTGCAGGTGATTGATTTATGGAATGCCGAAACTGCGCGCATACGGGATGAGGTGCGCGAGCCGCATATGGGTTTGATCCGCCTTCAATGGTGGCGCGACGAAATCAGACGGATTTGTGAAGGGGGGGGGGCGACTGCTCATCCTGTGACGGTTTTATTGTCAGATGTCATTCCGGCGTACGGGTTACCGTTTGAGTTATTTGATAGGGCTTTGCGGGGACGGGAATTTGAATTTGAAAATCGTGCGGCGGAAAGCATTGAGGAATTGGTGGCGTATGCCGAAGACATTCATGCTCCTGTGTTGGAATTGAAATCGCGTATTTTAAAGTATAGTGGTGGTGTTGGCGCGTTGGCACGGGATTATGCTTTGATCGGCATTATCCGTTCGATTCCGTTTCAGGAGCAGAGGGGCAGAAGATTTATTTCAAACACTAAAGAAACTGTCCGCGAGATTTGCGGTATGGTTTCTTCGCAAAAGAGCACGGATAAATATTTCAAGGCGACTAATGCGTTGATGCGCCTGTATTTAAAGCAGATCGCGGAAGCGGGGTATGATCCGCATGCGATCCAGCCTGTGCCGTTCAAGGAATTGCGTGTGTGGTTCAAATCTCTTTGATCCATGCGGCGAGATCGGCTAAGGCGCGGTGGGCCATTGCTTTTTTCTTTTCGCGGCCACGTTCTTTACCGCGCCCGTGAAATTCGATGTCGGGGAACAGGCCAAAGTTTACATTCATCGGCTGGAATGTTTTTTCATTCGCTCCACCAGTGACGTGATTCAAGATCGCGCCGAGCGCGGTGGTGGCGGGAGGTAGAGACATATCGCGGCCCAGTTTTTCTGAAGCGGCGAGACGGCCTGCGAGAAGACCCATGGCAGCGCTTTCGACATAGCCTTCGCAGCCTGTGATTTGACCCGCAAAGCGTAAGCGCGGCAGGGCTTTGAGTTGCAGGCGGTCGTTCAACACACGCGGAGAATTGATAAAGGTGTTGCGGTGGATACCACCCAGTCTTGCGAATTCCGCATTTTCCAGCCCCGGGATCATTTTGAAAACTTCCACTTGCGCGGCGTATTTCATTTTGGTCTGGAAACCCACGATATTATACAGCGTTCCAAGCGCGTTATCCTGTCTTAACTGAACGACTGCGTAAGGGCGGGACATATTATGCTGGTTCGTCAGGCCCACGGGTTTCATGGGTCCGTAGCGCAGCGTGTCGATGCCGCGTGATGCCATGACCTCGATTGGCATGCAGCCTTCGAAATAGGGAGTGTCCTTTTCCCAGTCCTTGAATTCGGTGGTTTCGGCGGTGGTGAGGGCGTTATAAAAGGCAAGATATTCGTCTTTATTCATGCCGCAATTGATATAGTCTTTACCTGTTCCTGCGGGGCCTTCTTTATCGTATCGCGATTGATACCACGCGATGTCCATATTGATCGAGTCTTTATAGACAATCGGCGCGATGGCGTCGAAGAAGGCGAGAGAGTCAACGCCTGTCAGCTTTGCTATTTCACTTGAGAGGGAGGGGGAGGTGAGCGGCCCGGTTGCGATGATGACTGAATCCCAATCCTCCGGTGGTATGTTCGTGATTTCGCCGCGTTCAATTGTAATGAGCGGGTGATCTTCCATGGCTTTGGTAATGCTCTCAGAATATCCGTCGCGGTCCACGGCCAATGCGCCGCCCGCGGGGACGGCGTGCCGTGCAGCGGTTTCCATCATCAGGGAGCTCAGCATCCGCATTTCTTCGTGGAGGAGGCCCACAGCGTTATAGTCTTTGTCGTCGGAACGGAAAGAGTTGGAACAAACCAGCTCGCCTAACCCATCCGTCTGGTGTGCGGGGGTTTTCGTGTGCGGGCGCATTTCGTGAAGGACCACGGGCACGCCCATACTGGCCGTTTGCCAAGCGGCTTCGGTACCGGCCATACCGCCGCCGATGATGTGAATTTTACCTGACATGTTCTCTTATCCTGAGGAAGCGTTTAAAGCGGAATGCATTCGTGGCGATAATATCATTTACCATTTTTGCGGCCAGTTCTTGCATAAATTCTTGTCTGATGAATTCAAAGGGCGCAACCATGTTGTTGTATGCGGCCAATGCGGGGTTTCTTTCTAGAATGTTGGGAGTTGTGTGCATCACGCCGTTTTCGATGTGTGGGCCGAGCAAATAGGCTGCTCCTTTTCCAATAGACACGCGAATTCCGGCAGCGGGTGTATCTGGAATATCGTATTTCATGAGAATTTCTATGGAAGGGTCGTCTTTTTTATCCGGATAGAAAGCAGGGCCGTTGGCATAGGTTACGGATGTTTTAATCCATTCCTGCTGTAACAGGTCTTTGATCAGGATTTTTGCCATTGATAATTTTAAAACACCGAAAGTTCCGTCCATTTTTTGGGCGAAAGGGTGGATGGGGCCTTCGGCGTGACCTTTGAAAAGCGGATTTAGGGATAGAACCCTTCTGGGGTGCGTGGTGTTCGAGTTGTAGTTGATCAACCGTGATACAAAGTTGGCTCCGCCACAGATATTCAGGGAAACACCCCCGTGATCATGAAAGCTCAATAACTGTTTCTGATCCTGGTTGGTAAAGTCCTGTTGATAGTCGGAATCCTCGTTGACGGTTCCCGGCAGGACAATCATAGCTGATTTCGAGTTTCTTAGAATGCCGTTGCGGATGTCGTTGATTGTTATGGTTCGGATTTCTAAGCCGTAGGGAGTAAAATATTCCCGTAGAGCATGCAGCAGGACGCCGATGCTTGTCACTCTGTCGCGGTATAAAAGAATTTCCTGCGGCATTTCCGGCTTACTCTTCCAGCGGTCCCTTGTAATATAGAAGGCTGAGGTTGCTCAGGACGCAGTCCCAGTCTTCGGTCGGTTGTGTTTGGGCATTGTCGCGGTATTTACGGCCCAGATGCCACATCGAGCGTATATGTTCGCCTATTTCATCGCGGCAATGACGTCCGGTCCAGCATGTCACCGAGTTGTGACCTTTCCACAGGACGACGAAGCCGATGAATTCTCCGTCTGTAAACCCCGTGACATCAAAGGTTTCGTCGAATCCGGGAGCGCCGTGGACGGTTTGGAAGGTTCCGGATACTTTGTTTCCTTCGACTTTCAAGTGAAAGGTTGATCCGATCTGTCCTTGCCAGATACCTGAGCGAATTCCGTTGGATTCGTTTGTAATCATGCCTAAAACTCCAGACTGCCGATCTGTTTCTTGTTTCTGTGATGGGTCAAATGATCCGCGTGAATAAAAATACGCTCTTTGGTTGGCAGCAGGAGCGAAGCATTCCTACGGAATGTCGTTTCGCTGGTATCCAATCCGCGTCTGCCGGTCCAATCCGTTTCCCTATTTAGAAAGCGATGCAGGCTGTTGAGGTATATGACACCAGTTTCGAATCCCATGCGGGAAACCATCTCCCCGACAAGGTGGCAGCGTTCCTCGTCAAAGATGTCGAGCGTTATGGTCTCGAAATTCCCAGTTGCAACAAGGTCCTTGATTGTTTGATACCCGTCTTCCGTTCTCCATGTGTGGTCGATCCCGTCAATTCCCTGAGCCCAGAGTTTTGGAGACATGCGTCTGAAAAACCCTCGAGACCATTCGTGGGGAGAGGTCGGCATGTCCACAATTGAATATTTGTACGAAATGCAATCTTCAATCGAGAAAGAGACGTCGTGAAATCTGTTTTTGAGTTGATCTGCCATCAAATTTTCACTGGAGCTTACAAATTTGATGAATTGGTCGAGATTGTTTTTAGGTATTCTTTCGATGCATTTTTCCCAAAACAGGGTTTGGAGCGGGTTGACGTCAAAAAGAACGACATGGTCAGGTTTCAGTCTGGCGATGTAGCCGAAATTGATCATTCCGCCTACGCCGACATAAACCATTGGGCGCTTTCTTGTTTTTCCGGACAGGAAATCCAGCGCTTTCATGTGGTTTCCTTCAGCAACCGGTGCCAAATGGATCTGGTCGGCATGGATAAACTCGCCTTTCAGATAGCCGACACCACCCGGGATTGCGATGCTCAATCCCTCTGTCGGCTTGTACTTTAATTCTTCCAGACCGGGGGCGGCCTGTTTCAATATTGTTCTTTCCGCGTACATGGGCGCGGACTATAGCAACTGGCATTGCATTTGTCATGCGTTCATGTATCTTATTGATATGGATAAGAAATTTTTGTTCAAGATCATTGCGGCCAAGGTTGTTTTCCTGATTGTTGTGGCTGTGCTGGTTTGGGCGATGTGGCCCAGCCCAAGGTAGATTTATGGCTTCTCGTGTTCTTCTCAGTGTTCAGGAGGCTCTGGTCAGTTTTGGCGGAGCGCCTGTGTTTGAAAACCTCACCTTTCATATTCTGGAGGGGGATCGGACGTGTCTGGTCGGTAAGAACGGTGCGGGTAAATCGACACTGATGAATATCATCCGTGGCCTAAAAGAATTGGACGATGGCGAGCGTTGGGTGCTGGCGGGAACCACCATCGGGTATTTGCAGCAGGATATTCCCCTGAAGGCGGGGCAGACGGTCAAGGATTTTATCCTTGAGGATTTAAGTGAGGAAAACCAAACTGAAGCGTTTACGTACCGAATGGAAATGGTGGCTGAACCTCTTCATATCAATCTCGATGACCGAATGGATCAATTGTCGGGCGGGCAGATGCGCCGCGCGGCGCTCGCACGCGCGTTGGTGGAGGAGCCGGATATTTTATTACTCGACGAGCCGACCAACCATCTCGATCTGGATGTTATCCTTTGGCTGGAAAATTATTTGAAGGGCTATCGCGGGGCTTTTTTGTGCGTGAGCCACGATCGCAAATTTCTAGAGAATATTTCAGATAAGGTTTTCTGGCTTGACCGTGGGAGCTTGCGCGTTTGCCCGCGGGGATATTCCTATTTCGAAGAGTGGTCGGGGGCATTGATCGAACAGGAGGAGCGCGAGCTTAAAAACCGCGAGAAGATGCTGGAAATCGAGGTGGAATGGGCATCACGCGGGGTTAAAGCGCGGAGAAAACGCAATGTGCGGCGGCTGTCCTTGATGAAAGAAGAGCGGGATCGGCTGAAGGCCGATAAATCAGCGTTCTTCAAGATGATGGCCAAAATCGAGATGGAGGGCGGAGGATTTGAGGGGTCTTCCAAGATCGTGGCCGAATTTATCAAGGTGCATAAAAGTTTCGAGGATAAGAAAATCCTCGATGGATTTTCTTTGCGGATTTTGCGCGGCGACCGGATCGGGATTCTGGGCAAAAACGGGTCTGGGAAATCGACCTTTCTGAAGTTACTGATTGGCGAGATGGACCCTGATGCTGGGAAAGTCAAGCGCAACAAGGAGATCGAGTTTTCCTATTTCGATCAGAGCCGCTCGACATTGAACCCCCAAGATTCTTTATGGCGGACATTGATTCCGTCAGGCGGGGATTATTTGACCGTGATGGGGAAAACGCGCCACGTATGCGGGTATTTGAAAGATTTCCTGTTTGATCCTGCGACGGCGCGGCATTCTGTATCTACCCTGTCGGGCGGGCAGAAAAACAGGTTATTACTAGCCAAGGTTCTGGCCGATCCGAAATCGTTCCTAATTCTTGATGAACCTACCAATGATCTGGATATGGATACGCTCGATGTTTTAGAGGAAATTTTGAGTGCCTATCAGGGCACGTTGATTGTGGTCAGTCACGACCGCGATTTTCTGGACCAGACCGTGTCCAAAATTCTGGCGTTCGAAGGGGATGGGGTGATTGAGGGGTATATCGGCGGGTATTCCGATTATCTGGAGGCGCGGGTGCAGAAGGACAAGCCGCAAGCTACTGAGGAGAAGACTGGGAAATCGGTTTCACTGTCGGATGCGCCGGAAAAATCTGCGCCCAAAAAGATGTCTTACAAACTTCAATACGAACTCGAACACTTGCTGGACAAAATAGCGGGGTTGGAGAAGGAGATTGAAGACTTGTCCGTGGTTTTGGAAGATGCCGATCTTTATTCGCGTAATCCGTCGGTTTTTCATGCAACGTCCGAGCGGTTGGAGCAGGCTAGAGTCGATCTTGAGGCCGCGGAACATCGTTGGTTGGAACTGGACGAGATGAGTTCTTCTCTTAACTAAGGATGGCCACTGCGCCGATGTAGACGGCATAGGCGCCAAGCATAAGCCCGCCTTCTATCCTTGAAATTTTGCGGTTCGAGTAGGCGAAGACGAGCAAGGCGACTGCGGCGGCCACGGCGACCCACAAATCGAAATGAAGGATTTCCCGTGGAACCGGAATGGGTTTGACCAGCGCGGTGATGCCCAGAATGGCCAAGATATTGAAGATGTTGCTGCCGATCACATTGCCCAACGCCACATCGGATTGACGTTTGAGTGCTGCCATGACCGAGGTGGCCAGTTCAGGGAGCGACGTACCCACGGCGACAACGGTGAGACCTATCACAGTGTCGGATACGCCCAGACCTTTGGCCAGTTCCGTGGCTCCGCTCACCAGCAAATTGGCGCCGACTACCAAAATGGCCATACCGCCTACGGCAATCAGAAGGTTCAGAGGGATGGATTTAACCGGAGATGGCATTGCCTCTGATTCATGTTCATGCATTTCACTGGAGAGGTCTTTTTGTTTCCGTTCGATGTGAAACGTCATGGCGAGGTAAGAGATCAGGCCTAATAGAAAAATAAGCCCCATAACGCGTGATATGTCGCCCATAAAGCAGGCGAGAACCAGCAATGCGGTGGCGATGATCATGACTGTTCCATCGCGAGAGACGGCATCACGAGGGCAAAACATTGGTAAAATGACTGCGGAAATACCTATGATTAGCAAAATATTTGCAATATTCGACCCAACGACGTTGCCGATGGCGATTCCCGATGCACCGGACAATGCGGCTTGAATCGAGGTCACGAGTTCGGGTGCGGAGGTTCCGAAGCCGACCAGGGTAAGACCGATCACGAGTTTGGAAACACCCATTTTTGTGGCAATGGCAACAGAGCCGCGCACGAGCGCTTCGCCACCCAGAAGGAGAAGAACAAAACCGGCAATAATCAATAATAGGGATGTCATGTTTCTATTTTTCCTGTTTTAAGAGTTTTGTCCACCTTTTCTGCCGCCCAGACGCCCATTGAGAAAGAAGCCTGAAGCAAATAACCGCCTGTGGGGGCTTCCCAGTCCAGCATTTCGCCGATGGCGAAGGTGTTTTTTTTCTTTTTCAGTTCGTAGTTTTCTGTGAGTTCGGAAAGCTTGATGCCACCTGCTGTCGAAATGGCGCGGTCCATCGGGAATGGCGCGGTGAAGGTGACGGGCAGGGTTTTGATTTGCGGGGCCAGTGGTTTTGTTTTGTCAGCGCATTCATAAAGAAGATTGATGGCAGCGGGGGGGAGACCTGTTTGTTTACGAAGGAAATTGGTTTGGGTGTCGCGGCCACGCGGTTTGGCAAATTTTTGTTCGAGTTGGTCGAGTGATAGGTCCGGTTTTAGGTCGATATGAAGTGTGGCTGATCCGGTTTGTTCGATGGTAGTGCGTAAGGATTTGGACAGGGCGTAAATCAGGCCTCCTTCCAGACCATCTCTCGAGACCATTATTTCGCCTGTAATGGTTTTGCCGTTGTGCGTGGCGGTGATGGATTTGATCGGAGTGCCCGCGAATTTATCTTTGAATATGTCCGACCATGCAACCTGAAAGCCGCAGTTCGCAGGACGGAGCGGGGATATTTCGATGTCTTCTTTCTCGAGAATTTTTGTCCATGTGCCATCGGAGCCGAGTTTGGGCCATGATGCGCCGCCCAAGGCGAGGATGGTGGCGTCGGCGGTTATGGTTTTTGGTTTCGGTGTTTTAAACAAAATATTCCCCTCATTGTCCCATCCGGTCCAGCGATGATTTAGATGAAAGGTCACGCCCAGATCATCGAGGCGGCGGAGCCATGCGCGCAGGAGGGGAGAGGCTTTGAAGCTTTTCGGGAAGATGCGGCCTGATGTGCCGACGAACGTTTCTTCGCCCAGTTCTGCGCACCAGTCACACAAATTTTGCGGTGTGAAATGTTTGAGGGCAGGTGCAAGGAAACCGGCGGCTTCGCCGTATTTTTTGACAAAACTATCGAATGGTTCGGAATGGGTGATGTTGAGGCCCCCGCGGCCCGCCATCAGGAATTTGCGGGCAGGGGAAGGTTTAGCGTCGTAAATATCGACTTTGTATCCTTTTCGGGCGAGGATTTCGGCGGCCATCAGGCCTGCCGGCCCTGCACCGATGATGGCAACGGACTTTCTCATTTCTCTTTATTCTCGAGGGAAACCGCGCTGTTGGTTACTGTATTGATTGCGCGCATTTCTAAAAAATCCCTGTAAAGTTGCGGAATTCTTTTGTAGCATAGCCCCCTAAACCCAATCAATTGGAAAAGGTGAGGACATGACCTCTGCGGCAGTAAAGCTCGATCCCAGCTGGATGGATGTGGTGGGGGAGGAGTTCGAAAAGCCCTATATGCACAATTTGAAGGCGTTTTTGGTTCAGGAAAAGGTCGCCGGAAAAGTCGTGTATCCCAAGGGCGACGAGATTTTTAATGCGCTCAATACCACGCATTTCGACGATGTGCGGGTGGTGATTTTAGGGCAGGACCCGTATCACGGGCCAAATCAGGCGCATGGGCTTTGCTTTTCGGTGAGGGACGGTGTTCCTCCGCCGCCGAGCCTTGTGAATATCTATAAGGAAATCGCTGCCGAATACGGGGTGGCTATACCCAAAACCGGCGATCTGACGTCGTGGGCGAAACAGGGTGTTTTGTTATTGAACGCTACTCTGACTGTTCAGCAGGCGATGGCCGGATCCCACCAGAACAAGGGATGGGAAGAGTTTACCGACGAGGTTGTGCGCGCCGTCAATGAAAAGCGTGTGCATGTGGTGTTTATGCTGTGGGGGTCATATGCGCAGAAAAAAGGCGCAATTATCGACCGCAAGAAACATCTGGTTCTGACCGCGCCGCACCCGTCGCCGTTGTCCGCGCATCGTGGTTTCCTCGGCTGCGGGCATTTCAAAAAAGCCAACGAGTATCTTACTGCGCACGGGTTTGCACCAATCAGGTGGGCGGAAGTGGCGTAGATTACGCCGCTTGGTTCAGATTTTCAGCGGCTTTTTGACCCTGAACGTAGGTTTCATAGATGATTACGGAGATGTCGAGGTTGCCGAGATGTTTTTCGATCAGGGGCTCGACTTCGGCCCAGTCCATGCTGCCGACGCCTGTCGCCAGGCGGGGCAGGGCGATGGATTTCAGATTTTCTTTTTGGGCGAGTTTAGCCAATTCTTTCAACGCATGATCGACGTTGTGGTGTGAGGCCGGACCGGGGTTGGCATTGTGGTCGTGTGCTTTTTCCTGAGTCATCAGGTTGATGATTACATGTTCGGGAGACGCCCACAACCATGCGTGTCCGGATTTGGGATGGGTCTGGTGGCACCAGCTACGAAAATCTTTGACCATTGCCGGAAAATGTTCCCTAAGTTGAAGGGCGAGACCGTGGTTGAAATGGTCATCGGGGGCCACGCCATGCGCGATCACTTGTGCATCTGTCAAAAGGATGTCGCCGCTGACTTTCGTAATCATTTTTATCTCCTTTGCTAATCGTTATACGATTATAGGCCTTCTACCCCATTTGTCTATCTGCTATTCCTGTGGCGTTTTTACGCGCAGATATCCTTGTTCTCAAGGAATAGGCTTGTGTTCTCAGACGTAATCCAGTTCTCGTTGTTGCTTTTCTCTCTTAACAAATTTTCCCACGATCCGATGTCGGTCCATTCCGGATCGCAGGGGATCACGGCGCGGTTTTGTGTTTTTTCCATGATGGCGACATCAAACGGAATTTTCGGGATTTGAAAATAGGCCGATGGATCGTTCTGGCTTTGGCGAACGAGATTCAAAATGTCCGGCGCGTGTGTTTCAAATTCGTCGAGGCCGGTTTGGATATTGAAGAGAAACATGCCGCTGTTCCACAGGAAGTCGCCTTGGTCGATGTAGCTTTGCGCGGTCTCCTGATCGGGTTTTTCGACGAAGCGTTTGACGTTGTATCCGTCGCCTTTCTGAATGTATCCGTATCCGGTCTCAGGGTGGGTGGGTGTAATGCCAAAGGTCACGATCAGATTTTCCTCTGCCGTTTCGAGTGCTTTTTCGTAAGCTCCGTTCAATGCGGTTTCGTCTTCGATTTTATGATCGGACGGAAGAATCCATAGGTCAGTATCCTTGCCAAAGTTTTCTTCGCAATAGAGGATCGCACGGGCGATGGCTGCGGCGGTGTTGCGTGCATCGGGTTCGGCAACGATATGGTGTGTGGCCTGTTCCGAGATTTGAGAGAGTTGTTTGTGCGCATGTCCCGCGTATGTGGCTAGTGTGACGGTGACCAGACGCTCAGGAGGGCATCCGGTAATACCCAGAGCGCGACGGGCGGTATCCTGAAGCAGGGTTCGGGCGGTTGCTAGAGGGTCCAGAAATTGTTTTGGGGCTTCCTCACGGCTCAATGGCCAGAGTCGGGTTCCGGCACCGCCGCAGAGGATTACAGGGATGATTTCCGGCATTTGCGCTCGCTCGGCCTTTCAGCGGGTTGGTGGCATCTATAGCTGGGGACGCAGGGGATTGATTTTGTTAATCTAAAAATACCCCTGTATGCAACAGGTTCTTTTGGATAGAGAGGGGGTGGCGGCTTGTCGCATATGATTTTTTGTGGTTTTTCTTGAGAAATTGACAAATTTTATGTATACAAATAGCAGGTTACTTAGCCAAGGAGGGTCAGATGGAAAAAGTAAAACATTCGGATCATAGCGTAAGCCCAACAGTCATAGCCTTGACGGCTGCGTTTTTGTCACTCCCTGCGGGGGTTGCTGGTGCTTATACATATGGACCTGAGATCGGCTCGAAATTTTCCGATGCTGTACATACTGTCGTTGGGCCTTTGGCAAAAGGTATTCGTTCTGCTGCTGACTCAGTAAATCGTATGGATTTGCAAGGGACCCATCCGGCACGCAGATTCTAGCAATCTCATAATTTAGAATCGAAAGGGCCCCGCAGGGCCCTTTTTTATTTCTAATATTTGTATCCCACTCGCAGGTACGTCTGGTCTCGCGTGAAGTTGGCACTGGTGACCTTTGAGAGTCGTTCCTGATAACGGAAGTCGCCGGCTACGAACATGTTGTCGGTTATTGTATAGCGAAGGCCGATGCTACCTTCGTAATCGTCGTCCGAACGGGTGGTGTCCTGAAAGTGTTGTGTCGTCTAAAGACATCTTTGAACCTATCTACTCACCAGCCTACTTATGAACTCTTTGGATTGTAAAAAACGTGTAAATGGCGACGGGAGGGATTACTTTGATGCGGTCGTTACACTCCCTGTCAAAGTTGCAAACGCTAAACTCACTTCCGTTCGTTAAGCTCTTTGTCGAACCCTCTTTCCGGGTTCTTTCCCGCCACCATAAAATAACCCCCGCATGCGGGGGCTTTTTAATGGCGGAACGGGAGGGATTCGAACCCTCGATACGGAGTTTCCAACCGTATGACGGTTTAGCAAACCGTTGCCTTAAGCCTCTCGGCCACCGTTCCATACTTCGTTCGGATCGTTGGCCTCGCTTATCAGTTTGCACGCCTTCGTGCGCGGGGCCACCGTTCCATACGGAGACAATGTTTTACGGGGAAAGCCCCTAAAAAGCAATCCCGAAGTTGCTATCCACCTAACTTATGTATTTGTGAGCTGGACGTACTGTACCGCGTTGAAATCGCCAATTTTGCAAAGAATGCAGTTTTGCTTGCATGCGGTTCCTTCGACCGAGATGCTGAATGTCGATGAAATGTTATCGGTTGGTTTGACCTCTACGACACCTTTGATTTGTTTCACGCTTGCTAGCGCTTCCTCGATTTGTTTGCGTGATGACGTGTCTCTAAATTTTACCACCAGATGTTTTAGCATTGTCGATCTCCGTGATTATCGAAACAATCTAGCGAGGTTTTTCGACATAATCCAGTGAAATTTTAAGGAAAATAGCCTGGAATCAATGCCGAATTTCTATTTTGAGGCTGAAATCGCTTCTTTACAGACGGATTCCCAGTCGTCTTCGAAGGCACCTAGGCGGTCGGACCTTTCGGCCAGCCAATCGTCCCCTTTGCGGAAGATATGGAAGCTCAGGCAGGCGGTGGCGTCCTTTTGATTTTCTAGGAAGATCAGGGGGCTTTCCAACAGGGTTTTTTCCGTTTTGCTATCGGCAATTCTTATCCGCGGGCTGTCGATCTCGGCCAGAGTGAATTTACAATCGCTCTGAATCAGGAAGAAAAAGTGGGCGTAATCAGCGGGGACGTCGAGCGTGTGGATGTGGATTTGTTCGTCATCGGCGATGCCGCCTATACCGGTCGGGTTTTCACCGCTGTGATAGACGGTTCCGCTTTCGTTGATCAGATGTTCCGGATCAGGACCGATGGTTGCCTTGAGATTGCCATGATTGTCGAAAACAAGGCAGATCAGATCCAGATCGAAATAGTCGTATTCTTTTTCGCGGCCTGTTTCGTCCACTTTCTTGCGGTACACCCGTTGTGCTTTCCGGTCGTATCCGCTGCGGTTAAAGGGTGTGCGTGTCCATTTGTGGAACAGGGTTTTGAAGAAGGATTTTTTCTCTTTTTCTGAAAGTTGGGGCGCGGTCAGAGGTTCCCATGACAAGCCGACGAGGAGTCTTCTTTTTCCGTCCGAGGAGATTGAAAGAGGAATTGCCGCGGTACTGGTCATGTCCGTTCCCTTTTTACTGGTTCAGTTTGGCTTTGAGCAGGTCGTTGACGATATCGGGGTTAGCTTTGCCGCCGGATTTTTTCATCACTTGCCCTACGAAGAAGCCGAAGAGTTTGTCTTTCCCGCCTCTGTAGGCTGCGACATTGTCGGGGTTTTCGGCAATCACTTCATCGACGATTTTTTCAATCGTGCCGGTGTCGGTAACTTGCTTCAGACCTTTTTCCTCGACAATGTCGGAGGGGTCTTTGCCCGAGTGCATCATTTCAGCAAAGACGTCCTTGGCAATTTTACCAGAGATGGTGTTGTCCGAAATCAGGGCCACCAGATCTCCCAGTTGTTTCGCAGAGACAGGGCTTTCGGCAAGGGTTTTGCCGTCTTTATTCAGGCCGCCCAGCAATTCGTTGATAACCCAGTTCGCGGTCATTTTCGGATCATTGCCGTTGGCTGCGGTTTCGTAGTATTCCGCGCGGGCGCGTTCCATGATGAGAACGGAGGAGTCGTAAGCGCCCAGACCATATTTTTGCATGAAACGGTGTTTCTTCTGGTCAGGGAGTTCGGGCAGGGTGCCTTTGATCTTTTCGACAAAAGATTGTTCGATGACCAGCGGCAGCAAATCGGGATCGGGGAAGTAGCGGTAGTCATGTGCTTCTTCCTTGGAGCGCATTGAGCGAGTTTCTCCCTTTGCGTTATCCCACAGGCGGGTTTCTTGTTTGATTTTCCCGCCGCCTTCGATAATTTGTACCTGACGCACGGATTCGTATTCGATGGCCATTTGCACGGCCTTGATCGAGTTGACGTTCTTGATTTCGCAGCGTGTGCCCAATTCACCGCCCGGTTTTCTGACCGAGACGTTGACGTCGGCGCGCATGGACCCTTCTTCAAGGTTGCCGTCGCAGGTTTCAAGGTAGCGCAGGATCATGCGCAGTTTGGTCAGATAGGCGGCAGCTTCTTCCGGTCCGCGCAAATCAGGCTCGGAGACGATTTCCATCAGGGCGCAGCCGGAGCGGTTGAGATCGACGAAGCTTTTCGACGGGTGCTGGTCGTGAATGGATTTACCGGCATCCTGTTCAAGGTGCAGGCGGGTGATGCCGATTTCCTTGGTTGTGCCATTGGGGAGGTCGATTTCGATGATGCCCTTGCCGACGATGGGGTGCAGGAATTGTGAAATCTGATAGCCTTGCGGCAGGTCGGGGTAGAAATAGTTTTTGCGTTCAAATACCGAATGCAGATTGATCGCAGCATTGAGGCCCAGTCCGGTGCGGACGGCCTGTTCGACGCAATGTTTGTTGAGGACGGGAAGCATGCCTGGCATGGCGGCGTCAACGAGGGATACTTGCGAGTTTGGGGCGGCGCCGAATTCGGTGGCCGCACCGGAGAAGAGTTTCGAGTTGGCGATAATCTGCGCATGAACTTCCATGCCGATTACGATTTCCCAGTCTCCGGTTTCGCCTTTGATAATTGCAGACATTTTTCTCCTCTTTTCAATCAGTATTTCGGGTTCGAGATGCAGCTGGCCATGATGCTTTTCTCGGTTCTTTTGTATTCGTCGGTTTCCATGATCGCGCCCAGCGGATCATAAATATTCGGGTTCTTTTTTAGGATATCTGCCATCATCTGCTGTTCGCGGGTGGCGATGTATCCCGAGATGTTCTGAGACAGGCAGGCGCAAACTGCCGTGCTTTTTACTTTAGACATACATTCGTTATAAACCAGATCGTGCAACGGATATTGCGTGCAGGGGGTGTTGACGTCGATCAGAACTTTGTTAACGGTGGCGCGGGCTGCCTGAGGGTCTTCACCGCTCATGGTTTTTAAATCTTCCTGCGTCATGTTGTTTTTCATCTGGTTGGCGGTGCAGAAGCAATAATTTTCGCGAGATTTCTCGCTCATCGTGCCTTCTTTTGCGGCATTCGCCAAGCAGTTATCGTAATATTTGAGAGCCATCTCTTCGGTGATTGGCGTTTGAGCGTGAGCGGGTGGGGCTAATAGAACGAGTAGAACCAGTGTCGTGAAAATTTTCATGGTTACTGTCCTCCTGTAAACGGGTCGTAGCGCATGTAATAACCGATGCAGCGCTCGCGGACGTCGTTTTTATTTCTGTTATATTCGGGGCTGTTCCATAGGGCTTCGAGCGGCGAGTCGTAATTTTTATTCGGGGTTCCCCATTCGATCATCAGTTCGGATTCACCGAATTTTTTGACGTGTTCGCGGACGCCCACGCTGACGCATTTGCAATATTGGGGGATGCGGTTGATGCGCCAATCATTACCACGGTAAAGGATGCACGACATAAACTCCATATCTTCGACGGGCATATCCAGGCAGGGGGCAACAACTTCACCGACGTATTTTTCAAATGCCTTGTTCCCGAGTTTCCAGCTTTTCTGAGATTGAATTCCCCTGAGCTCGCTCATCTTCATGGTGGCTACGGTGGCGGCGGACGTGCAGGCGCAGTAATTGTAATGCGCATCCGGCGTAAAATGGGGAGGGACTTTCGACAGGCAACGATCATAAAGTTTATCACCAATCTCGTTCGGGATTTTGTCTTCCGGTGTGTCAGTCAAATCGCTTTTCGGCAGGACCGGCATCACGTTGGACGGTTCGCCCCGCGCATTATTGAGGCCAATGGTCTGTGCCGTCGCCGTTACGGGGATGACGGTTGCAAGTGCCAGAGCCAGGAGGAGTGTCGCGCGGAGAGCCATGGTTCTAGGCAGCGTCCTTTATCAAAACGGGTTGGGTTGAAAAGGCTGCTTGTTGCTCGAGGGCATGGGCGGCTTTGAACATTGTTACTTCATCCCATGCGCGGCCAATGATCTGAAGGCCCAACGGCAATCCTTGATCGTCGAGGCCTGCTGGAACAGATATCCCTGGCAATCCCGCCATTGATGCCGGAATGGTGAACACGTCGCCCAGATACATCTTGATCGGGTCGTCGGTGTTCTCGCCAATAGCAAAAGCCGATGACGGCGCGGTCGGGGTCAAGATCACGTCGCAGTGTTCAAACGCCTTGGTAAAATCCTCAGAAATCAGGCGGCGGACTTTTTGCGCTTTGGTGTAGTAGGCGTCGTAATATCCTGCCGAGAGGCAGTAGGTGCCGATCATGATGCGGCGTTTGACTTCGGCGCCGAAGCCGGCAGCACGGGTGTTCTCGTAGGTGTCTTGCAAATCTTTGCCATCAACACGCAGCCCGTAACGCACGCCGTCATAGCGGGCGAGATTCGACGATGCTTCGGCGGGGGCAATGATGTAGTATGTCGGCACGGCGTATTTGGTGTGCGGCAGGGAGATATCGACAATTATTGCACCTGCATCTTTCAACATGGCAGCACCTTTTTCCCAGATGTCGATGATGTCTTGGGGCATGCCTTCGACGCGGTATTCTTTTGGAATGCCCACGCGCAGGCCTTTGACGTCTTGTTTTAGCAGAGCGGCAAAATCGGGAACGGGTTGCCCTGCGGATGTAGAATCTTTTGGATCGAAACCGGACATATGTTGGAGCAGCAGGGCTGAATCTTCCACCGTGCGTGCGAAGGCTCCGGCTTGGTCGAGGGAAGACGCAAACGCGATAATTCCCCAGCGCGAGCAGCGGCCATAGGTCGGTTTGACGCCGACGATGCCGCAGAAGCTTCCGGGTTGACGGGTTGATCCGCCGGTATCGGTTCCGGTCGCACCCATCGCCATGCCCGCAGCAACGGCTGCGGCAGAGCCGCCCGACGATCCGCCGGGGACCAGTTTTTTGTCGGGGTGTGTTTTGCTTTTCCACGGGTTTTCAACGGGGCCGTAGTAACTCGTGGTGTTCGATCCGCCCATGGCGAATTCGTCGAGGTTGGCTTTGCCGACAGTAATCGTTCCCGCGTCGAGCAATTTTTGTGACACGGTCGATTCATAGGGTGGAATGAAATCGTTCAGGATGTTGCTGGCGGCCGTGGTTCTGACACCTTTGGTGCAAAACAAATCTTTCATCGCAATCGGGATACCATCGAGCGGGAGGGATGTGCCGTTGGCAATCCGGCTGTCGCTGTTTTTGGCTTGGGCCAAGGCTTGCTCTGCCGTTTCGGTGATAAAGGCGTTGAGTGCGCGGCAAGACGGGCTTTGCATTTGATTGATGTGCGCGGTGACCAATTCGGTTGCCGTGAATTTTTTGGACTTCAGTCCGTTTAGAGCTTCGGTGATGGTCAGGGAAATCAGATTATGGGACATGTTTTCGGTTCCGTATTCTATTCAACAATTTTGGTCACGACGAAGAAGCCTTCGACGGTTTCTGGGGCGTTTTGCAAAACCTCTTGCTGGATGCCGCCGTCATTGACCACGTCGTCGCGTAGACGTAAGGCAATTTCCGAGACGTTGGCCAGCGGTTCGACACCGTCGGTGTTTACTTCCTGAAGCTGCTCAACCCATTGCAGAATATTCTGGAGCTGGGGGGCGTAATAATTCAGGTCGTCTTCGGTGACTTTGATACGGGCCAGACCCGCAACTTTCGATACAGTCGATTTATCAATGGACATTGGTGTTCTCTCGAATTTAATATAAGCCGAAGACTTAACATTCTGACGCGCGGTTCGCAAGACTTATGGGCATTGTTACACTCGATCAATTTCGTCAAAATTTAGCTAGAGATTCCCGTGTTCTGGGGCTTGATGTCGGGACCAAGACCATCGGTGTGGCCTTTGGGTCGCTGATGGGCGGTATTTCGACCCCGCTCAAGGTCATTAACCGCACTAAAATTGCGCGTGATGCGGCGGATTTATCAAAGCTCATGGGGGAATATGGTTGTGCGGGGCTGGTGGTCGGGTGGCCGCTCAATGTCGATGGCACGGAAGGCAAGCGGTGTCAGGGAGTTCGGGATGTGATGCTGGAGCTGTTGAAGTATATTCCCGACGTTCCGGTGGTCTTTTACGACGAGCGGTTTTCGACTAACAGGGCCGAAAAGTTCATGATCGAGACTGTGGATATGTCACGGGGCAAGCGGGACAAGAAAGTGGATAAAATGGCCGCGCAGATTATTCTGCAGGACTTTCTTGAGATGGAGCTAGGCTTTTCCCATAGCGGCCCAGATGGATCCCGTTAAGGCGCATCCATTCCTTGCCTGTGGAATAGTCTGCGGACAGCCCTTCACATAATGCCCAGAATTTTTTGCTGTGGTCGGCGTGAGTCAGGTGGGCTGATTCGTGGGCGACCACGTAATCAATGGCTTCGAGCGGAGCAAACAGCAGGCGCCACGAGAGGGTCATGCGACCGTCGGTCGAGCAGCTTCCCCAGCGGCTTTTCATGTCGCGAACGCAGAAAGAGGAGAGGGTGCGGTTCAGGGTGGCAGCTTTGATGTCCGCCAATTTCCTTAATTCTTTTTCGGCGTAGGAGCGCAGGAAGCGGGTGATGCGTTGGGACGGATCATCAAGTTGTGTTTCTACCTGAATTTCATCTCCTATCATATTGATGGATGTGTACTTTTTGCCAGTTTTGATGATCCTGATTGTGTGGAGTTTTCCCAGCAGCGGGACGGACTGGCCATCAGTAAACGGGATAGGTTGAGGGAGGGCATTGATCTTGGTTTCAATCCAATGTTGGTTGGATTCTGCAAATTTGTAAGCCTTTTTCAGGCTGGCGCGTTCGGGGATGACCAGATCAATTCGACCCGCATGGGCATCGAGCCGCAGGGCCAGCCTTTTGGCTTTGGGGGATATGCGGACATTCAAGTGTGGTGAGATGGTTGAGAAATCGACCATTCGCTCATTGTGCTCCAGTTTCTTATAAGATCAAGTTAAATTTTTTCTTATTGAAAATAGAAAGGATATTCTTTATAACCTTTCCCATAACGCCACGAGGTTTTTTTATGATCGTCAGCTACTCTACTTGTCGCTTCCCCGAGAAAAAGGATGCTCTCTCTAAAATTTTTGCTGATCCCATTCAGGCGGGTAGGGCGTTGGTTATCGATATGGGAGTTCTTGTTTATTCAGCCGGCGAATTTTCCCACGATCTCAGATTTATTTATGTTCCGGTGGCGGAAGGTGCTGATATTCAGAAACTTCTAAAAACTATCAAAAAGATGCAGTGCGCTTCTGACGAGGTTGTCAGACTTCGTCAAATTCACGACTTTTCCGTAGATGGTCCTTCTTGCGCTTGGGATATTAAGCCGTAATCCGTTCTTTTAGGAGACGGGCGTCGCGCTCTTTCAGCCAGCGGCGGATGGCGACGATTCCGTGCTTGTCGCGGTCATAGCGGTCGGCGGCGAGGTCCGGAATACTTTGCAGGTCGATTTCCGGAATTTCCGAGCAATCCTTGTTGAATTTGCGGATCACGTTGCGGATACGCGGCATGATCTGGTTGCGCCATTTGCTGCCGTTGAAAATACCGTAGTGACCGCATCCCAACTGGAAGTGATGGTATTGTTTCGATTGGGCCAGTGAATAACACAGATCATGTGCCGCCGTGGTTTGTCCGCGGGCTGAAATATCGTCGAGTTCGCCTTCGATGGTGAGGAGAGCGGTGTGTTTGATTTTATTCGGCAGAACGTCGTGAAGATGTTCGGTCAATGGGTCACGCCATTTCATCTGGCCTTTCGGCAGCAAGTGGCGCTGGAATACTACATCGACGGTTTGCAGGTAAAACTCGGCAGGCAAATCCATGACAGCGAGATATTCATTATAAAATTTACGGTGGGATTCGGCCGAGTCTCCATCACCGATCACCAGATGTTTGTAGAATTGCATATGTTGCCCGACATGGCGGTCGAGGTTCATCGACATAAAGCCGCCCAACTGGATAAAGCCCGGATAAACCTTGCGGTACGCGCCGGGGTAATAGAATGGAACATCGGCAATGACCGATTGTTTGAACCATGACAGAGGGCGCTCTTCGGCTGTTTGCGTCACTTGGGTTTTTGAAACGCGTGTGTCAATCGGTCCGCCCATCAGGGTCATCGTTGCAGGTTGGTTCGGGTCGTTTTCAGCGGCCATCAAGGAAACTGCGGCCAAGGTTGGCACAGCAGGCTGGCACACGGCGATGACGTTGGCATCGGGGCCTAACAGCGAGAGAAAGTGACGGACGTAATTGATGTAATCGTCGAGATCGAATTTTCCGACCGAGAGCGGGATCATTCGCGTATCCACCCAATCGGTGATATAGACATCATGGTGGGGCAGCAATGCTTCGACCGTACCGCGTAGCAGCGTTGCAAAGTGGCCAGACATCGGCGCGACGATCAGAACTTTCGGATCCTTGCGGCGGATGGCGCGTTTGAAATGGAGCAGGTTGCAAAAGGGTTTTTCAACGATGAATTCTTCGGTAATCGCGACTTCCTTGCCACCGATGGTGGTGAAAGGCAGGTCGAAGGACGGTTTCCCGAAGCGGCGTGTGACGCGTTCGAACATTTCGGCCCCTGCCGAGATCGTGCGGCCCGCATGGGTATAGGAGAGCGGGTTGAGCGGGTTCTGGAAGCCGGTTTTGACCATTTCTGCCCCCAAACGTGCGGGGGTGAGGAGTGCGTGCTGGAGGTCATATAGATGATAGAGCACTTTTATTTATCCTTTTTCTGGGTAATACCAAATTTAGAGTAAATGTGTTAAAATTTAATGGAGGCAGCACGCAGGTAAAACCACAATCGGGTTGTCGCTGATTCTACTCTATTTTTTTCATTTGGTCTCGTCCCATGTTCGATCTTTTCTTTTCCCATATTCTTTCTGTCGACCGTTTCAATTCGGCGGCGGTCGCGATGGTGTTTGTGTCTTTGGTGGGGTTGATGACCGGCCCGTGCTGGGGGAATGCCAATCCGTGTCTTTGGATTTTGCTCGACAAGATTTGCGGGCGGCTGGTGTCCAAGACGTACAATGTTAACCGGTCGGTCACGTCTTTGCAGTTTCGCGGGGCGGTGATCCTCACCCTCTATTTACTGATTACAGGGATTCTAGCAGCTGCAGCTTTGCTGCTCGAGCGGAAATTTGCTCTGGCCGGATTTATGGACCCGTTCCTGTTGGCGTTGACGCTGAGCGGTGGGGCAACGTGGTCGGCGCTGATCAAATTGCATCATGCGTTGCGCGGCAAGGAAGGTTTGTCGAAGGGGAGCTATTTTCAGGTTGCCGTTTCAACCAAAACCAATCTGAATTCTACCGATGATCACGGGATCATTCGTGTCGGTATCGGTTTTGTGGCGCGGTCATTTGACAAAGGTGTCGTTGCGCCCATCTTCTGGTATTTGCTGGGTGGGTTGCCAGGTGCTTTCTTTTACTGCGGAATGGCGGCGGCGCGATGGTCGCTTTCCAAGGACGGGTTTGCCAAGGGGATAGGAACGTTGGCCCTGAAGCTTGAAGAAGTGTTCGGGTTTTTGCCGCAGTTTTTCTCGGCCATTATTTTGTCGATGGCGGCGCTTATGACTCCGAAAGCCGGTATGGCACGCAGCTTTGTCGGGTTGTTCCGTTCTCAAGGGTATGCGCCCTATGCCGAGGGTGGGATGCCACTGACTTCTATGGCGTATGCGCTTAATGTTTCGCTCGGCGGTCCGGTCGATGATGCGGGGGGCAGCGTCTTAAAACGTTCATGGGTCGGGTCGCCCAGCAGTACAGCGCGGGTGGAGCGTCATCATTTGCGTCAGTCCATTTATATGGGGATTATGGCGTTTGTCTTGTTGTTCTTTTTTGTGGTTCTCGGAGCGTTGGCTTGGAAAATCCTGCAATAAGATATTTTGTAAAGAGGAGTTTTATATGAAGAAAATGCTATTTGTCGCGGTGTTATCGTTATTGGTTATGCCCCGACCTGCCGGAGCCATGATCCCACCCGTCCTTACTTTCGGCTGTGCGCCGTGGGACGGGCGGACGCTGGATATGAATATCGCTGCGCCTGATGCGCTCTATCGTATCCAGATTTGGGGCAAAGGATTTGAAGATCTGATGAACGGTGAACGGACTATTGTCATCGATATTGACGGAGGCCAAGTTGATGGCGCCGGTCGGGCTAATGTTTTGCCAACGGCATTGGAAGGCGCCATAGGCAGCTCCATTGCTTTGACGGTGTACTTTGATGAACTGGATTTAAAAGATGGCGGCGTCGGGGCAGGGTATATCGAGGTGCATGACGGGTTCAGAATTCCGTTTCGCAGTACCATTACCGGTTCGCAACTTTGCGGTTAGATATTTTTCATGGAGAATAAGAAGCGGCCTTGTCCGATGACAAGGCCGCTTTTCTGCATTCTAATGATTCTTATTCCGCGGCCGGTGCTGCAGGTTCTGCTTTTCCTTCGTCTGCGGCAACAGTCATCTTGACGATTTTGTCAGGGTTTGCCGGTGGTTCGCCGCGTTTGATTTGATCGACGAATTGCATTCCTTCCATTACTTGGCCCCAAACTGTGTATTGTTTGTTGAGGAAGCTGCAATCATCGAAGCAGATGAAGAATTGCGAGTTGCCCGAGTTCGGGTCTTGCGAGCGGGCCATGCCGATCGTGCCGCGTCCGAAATTCGTGCTGTTGAATTCCGCAGGAAGGTCAGGCAGCTCCGAGCCACCCATGCCGGTTCCGGTCGGGTCGCCGGTTTGCGCCATGAAACCGTCAATCACGCGGTGGAATACGATGCCGTTATAAAATCCTTCACGAGTCAGGGTCTTGATGCGGTCGACGTGTTTCGGTGCAACGTCCGGCATCAGTTTAATGACAACCCGTCCGTAGGACAGATCCAGATAAATAGTGTTTTCAGGGTCGATTTTCAGTTCGTCGGCCTGAGAAGGTGTCGTTGCGCTCATAATTAACAAACTCCCGAGTAAAAGTAACAAGTGACGCATAGTGCTGGTCCTTTCGATTGATAAGGAGGCCAGATTAGGGTCCCTTTTTCGGAATGGCAACAGGATATTTTCTATTTTCCCAGTGTGGCGTGGATCGTTTTGTCCGGATTATCCGGAGGGGTTCCGCGTTTCAGGCGGTCAACGAATTCCATGCCTTTTGTTACCTGCCCCCATGCTGTGTATTGGCCGGTCAGGTCTTTGCAGCCTTCGTCGCTCAGGCAAATAAAAAACTGGGAGTTTGCAGAATCAGGATTATCCGAGCGGCCCATGCCCACCGTGCCGCGTTTGAATTTGTAGGATGAAAACTCGGCCGGAAGGTCGGGCAGGTGGGATTTGCCTTTTTCGCCTTTTTCACTGTCCAGAGGGTATCCGGTCTGGGCGATAAACCCCTCGATCACCCTGAACCAGCCGAGATCGTCATAAAATCCGTTGCTGGTCAGGGCTTTGATACGTTCAACGTGCTTGGGAGCGATTTTCGGCATCATTTTGATTTCCACATTTCCTGCGGGAAGCGCGATCAAAAGTGTGTCCTGACCTTTCGCTTGTGCATGGGTGGGGAGGTTGACAAGAAAAAAGGTTGCCGCAATTAAAAGGGAACGTATCATGGGGGCTCGCTGTTCGGTTTATGAAACAGCCTGTTTTGTATCATGTTTATAAGGTCGGAGTCGAGATGTCGAAAGTTCCAGCGTTGTTATCTGTAATCGGTTTGTTGATGGTTGGTGGCAGCGCCGTGTGTCTGGCCGCCGAGACCACCCAGCCCGCGTTGGAAGTGGTGGCCCAACTGGACCAGCGTCCGGCCAATCTTGCGGTGACAAGTGACGGCGACATTATCGTTTCTCTTCATCCGTTTGATAATCCCTCCACCCAATTGCTGATGATCAAAAGTGACGGCACGCAAGATCCGTTTCCCAGCAAAGAATGGAACAGCGGCCAGCCTGATCTCAACGGTCTGGGGTTTGTCAATGTTATCGGGGTTCGTTGCACGCCTTCCGATGAAGTGATTGCTCTGGATATCGGTGATAAAGATCATGCGCCGCGAATGGTGTTTTTCAATCTCGGAGTCCAGCAGGCCACGCGCGAGGTTTATATTCCACGCGATTTTACAACCGACCAATCCTTCCTTCAGGATTTTGCCTATGACTGGGAAAAAGACCGTGCCTATATCGCAGATATGGGGCAGGCCGACTTATCCGCTCCGGCGCATCCGGCGTTGATCGACGTTGCGCCGTCTGCCGGATGGGTGCGACGCGTATTGCCGGATTTTGAAGAATTTATGCCACCGGAAAAACCTTTGGAGATTGGCGGCAAGGTTCTGAGGATTGAAAAAGACGGGAAGGAGATTCCGGTTCGGGCGGCGCTCAATTCGATTACGATTGACCCGCAAATGGATTGGCTTTATTTCGCGCCAATGGGTGAGGGGAAGCTTTACCGCGTGCCGATTTCTCGCGTGTCCGATATGACTTATTCAAAGGATGATATTTTGAAGCGTCTGGAAGTTGTTTCCGACAAGAAACCGGCGAGTGACGGGATTACGGTTGATTCTGCCGGTAATGTTTATGTGGCGGCCATCGGCAAAGGTGAGATCGGGGTGATAACGCCGGACGGCGAATATAAAACCTATATCAAGGATGATCGTCTGGATTGGGTCGACGGGTTCTCATTCGGTCCGGATGGGTATTTGTATGCCACGGTCTCGCAACTTGACCGCGCGCCGTTTTTTAACAAAGGCGAAGACAAAAGCCAGAAGCCGTTTCTGATCGTTAGGTTCAAGCCGTTGGCGGATGGCGTGATGGGGCGTTAAGACGCTAGTGCGCGGTCGATAATCGTTCCGGCGTGTTTGGTGTAAACGCTTAAATCGAAAATTTTATCGAGGGCGGATTTGTCGAGTTTTGATGTTACGTCTGTGTCTTGTTCGAGCATATCGCGGAGCGATACTTTGCCGTCTGATTCCCAAACTTTCATCGCGCTGCGCTGGACAATGCGGTAGGCGTCTTCGCGCGAGATGCCGTTTTGCGTGAGGGCCAGCAAGGTGCGTTGGGAAAACACAAGGCCACCCATGCGGTCCAAATTCGATTTCATGCGGTCGGGGTAGACCAACAGATTTTCAATGACGTTTGCCATACGGCCCAGTGCGAAGTCGAGGGCCACGGTTGTATCGGGCGCGATAAAGCGTTCGACCGAGGAATGCGAAATATCGCGTTCATGCCACAAGGCCACGTTTTCCATTGCGGGGATCACAGCCGAGCGGACCATACGGGCCAGACCCGTCAGATTTTCCGTGAGGATGGGATTGCGTTTATGCGGCATCGCGGAGGAGCCTTTTTGTTTTTCGGAGAAAAACTCTTCGGCTTCCCTTACTTCGGTGCGTTGCAGGTGGCGAATTTCAATCGCCAGATTTTCAATCGAAGACGCAATCACACCCATAACGGCAAAGAACATTGCGTGGCGGTCGCGCGGGATAACCTGCGTCGAGACGGTTTCGGGGGTGAGGCCCAGTTTTTCTGCAACGTAGGATTCAATTTCGGGCGGGACGGTGGCGTAGGTTCCAACTGCGCCGGAGATCGCGCAGACGGCGACTTCTTTTTTTGCGTCCTGAAGGCGTTTTTTGGCACGGGCAAAGGCTGCGTAATGGCCTGCGAGCTTGACGCCGAAAGTTGTGGGCTCAGCGTGGATGCCGTGGCTTCGTCCGATGCAGATTGTGTCTTTATGTTCCAGCACGCGCTTTTTGAGGGCGGCCAAAACTTTATCAAGGTCAGTCAATAAAATATCTGCGGACTGGGTCAGTTGGACCGCAAAGGTGGTGTCGAGGACATCAGACGATGTCATGCCCTGATGCATGAAGCGGGCTTCTTCGCCGACATATTCGGCAACGTTGGTCAGGAAGGCGATGACGTCGTGTTTCACGTCGCGTTCGATTTCATCAATGCGGGCGGCGTTGAAATTTCCGCGTTCGCGCAGGGCTTTTGAGACGCCTTGCGGGATCGTGCCGTTTTGCTCCATCGCTTCGGCGGCGAGTGTTTCGACTTCCAGCATGATGCGGAATTTATTATTGGCTTCCCAGATGGCAGCCATGTCGGGGCGGGTGTAGCGTGGGATCATGATGGTAGCAGTCCTTTATTGCGCATGGAGGTTGTGCCGCTTTTCGATACAACAATATGGTCGTGGATGACAATCCCTAATGGCCCCGCGGCGGCGATTATCTGGGCGGTCATGTCGATGTCGGCCTTTGATGGGGTCGGGTCGCCGCTCGGGTGGTTGTGAACCAGAATAATGGCCGTGGCCGAAAGTTCCAGCGCGCGTTTCACGATTTCGCGCGGGTAGGCGGGGGTGTGGTCCACCGTGCCTGATTGCTGGGTTTCATCAGCAATCAGCTCGTTTTTCTTATTCAGAAAGAGCAAGCGGAAATGTTCTTTCTTCTCGAAGCCCATCGTGGCCTGAACGTAATCCATCAGGCGCGACCAACTGTTGAGGATGGGCTGGTTCAAAACTTCGTGTTTCATAAAGTGGAAGGCGGCGGCTTTGATCGCGCGCAGTGCTGTAATGGATGTGTCGGTCAGGCCCATGCGCGAGAGATCGGCGTCGGATGCATGAAAGACCGCATTAAACGATCCAAATTGCGAGAGAAGGGCCTTGGCCAGCGGTTTGACGTCCTTGCGCGGGATCGCCATAAAGAGAATGAGTTCAAGGATTTCATAGTCGGCCAGAGCGTCCACGCCACCCCTTAAAAACCGTTCGCGCAGACGGTCGCGGTGGCCCGTATAGTGCGGGGCGGGAGTGTCGTCTTTTATCAAAGCAGGGTTATCGGCACTTTTGGGCATGAGGGCAGTATAGCAGCCTATTTCCGAAAGGCTAGGGTTGTTATCCTGATTGCCCGCTTTGCGGACTGCCCCCCATTTGGGGAGAGCTTGGTCCAGTTTGTGCCGCCATTTGCTCGGGGAATGGGGCGGGCTGGGGCCAGCCGTCCAGCCAGTCCATCGGTTGCTGTGGTTTCATTTGTTTTTGCCACAGTTTCAGTGTTGCCCTAAGTGTTTCGCCGTTGCTGAGGCGGGTTTCAAGCAGGTCGTAGCATCGTGCCGATTGCCCGAACCAATTCATCACCTTCAAGAGAAGTCCTCTCTTTTCTGTCTCGAATGTTGCGTATCTGCCGAAGAAGAAGGCGTTTTTTTTCAGGCGATCCAGAATGTAGTCAACCCTGCCTTCCGGAAAAAGGCACTCATAAAGGTTTCCAAGAAGCTTCGGGTGCTTGCGGAGGAGCGTATTTCCGAGGGTTGCATCGTCGAGGATGAATTGCTTCATAAACCACTGGTCGCTCTTTCCGATCTGTACAAGAAGACGTTTTATCGAGAACAGGTTGATCGGGTCAGCCAAACCGGGATCTGCGAGTATGTTGTTAAGGCCTACACGGACTTCGCTGTCCATCATCCGTGCTTTGGCCGTTTGGATTTCGCTGTCGCTGAATCTAAGCTCCATATCTTTGGATGAAGGCAAAAGATTTCCTGAAGTTGAAAAGGCTTCAGTCAGTTCGGGGATGGGCATGGTGTTTCCGTAAAGAAAGTTACGTAAATATTGGAGGGGGGGATTCGTTCCTTCATTCAATCAAACTCTTCCTTATTGTGCGCGACAAGATGCTTTTTTCTTTATTTCACCGGATATTTTGTTGTAGCGTTTTCATGCTTAACGAAATTTAATTATAAAATATATATCGTTTCTGGCCTCGGGAGGAAGACATGATGCCATTTTCGTCGAATGCTGCGTATTGTTCCGACTGGGTCCTCTCGCCGACAACGTTTATTACCGACGTGCGGGCGATGATGGATCTGCTTTCCACTTTAAAATTCGATCACGATATTTGCAATTGGCAGGCGGTGTTTGTCACCGATCCGCGGGTTTTGATGAAGATTCTACCGCAAGAGGTGAGAGCAGAAAGCGATTTTGCCGTAGTGTTTGGAGTCAATCTGTCGGCGTGGGACAAACCCCATCCGAATTTGTGGAGCAGAGCAACATACGAAGAGCGGTCGCGTTATATTGATGACAGGCTGGCGATGATGCGTGGCGACGACCACCGGCAGCGTGACCGTGCGATGCGGGCTGTGGGAATGGCTGCAGGATTTCTGATCGCAAAGGCGCGGAATCTGAAATATGCGGTGAACTTCCTACATGATTTCGAAAGTGCCGAGATTGCGCACGAAGTCGGGTTGCCCGATTCCTATCAGGTCACGATGATCGTGACCTTAAAGCGGGCGATGCAGCCCCTTCGGCGAGAGGGTGAAAATCTCGTACCCGTTTTCCGTGACGGCGAGGGAATGCTCAAACTGAGCTGAGAGGCCTTTGTCGCGGGTGACGGCGGTCCATCCGTCTTGCAACACTTTCGTTTCAAAGGTTCCGGTGTTGATCATTGGTTCAATGGTGAAGAACATTCCGGGTTCGAGGATGAGGCTGTCGGACGAGGGGTTATAATAATGCAGAATTTGCGGTTCGGCGTGGAATGTCAGGCCCAGACCGTGGCCGCAGAAATCACGTACCACTGAAAAACGATTGGGGAGGGCGACGGCTTCAATCGCTTTGCCAATGTCGCCCAATGTTGCGCCGGGTTTGACGACTTCGATCCCCGCCATCATCGCATCGTATGTGACATCCACCAGTTTTTTTGCTTTCACGTTCGGCTTTCCGGCATAGTACATGCGGCTGGTGTCGCCGTGCCATCCATCCACGATCACGGTGACGTCGATATTCACAATGTCGCCGTGCATCAATTTTTTAGGGCCCGGAATGCCGTGGCAGACGACGTGATTGATCGACGTGCAGATTGATTTCGGGAAGCCGCGATAGTTGAGCGGAGCCGGAATCGCGCCGTTTTTGGTGATGAATTCATGGCAGATGCGGTCGAGCTCTTCGGTGGTCACGCCGACATCGACATGCTCTGCGATCATATCAAGCGTTTCGGCGGCCAGTTTTCCGGCTTTTCTCATCCCTTCGAAATCGGCTTCGCTATGGAGCTCAATGCCTTGGGAAAACTTGTTTTTGGGCGCGGTCTGGGTCACTGTCTTTATCCTCTTTCCTCCTGTAATTAAAGCAAAAGGCCTGCTCTGTCCATAAAGCCAAAAGGAAAAGTTTGACATTTTTAAAATGAAAGTGTTAGCCTTTCTTTCATGCAAACCAAAAACTACCACGTTCTGGCCACGATGACGATGCGAATGATGCGCATGCGTAGCGGCAGGGCGTAAGGTTTCGGCGTAGTTTTTAAATTTCTCCATTCTTTATGATCGACCCCCTGCCAATCCAAGCGAATGTGGCGAGGTGAGCGCGTTCCGAATTTGTTTTTCAGCAATTTTTGGTTTTAGGAGATAAAAATGACAGTACAATTTGGAGATGTTATCAGCGGGCTTTTGTTTGACGGCTTTACGGTGGCTGTTGACGATATACCGGAAGTCTTTTCAGGGGTTCGGGGTGTTCGCCCCAGAAACAAAGAGGAGGATTGGGGTATTGTTGTCGATGTCGGCGGGGTCGAGTATGAGTTTGCAACCATTCCCGATGCTGAAGGGGTTGGGAACAAAATTTACAATGCGGTCCATGTTTTGCGCAACTTTTGTTGCATTTAGCCGCAGAAAATGTATTTTATATGAAGGAGATGAATTATGGGCAGTTTTGAACATTTGAAAGAAGTGTTTTCCGGTGAAGGAGGGGCGTTGATTGGCCCAGTGGAGGGTTTGCATCCTGTTAAAGTTACGTGTGAGTTATCGCCGCAAAGCGGGGATGACGCTGCGTATTTTATATCGGCTGTCGATAAGGGAGGTCAATCTACTTTGGTCGGGTCTGTTCCGGCGGGCCTTTCTGGGATTACGACCCGATTGGAAGTTTTGAAAAATGTTCTGGTCGATTATTTTGGTGGAGCTTCCAAAGCGGAAACTTCTTTCCAACGACAAGTTGGGGTCCGTTCAATTGATAGGGGATTTTCTGTTCCGGTTGGTCATGGGTGTTGTGTCTAGGAAAGGGATATCTTTTCTGTTGTTATTTACTGGTCAAGGGGTGTTGGTGTCCCTTGATTTTTTTTGTGCCGACCTTTACTTTCTGATGACATGACAGACAAACTCACAGCAGCGCTTCTGGTTATCGGGAACGAAATTCTTTCGGGCCGGACACAGGACACGAACACACCGTGGATCGCCGGAAAACTTAATCTGCGCGGGATACGTTTGATTGAAGTGCGTGTCGTTCCGGATGTTGAAGAGTGCATTGTCGAAGCCGTCAATGAATTGCGTTCCCGCGCGGCGTATCTGTTTACCACGGGCGGGATCGGCCCTACGCATGACGATATTACGACGGAGTCGATTGCCAAAGCTTTCGGCGTTGGGGCTATTGTGAATGAGGAGGCGCGTCTGGCGTTGCTCAACCATTACCGCAACGAAGCGGATCTCACTCCGGCAAGGATGAAGATGGCGCATATTCCTGATGGAGCTACGCTTATTCCCAATCCGGTGTCGGGTGCGCCGGGGTTTCAAATCGGAAATGTTTATGTGATGGCCGGTGTGCCGCGGATCATGCAGGCGATGCTCGATCATATCCTGCCGGAATTGGAGAAGGGGCATCCGATCCTATCCAACACGGTGACGTGCGATTTGCCCGAGAGTGTGGTTGCCGAAGGATTGACCGCGATCCAGAATAAATATGACAGCGTCGAAATCGGGTCCTATCCGCATTTTCGTATGGGGGAGCTGGGGCT
>Ga0116143_10001106_pt1 | contig 33843 bp, 33 predicted proteins | sample AD_UKC034_MetaG_FD_89745 | JGI IMG/M metagenome (GOLD analysis project Ga0116143, IMG submission 89745) | Active sludge microbial communities of municipal wastewater-treating anaerobic digesters from USA - AD_UKC034_MetaG | ecosystem: Engineered > Bioreactor > Anaerobic > Digestate | place: USA... | reverse complement strand
TGTACATGATGATCATGATGATGGCCTTCAGAACACTCATCCTTGCACAAAGCATAGCGGATAGAATTGTCCGCAGTAGGGATAGTATGAACAATTCCTTTATCAACAAAAGTCTGTAGTGTACGGTAGACTGTCACCCGGTCAAATTTTTCCCCGGCTCTTTTTTCTATATCTCCGTGTGCCAATGCCCCGGTTTGTTCCAGGAAGAGCTGAAGTATTTTCTTCCTGCTGTCTGTAATACTGAGGCTATTGCGTTTCAACAGTTCCGCAATTCTTTTATCAATAGTTATACTGGCTTGTTTTGGCATGCGTTGCAATATCTATATACTTATAAATTACCTTTTTTCGGTTTCCGGTTTATCCTGCAACAATTTTTCAGCGTCTTTTATCAGTTCTTTCACTTCGCTTTGCTTTAATCCATCAAATATCTTCTTTACGTCACCGTTTCTGTCCACTAAAGCCCAAAACTGGGTATGCAAAAAATCATCCTCTATATTTTTTAGGTTGTTGGCCGGGTCGTCAATCGTATAACTTATTCTTGCAGTATTGTATAAGCTATCCTTTCTGCCGGTTAAAAAAATCCATTTCTTTGTATCCACCGCCATTGAATCTGCATATTTCTTCATTTGCGGAACAGAATCTGTTTCGGGATCGCAGGTATGTGACAGGATCAGAAAATCCTTTTCTTCTTTCAGCTTATCATAGACCAGCCGCATATTATTGTTCATTTTTGGGCATATTCCTTTACAGGTCGTAAAAAAATATTCTGCCACATATACTTTTCCTTTTACCTCTTTTTCAGTGAACGCTTTACCATCTTGCGTAGTAAAGGCAAATGGTCTTACAAAACTGACCGGGGCCACTCCTTTTTTTGTAAAACCAGGAATCACCTGTGCCAGCACAAAATAAAAACCCAATGCCAGTGCAACAAAGAACCCCGTATATAACCATCCCTTTTTCGACATACAAACCAATTAAAAGACAAATTTACGGCCCCTTTGGTTCTGATAACCCGGACAACATTTTCTTTTGCAACTATGTTGCTTTTTTATATCTTTGTTCACTTTTTATGAAACTAAGGATCAATTGGGATGCATTAGGTATCGGGGCTTCTTTGGCCTGTGCCATTCATTGTGCCTTATTGCCCTTGTTTTTGAGCAGTCTTCCCCTTTTTGGCATCAATATCATACATCACACCGCTTTTGAAATAGGTATGATCTTATTAGCCCTTGCTATAGGCTCTTATTCGCTTTATCATGGTTATAAGAAACATCATCACAGCCTGCTTCCTCTTTCACTTTTTTTTGCAGGATTTGTGTTCCTCATTTTAAAACAACTTTTTCTTCATTACAGCACCTGGCTGCTGATTCCTGCTGTAACACTGATTATTGCCGGGCACTTGTTAAATTATAAATCCTGCCGGATACACAATCATGCACATTCGGATGATTGTAATCACTAAAGCGGACTCTGTGCTTTCCTGATTTTCGTTACCTTAAACAAAAGTTTATCAATGAAAAAAGTTTTGCCTCTTTTATTGCTGTTGCTGTCTTTCAACTTGTTTGCACAATCAGGTGACGAATTAAGAATCCGTCAGTTGCTAAACAGCCAAACCGAAGCCTGGAACCGGGGAAATATTGACGATTTTATGAAAGGCTATTGGGAAAATGATTCATTAATGTTTATCGGTAAAAGCGGTATCACTTACGGATGGACAAATACGCTGAATAATTATAAAAGGGGATACCCTGACACAGCAGCAATGGGAAAGCTGACGTTTAAACTGCTTTCAGTAAAACGACTTTCTAAAAAGTATTATCATGTAGTGGGACAATGGCACTTGCAACGAAGTATAGGTGATGTGGGAGGACACTATAATCTTTTGTTTCAAAAAATAAATGGCCGCTGGGTAATTATTGCAGATCACAGCAGCTAAGCCGGTTGATATTTCTCCTGTGCTTTACTGAATACAAAATAAGAAATCACAAGGCCCACTGAAGAGAAAACAATGTCATTGTAGTCAAACGTACGGCCAAAAACAGGCAGTAACTGCAGGTATTCGTTTATAACCAGCATACCGAACCCCAGCAAGCATACTATCCGGAGATCATTAAGATTTTCAACGCGGAAAATACGGGCCAGCAAAAACTCCCGGCCACTAAAGAACCAACAGGCGCCAAAGGGTATAAGAAAAGACCCTACAAGATTTGGCGCTATTCCAAAGAAGAAATGTAATGGCTCATCAAAATGAAACTGCGGCCTGATAAAAAGCTTTACTGCCCATATAAACAGGGCCCCTGTTATCATTACCCATTTACTTATTTGCTTTAATTCCATCTGCTGGTATAGTCAGGCTTCAAAATAAACCCTTTTATATTCCTAACCATCAGTGAAGGCGGGTATTTTTGAAAAAAGAGCTATGCATTTTTCCATGTCCTGTACAAATACCGGATCAGTAAAAAAAATGTTGCCAGCATAAGAAAGTAGAAGATAATTGTATAAATAACCGGTTTCCCGTTGGAATACGCCAATTGAAAGTATAATCCGGCGGTAGCACAAGCCATCATCCAAAACAATGTAATGGCAATTGAATTCATGATCTTAACAAAAAATCTCTTAATCTCGGGATCCCAACCCTGTTCCATAAAAAATATTGAATGAGTAAGGTAGTGCAATTTGAATATCCCTGGTTCTTCTGTTTAGCGAATAAGAATTCGTTTAAAATCAGCCGAATCACCACTAAAAACATTGAAGTCTACCGGAGAAACAATTCCATTAACCCTTCCTCTGTCACTGTGCTGCCAGAAAATCCATCCCCTGTTGATGCGGGGTTGTTCGGGCTGATAGTAATGGGCCACCCATAAAGGATATTTATCGAAATCGCTGCCCAGGTTTTTTATATAAAAATCAACATTAGTATAGATGATGGGCCTTACTCCATATTTTTTTTCTACTATATCGAGCCACTCCTTTGCTTCTTTTCTTAATTGTGCCGGTGAGGTTCCGTTCAGTTGCTCAATATCAAGAACCGGGGGAAGATCTCCTTCTTCCAGTTCTACTTTACTTATAAAGTTCTCGGCCTGACCCCTGCCATCTCTTGATGCGATAAAGAAATGATACGCACCCCGGACAATACCGGCCTCCCTGGCTTTTTTCCAATTGCGTTTGAATTGCGGATCGGTATTACCTGTTCCTTCTGTTGCCTTAATAAATGAAAAGCCATGCTGAATATTCTGAACTCTCATAGCTTTTACTTCTTCCCAGGCAATGGTATGCTGGTATTTGGAGACATCTATCCCGTGAATAGAATAACCACCGGGAATAGAAATACCAAACTCAGGGTAACGGGTATACCGGGCCTTACGGTAAGTAAGCCAATGGTAAAGCATATAGCTACCCATACCCAATAATCCGATAATAAGTATGCTTAAAACCAGGTTCCGGTTTCTTCTTTTTTGTCTGGCTGATGGCATGTAGGGGCTAAAAGACTTCGGGCAAATGTATACTGCAGAAAATATTCAGTTTGTTAATTCTGTTACTCAACAATTCTAAGCTTTGCATAGTTAAGCATGATTTTCTTCTCTCCATTGTGCTCAAACTTTACCGTGGCAATGGGATTATGAGCAGCTCCTTCCATTTTCAATACTTCTCCAAAACCAAATTTCTGATGCTCTACTTTTTGTCCGGCTTGTAAATTTGAGGTATCACTCGCAACAAAATCCTCAGAAGGCTTGTGCTCCACCACTTTGGGTTGCGTGGTTTTGGGTGCAAGGTAGGAGGGTGTGGAAGGTTCTTTTTTAGTGGCAGCTGGTCCATACCTCTTCTCTGCTTCTCTGACATCACTATAAGAAGAATCATTACCCCAGCCCTTCATCCTGTTGAATGCAGCACCACCGCTCCATTTACTTTGTGTTTGATTTTTTGATCCGCCTCCGGCAAAACTTCTGTCCATATACTGTTCAGGTATCTCCTCGATAAAACGACTGGGGTCATTCTGCACCAATTGACCAAACCTGTAACGGGTATTGGCATAAGTGACCCAGAGACGTTGCTTAGCTCTTGTCACAACTACATAAAATAATCTTCGTTCCTCTTCCAGTTCTTCTCTTGTATTAATCGCCATTGCATTAGGAAAAAGCATTTCTTCCAGACCGGCGGCAAACACACAGCTAAACTCCAATCCCTTTGCCGCATGTATGGTCATCAGCTTTACTGTGTCTGCATCAGGATCTTTTTCATCCGAATCAGTAAGCAAAGTAATTTGCTGCAAGTAAGACGCAAGGCTTTTATCCACCAGCTCACCATCTTCATTGTCGGGGCTCTCTGTCCATTCTTTGATAGAGTTCAGCAATTCCTGGATGTTTTCATAGCGCTGCACCCCTTCAGTACTCTTATCATTGAACAGCTCTTTTACCAGGCTTGTTTGCTTACCTACATGAAAGGCGACTTCATAGGCGTTTTGTTTGGTCAGCATGCTGGTAAAACTTTTGATCATAATTACAAATTCATCCAGTGCTGATAATGTTCCTGCTTTAAAACCATACTGCGCTGCATTCTCCAGCACCTTCCACATGCTGATATTATTTTCATTGGCAGCCAATACCAGTTTATCAATTGTTGTTTTACCAATTCCCCTTGCAGGGTAGTTAATGATCCGTTTTAACGCCTCTTCATCGCTGGGATTGACAATGATGCGGAGATAAGCCACCAGGTCTTTAATTTCCTTGCGCTGATAAAAACTGATGCCACCATAAATAGTATACGCAATCCCCATTCTCCGAAGCGCTTCTTCAAAGGCACGGCTTTGCGCATTAGTGCGATAGAGAATAGCAAAATCTTTATTGCTGTAATGATTTCTGAGTTTTTGCTCCTGGATGCTGTCAGCCACAAATTTTCCCTCATCGTTATCCGTCATGGTTCGGACAAGCTTTATCTTTTCTCCTTCGCTGTTCTCTGTAAATAAAACTTTTTCGATCTGGCCTTTATTGTTCTTAATTACTTCATTGGCCACATGCAGGATGCTTTTGGTGCTTCGGTAATTCTGTTCCAGCTTCACAATTTTCACTTCGTCATAATCTTTCTGAAACTGCAGGATATTCTGGATGGTTGCTCCCCGAAATGAATAAATGCTTTGTGCATCATCTCCTACCACACATACATTCTCATGCATAGCTCCCAGCAGTTTGATGATCTCATACTGTGCAGGGTTAGTATCCTGGTATTCATCTATCAATATATACCTGAACTTGTGCTGGTATTTTGATAAACTCTCCGGAACGTTTTTCAACAGTTCATAAAATTTCAGCAATAAATCATCGAAGTCCATCGCACCGTTCTTAAAACAACGCTTCACGTAGGCATCATAAATCTGCCCGATAGCAGGCCGGTTGGCCCGCATATCTTCCTGCTGTATGGCGTAGTCGTTTCTGTATTCTGCCGGACCCACCAATGCATTCTTCGCTGACGAAATCCGGTTGTAAACAATATTGGGTTTGTAATGCTTGTCATCCAGGTTCATTTCATTAATGACAGTTTTCACCACATTCTTGGCATCATCGGTATCATAAATGGTAAAATTTCGGGGATAGCCAATTTTATCCGCCTCAAAACGGAGAATCCTTGCAAATACAGAATGAAAAGTACCGATATAAAGATTTCTTGCTTCACCATTACCCAAAATTCTCTCTACTCTTTCCTTCATTTCTTTAGCCGCCTTATTGGTAAAAGTAAGAGCCAGTATATTGAATGCATCCACCCCGTTCGCCATCAGATGAATGACCCGGGTGGTGAGTACTTTGGTTTTTCCGCTGCCTGCACCAGCCACAATCATTATCGGTCCGTCCTTATGTAATACGGCTTCTTTTTGCCGTTCGTTCAATCCACTTAAATAATCCTGCATGGCTGCAAGTTAAGCTGAAAACGAAGTAAACTATAAGTTGTGGATTAATTTGGCCTGAAGTAAAACATTTATTTCCTCCTCTTACTGCTTACATATTTCTCATGAATTACGGCAGCCATTGGCTTGTTGTACACTTTACTTTCTACCCATGAAATAATATCAATATAAGCAAAGGACCTTGTCTGGAAACGATCATTTTCCAGGTGCTTGATGGTATGCAACAACTTTTCAAACTCTGGCTTTAGCTGGCGGGGAGATAATGGAATAGATTGGCGTAAAAATTTAAACATGGCTTCTTCCACCGCCGTCAGGTTTTTCATTTTTGCCATAAAGCGGTATACAGATTTGCTGAGTGATTCCATCAGCATATCATTACCCAGTTCATAGTGCGCCATCAGGTGAAGCACCCGGGCATAGCATTGCAGGTCATATCTGAGGTTAGTATTATCATTGATGATTTTTTGGAGATAGTCAATACAGGTATTATAATCTTCACTTCCGAAATACATCATAGCAAACTTATAATTCAGTACCAGTACCCGGTGACTATCAAGAAATAAGTCATACTCAGCTAATTCCTTTTCTATAGAAGGAATGATCGTAAGTCCCTCTTTAAAAGTACCCTGCATGAAATGCTGGTTGATACGGGCCTGGCTGGTGTAAATAAAAGCCTGCACCCGGAAATTATCATGGTCCCTCACCCGGTCAGTTTGTGCCAATTGTTCAAACTGCCTGAGTGTTTTTTCAAAACCCCTGTGATTTCGCAAGTCAAAATGAGCATTGAGAAGATAATGCATGGCTTTGATATGATGACTTGTCTCTACTCTTTTCATCAGTGGCTGCTCATCAAACAGGTTTACCAATTTTTGCGAATACCGGTAGTACTGTAAAAAATCCTGGCGAATAAATGCATACCATGTATAGCTCTGGTACAGGTACATCCGTTCATAAAAACCTGTTTCTTTCCATGCGCCGGAAGGAAGGTTTTGTGTCATGAATTTTCGGATATCCTTTTCGTCATATTCATCACGGGCATGGCCGTTTTGCACAAACCAGCTGAAAAGCTGCAAAGCCAGGTTAGACAGCCTTGTCACTTTATCAATTTGCATGTTTACATCATTCGCCTCTGCGGAAAGAGTATCTGCCCGGTGCTGAATATGCCGGGTGATGTGGAGACCCTCAATTCTTTTTTCCAGCGCAATCAGTTGCGGAAGAAAATAAAATTTCTGATTGCCCCTGGCGATTTCCCTGGCCTTGTCAATGATGCGCAGGCTTTGCATAAAGAGGCCTTTCTTATATAGAATATGCGCATAGTCAAACTGCTCATTTAATTGAAGGTCCATACTATCTGCACTTTTCAGCAAGCGCAGGCTGGCCAGGATTTGTTTGTATAAATGCGTTTTAAGATTTGCCAGCTGGGGTTTGGTGACCCCGTCCATTTTCTTTAATAATATTTTTTCATCATATTCATTCAGTTTGTCCACCACATCAAAAAGCCGGACGATTTTGAGGTTTTCGTTACCTGAACTTCTCTTTATGTATAGTTTAAAATGCCTTTTTTCGGCCTTTTCAAGCGATTTTATAAGCTGGAACAATATGTCGGTTGTGCGGTTGGGCATCATAGAGATTTTTTGCTGAAATCCTCTGCTGGCAAGGGTTTAGCGCACTTCCCGGTCCTTTAGGCATAATGAAATGATGCCGGATTTGTTTTCAGGGACAAGGTGTGGCTCACTACTTTTGTGTCAGAAGATTAAATCATACGGCAGCAATCGTCAGAAGGGCAAACGTCAGAGGTCAAAGTTAAAGCCAAAAATCTTCAAAAAGCTGATAATTGGCCCTTTAGTCAGCAAACAAAACTCTTACTAAGAAGAATTTTCATATGGCAAGCAATCGTTAGAGGTCAGTCCGTTTCTACGGAAGGGCCTTTTTTGTTTAAAGGCCTGCTAAAGTAGCAATTATTTGATATATACAAAGAACCAGGAGTTCTTTTTCTGGTACTTTTTCTTTGATTATCCCTTTTCCAGTTTCTGTGTAAATCAGCGTTTCTTTTACCTTCACAGCAAAATGATTGCTATGGCTATCCGCATCTTCATCACTGGTGGTACATTTGATAAAGAATATAACGAAATAACTGGTCAGCTTTACTTCAATGACACTCATATGCATGACCTGCTGGAAATGGGACGGAATAAAGTACCGGTTGAAATCAGGACCCTGATGATGATCGATAGCCTGGAAATGACAGCTGAAGACCGTGAGCTGATTGTTCATCAATGTAATAACTGCGATGAGGATCGTATTGTTATTACTCACGGTACTGATACAATGGCCGATACTGCCAAAGTGCTGGTGCAAAAAGTAAAAAATAAAACCGTGATCCTTACCGGGGCCATGATACCGATCAAGTTCGGCAGCTCCGATGGTTTGTTCAATCTTGGCAGCGCATTAGCTTTTGCACAAACATTATCAGCAGGAGTGTATGTAGCCATGAATGGTCGTTATTTTACGGCTGATAATGTGCGCAAGAATAAACAGACTGGTATGTTTGAAGAAATAAAATAGCTGCGAAATTTCATATTCAGGAATTTCGCAGCTATTTCTCTTACCGGTTGAACCTGTATTGGTTTCGCTGGAAGAACTGGTCGCTTCCTTCAAATTTTACCAGCTTTGTCATAATGAATGTTGTTTCCCCTATTATCAGCTCATAATGAAAAGTAGCTGGCTTGTGATCATTACCATCTTTTCCTTTCTCTTCAAGTACAAGTTTCAGCATACCGTCTCCTGTAGTAGTTCGGTCAATTATTTTCATCCCGTTGATTTTCGTTCCGTTGTCTTTGATCTCATAACGGTCTTTTCCTCCCTTTCCGCTTTCCCCGGGGTATCCAATAGAAAAATCAACGGCCTTGCCTCGTAGTTTGGCTGTCAGCCAGGCATCAATAGTATCCTGCTTGTTGCTGGTATAATCCAGGTAGGTCAGTTTACCTTTCCATTCTCCTTCTATTGGTTTGAAGTCTTCAGAACTAACAGTTTGTGATTTGGCTGCTGAGGCTAAGCATGTCAATGATAGAATTAAAACAATTTGTTTCATAAAAAAAATTTGATGATTTATTTGTTGACCATACAAAAGTGAGGGCCGGCGAATGGAAAGTCGCTGCAAAACATGATTTGAGACATTACAAACAAGGCTTAAATCCTGTTGCAGGATATCAAATTGTCTAACTATCTGGTAGTGATTGGTTAATTGCGGAGATATATGCTTTAGGACTTTGCCCGGTTGATTTTTTAAAGGCCCGGTTAAAGGTAGCTTTGGAGTTAAACCCGCAGTCAAGTGCAATTCCCAGTAAGGTCTGCTTTTTATGATCCCCCCTGTTTAGCATTTCTTTTACCGCCTCAATACGGAATTGGTTAACAAAGTCATTAAAGTTTTGCTGAAATCCCTGGTTTACCATCCGGGAAATAAACGAAGGGTTACTTTGCAGTTGTTTTGCCACCTGTGCAAGCGACAGTTCCGGGTCTTCATAAGCTTTACCCGATTGCATCAATTGTAATAATTTCTCCTTCCATTCTTTTATATCAGCTGTCTCGTTGTTATTGGTAACAGGTATTGTATCAATATCAATTTCCGCTTCCTCTTCCGTTAATGGGTTCACGTTGATAAGAGAAGGATGATAATTCAGCAATAAGGCAGGCCGGTAGGTTAACAGGTTCGGATGAAAAGCAATTTTAGTTTCAATAGAATTAGCATAGCCGGTAATGGCGATATAATAGAAGATAACTGCAAATACAAAAAAATGCCACCAGTTGCTGGCATAAGTGCTCCCGATAAAAAAATCACTGATATAAAAGCCAAGTCGCACCGTGAGCATTAATAAAAAAGCCAGCAGAAAATTTTGTATCCAGCGGAACATAACCAACTCTGCATAACTGATTACCTGCACAATGAGTTTTTTATACAGCCGGTAATAACGTAAGGATAATAAGAAATAGATCAGCATAGAAGAGAACCCAGTAAGCTGGTACCAGGTATCAAAATCGGGGTCTTGTCCGTTTATCAGGAAATAATAATCCTTCAATACCAGCTTATCTGTTACCACCATTACAATATGGAAGGCCAAATACAATAAGCCAGGAATTAAATGCAACCATTCTTTTTTTCCGAACCGGAATGAGGGGTTTAGCAAACTTTGCACATAAAAGAAAATGACCGGGCCTATAAAAAATAAATGCTGAAATGGAACATAGAATAAAATATCCCTGTAAGGCTGTGTATCATACCAGCCGGCAAAACCTACCATCCATGGAACGATATATAAAGCACAAATCAGCAGAAAAAACCCCAACCACTTATCTGACCTGCTTTCATTAATGATGCTTTTTCGGTACAGCAGGATGGCATATACCAGTCCATGTACAAAGAAGATGAGCAATAATGAACTAAACCGGTTAAACTGAAATAGCATCTCGGTAAAATAGAAAAAGATGGTGAAACAATTACAGAATGTTTAATGAAATAAAAAGGCCGGATAGAAATCCGGCCCGTTTCAGATCAATCGCTTTTATCCTCTTAAGTTATTCTTTTTCTTTCTTTAAACTCATTGTTCTGTTGATCGTGAAGCCAAAGGCAAATTCTCCGTCTTTTATCCAGCTTGTGTTTCTTGCCAGCTGATCAATTGGTGAAGCCGCTGTAGTGCTTCCTACGTAAAACTGGAACAGGTGACCTCCTGTATTTAATTCAAGGCCTACAGAAAGCAAATCAGGACTGTAGTTAACGATATTGCCATTCTTATCGATCAGGTTTTTATGCATGTTCAGTTGCCTGTTATATTCAAATGTCAGGTTCTTTTTGGCTGACATTTTGTACTTACCGGAGATTCCTAATGAATAAACCATATTGCTGTTGTTGATACCATAAGGTACAACGTTAAAATGAATCAATGTGGGGTTAAACTGTAATGAGAATTTGTCAGAAAACTTTCTGGCAACCAGCAATTGATGCATAAATGCCCATTTGTTCCATCCGAAAGTTATATCAGCATTTTTAGCAGGCATGTTACTGCTGCTTGGTTCTTACTATCCTTCATTTGCACAGGGAGACTCCACACCGCCGGCAACTGATACCACGACAGTACCTGCCGATGAGCCTGCAGCGGAAGAAGAACCTTCATTAATTTCTCCATCCATAGATTTCACCGCTGTGCAAAAAGGGGATAACTCCATCGACCTGAAAGCAGGTATGCGGGCCAAAGTAAAAGGACAGTTCATCAACCTGTACAAAATGAAAGTTTCATTTTTTCAGGTACTTAATGAGGAAGAGATACCAATCGGTTTCAAAATAACAGACGGTAATGGCAAAACTGTTTTTAATGTAAAAGGAGATTCTTTAAAAACAGATGCGGAAGGCAAATTGCAGTTCAAAGTGGTTTTTGCAGGTAATAAAGCGATGGAATCCGCTGAAGAATTTGTTTCTTTCAAAAGAGCAAGACTGGAGATAACTCCTGTAAAAGAAGATTCTTTGCTTACTGTACAAGTGAAGCTGGTGGATGTCGGAACAGGAGAAGAAGTTCCTGTGAAAGAGACTACTGTTGGAATTTTTGTCACCAGGATGTTCCTGCCGATGAAAGTCGGGGAAGGAACTACTGATGAAAACGGGGAAGCTTCCATTGAGTTTCCCAATAACCTGCCGGGCGATGCCAAAGGAAACATCACTATACTGGCAAAGCTGGAAGAAAATGATTCTTATGGTAATCTTGAAGCCTCTGCCACCGAAAAATGGGGTATTCCTGTGTCAGATAAACCGGAAGAACAACCAAGGGCCTTATGGAGTTCACATCCGCCGCTGTGGATGTTGATCACATTTGCTATCTTAATGGTGACTGTGTGGGGGCACTATATTGTTATTGTATATGAACTGTTTCGATTAAGAAAAGAACAACCGGTTTTACCGGGCAATGCAACTAATTCTTAATACACATACATCTTTAATAAGTAAAATCAATGAAAATGAAAAAAAATGTAACTGTCCTGCTCTTTAGCCTGTTTACCGTTGGCTTACTTGCATTTGTGCCAAAAGAATCTTCACAGGAGCCATGGCCTGTTCCTGATAATTACAAAAACAAAGTAAACCCTCTTAAAGGCAATGCAGAATCGCTGACTACGGGTAAGACCTTGTATAACCAGCACTGCAAATCATGCCATGGAACGAAAGGAAAAGGAGATGGCCCCAAAGCAGCCCAACTGGATACAGAAAGTGGTGATTTTACCAAAGCTTCTTTTCAATCCCAAACTGATGGTGCATTGTTTTATAAAACTTACCAGGGAAGAAAAGATATGCCTTCTTATAAAACCAAGATCCCTGATGCGAATGATATCTGGGCCATTATTAATTATATGAGAACATTTAAATAGCGTATTCATTTAACAAACACAAAGCCATTGAAAGTATTTTCAATGGCTTTGTTGTTTACATATATGCCTGTTACTTTGCCGGCTCAAGCAATTTGAAGAATTGATCAAGTTGTGGCAGTATCACAATCCTTGTTCTTCTGTTTGCTGCTTTTCCTTCTTTAGTTGTATTCTCCTGAATGGGCCTGTACTCACCACGGCCGGCTGCCGCCATTTTTGCAGGGTCAAGTCCATATTGCTTTTGTAAAATTCTCACTACAGCTGTGGCTCTTTTTACACTCAGATCCCAGTTATCTGCTAATACTCCCCCTTTGTAAGGTACATTATCAGTATGACCCTCCACCATGAATTCCATATCCGGCTGGTTTTTTAATACCTGTGCCACTTTGCCCAATACTTCTTTTGCTCTGTTTGTTACTTCATAGCTTCCGCTTTTAAAAAGCAGTTTATCTGAAATATCAATGTAAACAACTCCTTTGTCCACTTTAATATTTATATCCTGGTCATCCAGGTTTCCTATAGCGCCTTTCAGGTTCATCACCAATGCCATGTTCAGTGAATCCTTATGGGCCATTTGCTGCTGCAGGGTTTGTATATAAGCATCTTTAGCCCCAATGTTTTCCATTGATTTTTTAATACTTTCTGCCTGTTTACCGGTTATTACCGAAAGGTTTTCCAATTGTTTTAATGCCTGGTTATTATTCTCCTTTAAATAATCTGCCTGGGCAATCAGATCAGTCACTCTTGTATTCAATAATGCTTTTTCTCTTTCTAATGTCTCTTTTTGCCGGGTTAGCGTAGCTTTTTCAGTACTGCATTCTGACAGGTCGCTTTCCAGTGTTTTATATTTTGCTTCCAGTTTTGCATAATCAGCCTGTGCCGTTTTGAATTTTTTACTGCTGACACAAGAAAATAATAAAACAGGAGTTGCTGCTACTAATACCACTTGCTGTAGTTTCATATATATGAATTTATGATGAATAAAAAATAACGGAATGTATCCATATTGCTTTACCAGCCTTAAGGGAAGCAAAGATAAAAGCCATAAACTGATGATCATTCTTCAGTTTGTTAATTATTCGTATTATATATAAAAGAGGTTTTATGTAAAATTTTCATACTTCGTAACAATAACTGATCTTAGCACTTAACTCCATTTACTGTTCATGAAAGATTCCCGTAAAGCTGCTGTGGGTTTTATTTTTATCACCTTACTGATTGATGTTATGGGTTGGGGATTGATCATTCCGGTAATGCCCAAACTGATATCTGAGTTAAAAGGCATTCCTGTTAATGAAGCCAGTTCAGATGGTGCCTGGCTGATATCAGTATATGCTATTACACAATTCATTTTTGCGCCACTGATCGGTAACCTGAGTGATAAGTATGGCAGGCGCCCGGTATTATTATTTTCACTCTTAGGGTTTGGAATTGATTACATCATACTTGCCTTAGCTCCTGATTATAGCTGGTTGTTTGCCGGGCGCATCATTGCCGGGATCACCGGTGCCAGTTTTACTACTGCTGCTGCCTATATTGCTGATGTGAGTACTGCTGAAACTAGGGCAAAGAATTTTGGAATGATTGGTGCTGCATTCGGGTTAGGTTTTATTATTGGTCCCGCTTTGGGCGGATTACTGGCAGGTTTTGGTATCAGGGCCCCTTTCTATGCAGCTGCGGGGCTTTGTTTATTAAATGCACTGTATGGCTATTTTGTATTACCGGAGTCTCTCAGTAAAGAACATCGGCGGCCATTTGAATGGAGGAGGGCTAACCCCTTTGGCTCTTTACAGTTCTTAAGAAAAACACCCTCTATCGGCAGTTTAGCCATTTCTTTTTTCCTCATTTATCTTGCTGCCCAGGCGGTACAGGGGAACTGGAGTTTTTTCACCATTTATCGTTTCAACTGGAGTGAAGGGATGGTAGGAGTTTCACTGGCTGTGGTGGGTGTGCTGGTCGGCGCTGTACAAGCAGGGCTGACAAGAATTATTACTCCAAGAATTGGTAACAACAAAAGTATTTACCTGGGATTATTATTATACACTGCAGGACTTGTTCTATTTGCTTTTGCCACTAAAGGATGGATGATGTTTGCTTTCCTTGTTCCCTATTGTCTTGGTGGTATCGCCGGACCTTCATTACAGGCTATATTAGCAGAACATGTGCCTCCGTCTCAACAAGGGGAATTGCAAGGTGCCTTAACAAGCCTGATGAGCCTTACTACAATAATTGGCCCGCTAATTATGAACAATATTTTTGAATACTTCACCAGTCCGCAGGCTCCGTTCTATTTCCCGGGATTATTCTTTTTACTTGGTGCTATTTTTATGCTCTTTAGCCTGCTGATTGCATGGTATGTATTACGTAAAGAAAAAAAGCAGGTGTAAGCAGGCTTAATAATAACTTGTTCCTCCACTGGTTGAGGGATAAAACCTAATTAAACTCATACTTCGCTATGATATAGACCATTAGTCAATAAACAGGAATTACTCACTTTTACGGTGCTGAAATAAATTCTACGTTTCAGCGCTACGGTTGCCTGCCATTTTATAAATTTCATTTTAAAAAGAAAGAACTATGTCACAACAATCCAACTTTTTTGCCATGGAAACAGCCCCCGCACGGGCAGAACTGGAAACATGGGTAAAACAAATTGCTTCTTTCTGTGAGGCTGCACATGTACATTGGTGTGATGGCTCACAGCAAGAATATGATAATCTTTGCCAGTTGCTTGTTACAAAAGGCACTTTTATTAAACTTAATCCCGAAAAACGTCCTAATAGCTTTGCCTGTTTCAGTGATCCCAGCGATGTAGCCCGGGTAGAAGACAAAACATTTATCTGCAGCCTGCGCAAAGAAGATGCGGGCCCTACCAATAACTGGATGGAGCCGGTGGTGATGAAAAAGAAACTGCAGGACCTGATGCAGGGTTGTATGAAAGGAAGAACATTATATGTTATTCCTTTTTGTATGGGGCCACTGGGTTCTCCTTTATCCAGGTATGGTGTACAGATCACCGATTCAGAATATGTAGTGGTAAATATGCGGATCATGACCCGTATGGGAAGTGAGGTATTACCCTATTTACAAAAGAAAAGCTATGTAAAATGTCTCCATACTGTAGGTGCTCCTTTGCAGGGCAACCAGAAAGACAGCAGCTGGCCTTGTAACCCGGATGTAAAATATATATCTCATTTCCCGGAAGAGCGATTGATCATTTCTTATGGTAGTGGTTATGGAGGTAATGCCTTGATGGGTAAAAAATGTTTTGCCCTCCGTATTGCATCAACAATGGGCAGGGAAGAAGGTTGGTTGGCGGAGCATATGCTTATTATGGGGGTCGAATCTCCTGATAAGAAAAAAACCTATGTGGCTGCCGCTTTCCCAAGTGCCTGTGGTAAAACAAATTTTGCGATGCTGATTCCTCCAAAAGAATTTGATGGCTGGAAAGTAACGACTGTGGGTGATGATATTGCCTGGATACATAAAGGAAATGATGGAGGGCTATATGCTATCAATCCGGAAGCAGGATATTTTGGTGTGGCTCCGGGCACTAACTATAAGACCAACCCCAATGCCATGGAAAGCATTAAAGCCAACACCATTTTTACCAATGTGGCCATCACTGCAGATAAAGACGTTTGGTGGGAAGGATTGACAAAAGAAATTCCTGAAGGTTTGACTGACTGGCACGGTAAGCCTTATGATCCGGCCAGCGGAAAACCTGCTGCTCACCCTAACTCAAGATTCACTGCACCTGCTTACCAGAACCCGGCTATTGATAAAGATTGGGACAATCCGAATGGTGTGCCTATTGCCGGTTTTATTTTTGGCGGCAGGAGAAGCACCGGCGTACCCTTAGTATATCAATCATTCAACTGGAATTTTGGTGTGTACCTCGCTACTACCATGGGAAGCGAAATGACCGCTGCAGCATTTGGTGAAATAGGTAAAGTGCGCCGTGATCCTTTTGCTATGTTACCATTTATGGGTTATCATATTGGGGATTATGTAAATCACTGGTTACAGTTTGGCCGTGACCTTCCAAATGCACCAAGAATATTTGGGGTGAACTGGTTCCGTAAGGATGAGAATGGACAGTTTTTATGGCCGGGATTTGGTGAAAATATCCGTGTATTGAAATGGATCGTAGAACGTATCCGCGGAAACGCCTCTTCTGTAGAAAGCCCGATTGGATGGATGCCGCGGTATGAGGATATGGACTGGGCTGGTATGAAAAATTTTTCCAAAGAAGATTTTGCAAAGATCATGACAGTAGACCGGGAACCCGGCAAGCAAGAGCTATTGTCACATGAAGAGTTATTTGAAAAAATGTATGATAAACTGCCAAAAGAGTTTTTCTTTATGCGTGAACTGCTCCTCTCGGCACTATGGCGATCTCCCGAACATTGGGGATTGCAGCCGGAGTGAGGGTGACCTCTGATTGATTGCCTGCTATTTTTACAATCACAAACCCCGTGGCAGACATCAGCCTGCCACCGGTTTGTGGTGTTTTGTTGATTTGAATTCTTTTTATGCCAGAATGGTTACATGATCTTTTTACAAAAGCATCCATTGCTCAATCAGTCATTATATATGGACTGGTGATCGCTATTGGCATCTGGATGGGTCGTATCAAAATAGCCGGTATCTCTTTAGGTATTACATGGGTGCTTTTTGCCGGTCTTTTATTTTCCTATCTCGGTGTGGAGATAGACCCGGGCACTGAACATTTTGTCAAGGAGTTTGGCCTCATCTTATTTGTTTATTCAATCGGCTTACAGGTAGGCCCCGGCTTCTGGGCTTCCCTGAAGAAAAATGCAATGACCAATAACCTGCTGGCTCTCGCCATAGTGGCAACCGGTGTGATCATTACAGTGGTACTTTACCTGTTAAGCAGCAACAGTATTGCAGTAATGGCTGGTGTGATGAGTGGTGCTGTTACCAATACACCGGGTCTCGCTGCTGCCCAGGCTGCCGTAAGTGATATGCATGTGGCTGTAGCAGACAAATCATTAATTACCCTGGCCTACGCCGTTACATATCCGTTAGGTGTATTTGGTATCATCGGTTCTTTGTTATTACTGAAAAAGATATTCAATGTAAAAATTGAAAAAGAACAGGAGCTTCACCGCAAGCTGGGAGTATTGCGGGCCAACAGGCCGGTGTCTATGCACCTGAGCCTGGAGAATAAACAATTACTGGGGCAACCTTTGCGAAAACTGTTTGATTTATTAAAAGAACCGGTGGTAGTGTCAAGAATGTTTCACAAGGGAGAAATTATCACACCTACTCCTGATATAGTACTTACAGAGAATGATGTGTTGCTGGTAGTAGCTTCTAAACAAGAAATGGAGCAATTGAAATTATTGATTGGCCCTCCCAGTTCCATGAACCTGAAAACAGCTAAGGAAAGCGATCTGATCTCCAGGCATATTGTGGTAACAAGAACAGCCGTAACACATAAAAGACTTGGCGATATCCCTGAACTGCATCAGCAGGAATTCACTTTAACAAGGTTAAGCCGTGCCGGTATTGAGATGGTACCGCATGGAGATATTTTTTTACAACTGGGAGATACAATAAAAGTAGTGGGAACAGAGGAAGGAGTTCAGGTGGTAACCCAGGCATTGGGCAATTCATTAAAGAAGTTGGAAGTGCCGGATCTGGCGCCGATATTCATGGGCATTGTACTGGGTGTAATGCTGGGCAGCATTCCTTTTCATTTTCCCAATATGCCGGTAGCGGTAAAAATAGGTATGGCCGGTGGCCCGCTGATCATCGCATTGACACTAAGCCGCTTTGGAAATTTATTTTACCTGAATAATTATACCACAAATAGCGCTAACCTGATGATCCGTGAACTCGGCATCAGTCTGTTTCTCGCCAGTGTGGGATTAAGCAGTGGTAAGAATTTATCAATTGCCTTTGCGGATGGCCGTGGCTGGATCTGGATCGGTATGGGTATTCTGATAACTGTCATTCCATTGTTGCTGATAGGATTTATTGCCCGCAAATATTTTAAGAAAACTTATTTTGAGGTTTGCGGGTTACTGGCCGGCGCTTCTACTGATCCACCGGCCCTGGCTTTTGCCACCAAACTGGCCGGCAGCGATATTCCATCGGTCACTTATGCTACTGTGTATCCGCTGACAATGATCTTACGAATTGTAGCAGCACAGTTATTGATCCTGCTATTGATGTAGTTTACCCGGCAGCGTTCTTCAATGCTTCTACTGTTTTCTTTTCACTCCCAATAAAGATCTTATCATTAAGAATGACCACAGGTCTTTTCAGAAAAGTATATTCCTCCAGTATATACTTCCGGTAATCTTTTTCTTCCAGCTTTTTATCTTTTAATCCCAGCTCTTTGTATTTCATGGCGCGGCGGCTGAACAGGGCTTCATAGCTGCCTGCCATTTTCTTCATTTCTTCCAGCTGCGCCGGAGTAATTTTTTCAAACTTGATATCTTGCATAGCAAATCCCTTTTGATCCACTTTGGTCTTTTTAATAATAGCCTGGCAGGTGGTGCAGTTGCCGAGATGATAGATCTTCTTCATACTTATAATACGTCAGGGCCCATTGTTTGGTTCACTCCGCTGTAAAATGCGTTACTTTGTGACCTTAATTCTTGTGATGGGCAAAGATGAAGTTTTTAAAGGTGACATAGAAAAAGCCAGTGATTTTAAGTTTGGCGCCAATGTCGCTAAAGTGTTCGATGATATGGTGAACCGTTCGGTGCCATACTACGGAGAGATACAACGCATGATGGCTGAATTGGCGGCTGATCATGCCCGTGAAGAAACTTTTGTATACGACCTGGGCTGTTCCACCGGAACCACCATGATAGGCATGGATACAATGGTAACTCCGAATATCAAATTTATCGGGGTGGATGATTCGCAGGAGATGCTGGATAAGTGTAAATCCAAATTGATGGAGCTGGGCTTTTCCCGGCCTTATGAATTGCGCTGTACGGACCTGGGACAGGGAATAAAAATTGAAAATGCTTCCGTGGTTGTTCTTTGTCTTACGCTGCAGTTTGTACGGCCTATCAACCGGGACCGGTTACTGCAGGATATTTATAACGGATTAAATCCGGGTGGTGTACTCATACTGGTGGAAAAGATACTGGCAGAAGAAAGCAATTTCAACCGTGATTTTATCAATTACTATTATAACTACAAACGCCGCAACAATTATAGCGAAATGGAGATCTCCCAGAAAAGAGAAGCCCTCGAAAATGTATTGGTTCCTTACAAGCTAAGCGAAAACATCACTTTGTTACGGGACAAAGGCTTTGCACATTGCGAAGTTTTTTTCAAGTGGTATAACTTTGCAGGTCTTATCGCTGTTAAAAAATAACTGGCATGGTTAGTATTGGTAATTTTTTCTTCCGGTACCGGAACTGGATATTCATTCTTTTTTATGGCGCATTATTTATTCCCTCCTGGCCTTTATTCTCTAAAAAACAATTCGGGGAGTGTTATTATATATGGCCTGTCAGTATCGGTCTATTCGTTACCTGTTTCGGTCAGCTCATTCGTGGGCTTACTATCGGGCTTGCCTATATTGTTCGTGGTGGCAAAGAAGGAAAACCTTATGCAGAAGGACTGGTAACAGATGGCATCTTCAACCATTGCCGTAACCCCTTATATGCCGGAAATATTCTGATGTTGCTGGGTGTTGGTATTCTTGCCAATTCTTTATTCTATGTTGGCATTATGATCCCTGTTTTCCTGTTCATTTACCAGGCTATTGTATTGGCGGAAGAAAATTTTCTCCGCGAAAAGTTCGGAGCAGGCTTTGATGCCTATTGCAAAAAAGTAAACCGCTGGTTCCCCAACCTGAAAGGAATCGGAAAAACATTTGGCAGCATGAGGTTCAACTGGAAAAGGTGGATACTGAAAGAACATACTACGCAATTCATCTGGCTGATCGGCATTACGCTAATCCTTTTTATCAATTATCCTATGCTGACCGGATATAAAGAAGAGCCGGCAAATGACCTTGAAGCTTTAGGATTGGGCTATGTGCATTTAATTCGTCTTGGTGTTGTTTTGGGAATCTTACTCCTGGTTTACCTGCTGATCCGCTACCTGAAAAAGACAGGAAAGCTAAAAGAATAGAGAAGAGGTTTGAAAAAACGGGTAGTTCCCAATCACCCTGTCATCCAGCTATTTAGAAAACTTCCTCCCCCAGACTTCCTTTCTCCCGCCTTCGTAAACATCCACCGGGAATTGTTGTTATTTTTACACTTCAAATAGTGAGTTATGATCAAAACAGGCAACCCTATCATCAGCATTTATACCGAAATGACGCCCAACCCCGAGACTATGAAGTTTGTGGCTAACAAATTGTTATACCCGGGCAAGAGCATCGATTTCCCGGATGCTGAAAGTGCCAAACCTTCTCCGCTGGCTACTGAATTATTTGGTTTCCCTTTTATTAAAGCTGTATTTATTGCCAGCAATTTTGTGACCATGACCAAGACTCCGGAAACAGACTGGAACGATGTGATTCCTTCTATCCGCCAGTTTTTAAGGGATTATCTCGAAGAAGGTAAGGCCGTGGTAAATGAAGAAGAACTCGCCGCGGTAAAACAATCCAGCAGTAATGAAGTGACGGCTGATGACGATGATGTAGTAAAACGTATCAAAGAATTATTAGATAATTATGTTCGCCCGGCCGTAGAGATGGATGGCGGCGCTATTCAGTTCAAAAGTTATGAAGCCGGCACTGTAAACCTTGCCATGCAGGGAAGCTGCAGTGGTTGTCCTTCATCCATGATCACCCTGAAAGCAGGTATTGAAGGAATGATGAAGCGGATGATACCCGAAGTGAAAGAAGTGGTGGCAGAAGCGGAGTAAGAAATTCCATTTAAATTATGATAGTAAGTGTCTCCAATCGGGACACTTTTTTCTTATAACATCTTCCCGCTGATAGCGCAGATTTTTAACGCAGATTGACGGAGATAGGTGGTATAAATGTAGCCTTATCCTGTATTTATCTGCGAACCGATCAGCGGCATCTGCGGGCCAAATAAATATGGCGCTTAGCTCCGCTTCCAATTCACATTTCTCTCTTTCAAATACGCCAATACAAAATCAAAGCATTCTTTTCTATCCCCGATCAGCTCTGGCGGAAATACTCCTTTTTCTGTAAATAATCCTTTGGTAATTAAATTCACGGCAGCAGTACAGGTATACCCGGTTGTTCTCGCCATGGAAGAAGTTTTGGTAACGGGATCATACTCATCATACAGATCATATTCTACCGTTTTATCTTCCCCTTTCACAATCACTTTCATCACGGTAAACTCTTCTTCCTCTTCGCCCAGTTTCCATTCGTTTACCAAAAGTTTTGAAGTAAAGTCAAGAGGGGAGATAGATGTATCATTAATATGTAAGGGTGTTGTTTCAAAAAAACCTGCCTGCTGTAATGACATGATTAAATCAATATGACCGGGATAACGCAATGTCTTTTCTTTCATATCCGGGATATGATCCATCGTAAACAGTAATGACCGCAGCCCGTCTGTATTGAATGCTTCCAGTTCTCCGGTCTTGTCAAAATGCATTATTTCCCTTTCGCTCAATGCCGGTTTGGTTACAATAGTCCCCTTCTCCACCAGTCTTGCCGGACGGATATATTCTTGTATCACATCCACGGGAGAAAATGGTGCTTTGTACTGGAATGGCGGCTTTCGTTCCTTTGGTAATCCTCCCACATAACATTCAATTGCTTTTACTTTCATAACAGCATTATACCGGCCAATAATGAAATTGCTCATTCCCGGCGCCACACCGCAGTCGGTGATCGCCGTTACTCCTTTTTCTTTGGCCAGTTTATCGAGCTGCAATGCATCTTCGGGAAAAAAAGATATATCCACCACATTCTTACCTGCCTGTATCACCGCTTCCAGTGTTTTGTATCCCATAAATCCGGGCACAGCTGTTACTACTATATCAAAGGGAGATAACCAGTTCTTGTATTCACCAAATCGGGAAAGATCAGCTATTACAGTTTGTACAGCACTGTTACGTTGCTGCAGGGCCAGTAAATTTTCTTTGTTCAGGTCAAATGAAGTAACAGAATAGTCTTTCGCAAGGTCCAATGCTATGGCACGGCCTACCATACCTGCTCCTAAAACTGCAATCGTCATTGTGTCTTAAATTTGGCGCAAAGGTAATTGAAGAAAAAAAGAAGTCAGAAGTGGGATAATTAGTTACCTTTCTGTTTGCGACCTCCTTATCCTTCGCTTCAGCTACCTGTCCCCCATCAAAGCCATATTGTATCCGTTCCGGAAGAAGTCACCTATAAACCAACATAATAATGAAAAAGATTGTTTTACTGTTCGTGGCAGCAGCATTCCTGGCTGCCTGTAACAACGAAAAAAAATCTGACGCCGGAACCGGCGAAGCAACACCCGTTAACAAACCAGCAGCGGACCTGCCTTACAAAGCCGCTTATTCTTCTTCTTTTGAAATGGGCAGCCATCCCGAATATGTGGTCTCCATACTGCAGGGCAGCTGGAAAGACTGGGAAAACAACACCCTTGATAATATGAAGAACTGGGTGGCCGATACTATTGTGGCTTTTCATAGTGATAACAAAATGATCAAAGGAGCCGACAGCCTGATGGCAGACTGGAAAAGGGCAAGAGCAAGGTACACTTCTGTTATAGACACTATTGATGCCGTGATGCCGGTCTACAGTATTGATAAAAAAGAAAACTGGGTACTGGTATGGGCAACCGAGATCAACACCAATGCCAAAGGAATAAAAGACACTACGTCACTGATGGAAACATGGCGTATCAATAAAGATGGTAAAGCAAATATGCTGCTGCAATATAACCGGGCCAACCGGAAACCATAAAGGAAAATAAGTTGATGAAGCTGTCCCGGGATGAAAAAGATTAACAAGTCATCCTGAGACAGCTTTTTCTTCCTGGTTATAATCAAAAATAAAGCAGGTTCTTATCCGCGGTTCAGATCCTTATACTCCACTACATAGGTTTTGTTCCATTTGTCGTGCCAGGGATAGCAGGGACTGCCCAATGCACTGAAGGCATTAAAAGGAACAGCCCGGCTGAGGCCACGGAGAAAAGCGGTTAATGCACTGATGCGGCTGCCATCTTCATTCACTGCAATAGTGCCGGTGATCAGTTTGCCCAGTGATCTTCCTTTGAACATCGCTTCTATCAATCCCATGTAGGCGCCATAGAATAATAATACAACAAGGCGGCCCAGCAGGTTGAATCCGCCATCTCCCTCTCCATAGATCAAAATGGCCAGGTCAATGCTGATCGCCACTATCACATAGCTGAAGAAATACATGAAGACATAAAAACTGACAAGGTCGATAATATAATTGGCCAGCCGTTTGCCGGAACCGGCCTGGGTCAGTTGCTGGCTGAAGTCGTCGAACAGGTGTTGCTCTTGCTGTGGTGCGGGTTGATTTTCTTCCATGTATTTATTTTATTGCTGCGATGTAAAATAATACCAAAGCTCTTTACAAAAAAATTTTGCCCCACGGTCAGTTACAACCAGTTCCCTTATTACCTGCTGCCTTCTGTATCATTTATACAGCGTTTAGCCTCTGATTAAATTGACCACCAGTTTGAAAAAGAACCGCTGGTGGAAGAATGACATTTTTGGCGAGCCATTCCGGCCAATAGCTGATTATGATCAATACCAAATATTTTTTATTTGATATTCAAATAATTGTGACTATTTTAGCACGATAACCTGGTAATAAAACAACTTGATAACCTGGTAATCGTACAACCTGATAACCTGGCAATATTACATATTATTGATAATCAATAGTATAAATTTATAATGGCAACACCAGCAGAAAACCTTGCTACATCATTAAAAGCTCTGAAGAAATTACAGGATGCCGGAAAAATTGCTATCAAAACAGCAGACCTGAGCCGGACTAACCGGGAAAGATTGCTGAAAAACGGATTTCTGAAAGAGGTGACCAAGGGCTGGTACATTGCTACACCGCCGGATGAGCGGGAAGGAGACAGCACTTCCTGGTACACTTCTTACTGGGCTTTTTGTGCCGGCTACCTGAATGAAAGATATGGAGGTGATTATTTTATTTCTCCCGATCAGTCATTATTAATGCATGTTGGAAACCGGACTATACCACAGCAGCTAATAATACGAACCTCAAGAGGTGTAAACCATAAAACTCCGCTTCCATATAACACATCTTTATGGAACTGGCAATCACCATTGCCACGGGCGGCTAAATTTGTTGAAATGCAAGGCCTGCGGATGATGGACCTGCCTTCTTCTTTAGTTTTTTGCACCGTTTCCATGTTTACACATAATGAAGCCGATGTTCGCACTGCGCTGGCTATGCTAACGGATGCTTCTGCCATCAGCAGGATATTATTAGAAGGCGGACACTCCACCATTGCCGGTCGCATAGCTGGTGCCTTTCGCAGCATGGGTAAAGAAAAAATAGCGGATGATATTGTAAAGTCCATGCAAGCGGCCGGATATAATGTCAGGGAAACTAATCCGTTTAAAAAAGAAGTACCGCCTGGTTTGTTCACCACAGAGAGATCCCCCTATATCAACCGTATCAAACAACTATGGTATGATATGCGGGAAACAGTTATCGCTGTTTTTCCTGCAGCGCCGAGCCTTCCGGCTGATAAAGAAAAGTATCTTAAAGAGGTGGAAGATATGTATGCCGCTGATGCTTACCACTCATTATCCATAGAAAAGTACAGTGTAAGTCCGGAGTTGATTGAAAAAGTAAAAAGTGGTAACTGGGATTATCATAATAAAAAAGAAGATAAACTGCAACGGGATGCCATGGCTGCGAGAGGTTACTGGCAGGCTGCACAAAAAGTAAGAGAAAGCATCCGAAAAATATTGGATGGCGCTAATGCAGGTAAAGTAGCCCATGATGATTATGGCTACTGGTACCGGGAGTTGTTTGCCCCCTCTGTGCAGGCAGGCATTATACAGGCAGCCGACCTGGCGGGGTTCAGAAACAAGCAGGTGTTCATCAGCGGCTCCCGCCATGTGCCGCTGAATAATGAAGCAGTACGGGAAACCATGCCGCTTTTGTTTGACCTGCTGGCGCAGGAGTCGGAAGCGGTTGTACGGGCGGTGTTGGGGCATTTCATTTTTGTTTATATACACCCATATACTGATGGCAATGGCCGCATGGGCCGTTTCTTAATGAATGTGATGCTGGCAAGCGGCGGCTACCCGTGGACGGTAATACCTGTGCAACTGCGCAATGAGTATATGCAGGCACTGGAGCAGGCCAGTACGGAAAGAAACATGGAACCTTTTGCAAGGTTTATCGCCTACCTGGTAAATGCCAGTCTGCGAGGTGAACCAATAGCGAAGAATCCGGCATAAATAGCCGGAACAATGGTTTTTCATTAATCACATAACCTTTTACAAAATATTCTGTTAGCCGCTGGGTCGCCCATTGGCGAAATTGGGTGCCCGTTTGGGTTTTACCCGGTAGCCAACGGAGATAATTACATCAAGATTATACACCTCTGCTTTCCTGTTTATCAACCTGTTCCCCTCTTTTTGAACTGTCAAGGAATCCTTGACAGTTGCTTTTTTAATAAGCTCTTTTTCTTTGTAGCAATTATTAATATGTAAACTGATATTTTGTTTGGTTTGGCCCAAAAGTTTAGCCATTTGTTGTTGCGTAAGCCACACAGTATCCTCTTCAAACTTCACCTCTATCTGGGTTTGCTTGTCTTCGGTCTGGTATATTTCTATTGGGTTCATATTAGTTAGTGAACTAAAGTTAATAAACTACCCATGCATTCACCTATATAAAGACAGGCGGCTGTCAAAATTTACAGTCTCCGTATTTCTTGAAGTGAGTGACCCGGCTATTTTATTAGTTTGCCGAAAAAATAATCCCTCTCTGCTTTTCAGCCCCTCATTCAACTATCACTTCGACAGTGTTTTAAAACTCAGCTGATTGCCATATACCACCGTACCATCATTGTTCTTTACATAAGCTCTTATATAATATGTAGTATTTAAGGTAAGGCCTTTTACTCCCACATTGAACTGTTTGGGTGTTGCTGAATTCAGTATAACCGTTGGCACCGTTAACGGAATATCGATCTTGGAAGGAATGGTCGGGTCGCCTGTCTTGTTCAGGCATACGCCGGCCTTCTGCATATTATTCCCTGCGATGGTAAAAAAGCACCGCACACCCGTCAGGGTTATCTCGCTTACCTTATCTGTTTTGATGGAAGTAACATTATGATTACCGGTACTAAGGGCCATCAGCAATCAGCATGACAACCGCCGCACCTAATAGTATCAACAGCTTTTTCATTTGTTTTAGTTTGATCAGTAAAAAATGAGTTACAGTTTAATGAACTCCACTCTCCGGTTCAGTGCTTTGTTGGTACCGTTATCATTGGGCGCCACCGGTTCTTTTTCTCCTTTGCCATCTGTTTCTATACGGGCTGCATCAATACTGTATGCCGCAACAAGTGCATTCTTTACAGATGCAGCACGGCGTTTGGACAGATCAAGATTAGCCGCATCGTTACCATCGGCATCGGTATGACCAATGATCCTGATCTTCAGTTCCGGGTTGTCTGCCAGTATACCGGCAATTTCTTTTAATGTACCGGCCGACTGTGGTTTCAGTTTGTCGGAGTTCACATCGAAGTAAATACCGTAACTCACCAGCTTACCTTCGGTAATGAGTTTATTGCGCATATCAGGAAGGCCTGTTGCTATTCTTACATTACCGATCAGCGGTGTTCCATTTTCAAACCGTATCATATTATATTTAAACTGATCCGAGATTGCTTTTGCCAGGTCAAGGATTTTGGTCTCGTTCAGGTATAAACGTATGCGTTGCTTTTGTACCCATATGGCCACATGATATTTTTCATTTTCTTTTTGCCGTATGGAAGGATCCATGCTATTCCCTTTCAGTTCCGGTGACTTATCTGCATAATAAGCCCGGTAATAGGTGTTATACTCAAAAGAAAACCTGATCCCGGTTCCGCCGGGCAGGGCCAGGCCATAAAGGAGGTCTTTGGGTTTTGGAGTGCTGATCAGTAAAAAATGATAATTGGTGCTTGTGTTGGAAGGTGGATATTTCTGTGGCACCACATCAAATTCAATCGTATAATTCTCCGGCAGCGTCAGCGGGTTAAGTAACGTAACGATACTGCGGCTATTGGTTATCTTAAACCACTTGCCGGGGTATTTGGGAAATGTTACCACTTCACCTGAATTGTTAGTATTCCATAAAGCAGGGAAGTCGCCGATATTATCGGCTGAAAAATCATCGAAGAAGATAACTTTCTCTCCGGGAATAAAATCGAATTTGGAATAGATACGGGTGAGTGAATCATTGTCCTGGGCTGGCAGGTAGCTGCAGTATAACAAAGAAAGCAGCAGGAAAACAGCCATGAATCTTTTTTTCATATGCCGGTCGTTTGACGTGTACGAATAGCTCTAAAAGCCCATTCGTTTCGGCACAGGGGAGGAGCGAAAGAGCTTTTATTATTTCACTGTAAGGTAAACCTGCAGACAGGCCAAATCCAATTAATTGCAGTGGTTTGTTACATGATTCTTATCATGCCTCCCTAAGAAGGAAAATAAATGGAGTGGCGGGCTTTCGTAAATAAGATTCTTCTTTCTTATTTTAGCTTTTAAACCTTCTTCGTTGAAAAACTTTATTCTCATCATCACACAGTGCATTGCAGTAACTCTTACAGCACAAACCACCGAAGCTTATTACGATTTTTTCTGGAAGCCTTGTGAGCCGGGGCTGGCCCGTTTTTATTCCACCGTACAAAAAACCGACAGTGGCTGGCTGCGTCATGATTATTTCATAACCAGTTCCACCCTGCAGATGCGGGCACTTTATGCCGACAAGGAATGTAAAATAAAAAATGGTGAAGCGGTTTATTTCCATGCTAACGGACAGCTGCAGGCCAGAGGAAGATTTGTCAACGACAAACGGGAAGGCATTTATACCCGCTATCATCCCAACGGTATGATGTCTGACTCCGGTTTTTATCAAAACGACAACTCCACCGGCATCCGCTATCGCTGGCACAGCAATGGTTATGTGGCCGATTCCATCACCCGGGTTAATGACAGTACTGAAGTGCAGGTAAGCTGGTTTGATGACGGTTCAATTAATGCTGCAGGTTACCTGCTGAATAATGAACTGAATGGCAAATGGAAATACTGGCACCGCAACGGTACTGCTGCCGGTGAAGAAGTGTATGATAAAAGAAAAGTTATTTCCAAAACTTACTATAACGAAGATGGCAGTGCCCAGCCCGATACTGCACTGGCCAACAGCGATGCCGTTTTTAAAAACGGCGGGCAACAGGGTTGGCGCCGCTACCTGGAAAAAAATGTACGCTGGCCGGAAAATTACCAGTTGGTCAATACCACACAGGTTACGGTAGGAGTATCGTTCAGCATTGATGAAAATGGTAAAGTGGGTGATGTGGAACTGTATGTACCTTTTCACCCGGTATTTGATAAAGCGGCTGAAGAAATAATACGTAAAAGCCCAGACTGGAAACCAGCTATGAGAAATAACCGCAAAACTAAAGCATGGTACCGTCAGCCGTTAACCTTTGTGAATGTGGAGTGAGGGTTTAACCTTTGATAAGATTGATGACAAGATTCACCATCAGTTCCTTGTCGTTGGGATCGCTTTGAGCCACCAGCAATGCAAGGGCCACCAGTGCATTGTCGTTAATTTTCAATTCACCTGATTTTTTAAAGCGGTGTTTATTCTTTTCCAAAAACCACACAAACATAAAAGCACCGATACGTTTGTTGCCATCGGTAAACGGATGGTTCTTGATAACAAAGTACAACAGGTGTGCGGCCTGCTCTTCAATGCTCTTATATAAATATTCTCCGCCGAAGGTTTGCACTACGGAATTAAGTATGCCCCCAAATGCCCCGTCTCTTTCATTGCCAAACAGGGCAGAAGCTTCTTTCTTTTTTACCAGTTGCTTCTTCAGTTCTGCAACAGCTTTCACCGCTTCATCGTACTCAATTTCATATGTAATCTTTTCATTCAGCCTGCCCGGCGCCAGTTCGTTACTGTCGAACCGGTTTAGCAGGATAAAGCTTTGGGTGTAGTTGGTAATAATTTCCAGCAAGCCTTTGGCTTCTGTGGCGGACAGTTCTTTGCCCTCGCCGGTAAGCTGAACCAGCCTGATAGCCTGCTCCAGGTCGGCTAACCGCTTTTCATTGATGGTATAACCTTTTACCAAATATTCTCTCAACCGCTGGGTAGCCCATTGGCGGAATTGGGTGCCCCTTTTGGAGTTAACCCGGTAGCCTACAGATATAATGGCATCCAGATTATAATGCAGTATGTCCCGGCGTACTGTTTTGTTTCCCTCCTTTTGAACTTGTGCAAATTTTGCACAAGTTTGTTTTTCGTCTAACTCCTTTGTCTTAAATATATTCCTGAGATGTTTAAGCACAGAAGTGCGGTCGGTAGAAAACAGTTCTGCCAACTGGTATTGGCTCAACCACACAGTATCCCCTTCAAACTTCACCTCTACCTGGGTTTGCTTGTCTTTGGTCTGGTATATTTCTATTTGGTTCATGATAGTGAACTAAAGTTAATAAACTAATCATGCTTTTTTTAATACACAGCCTGATAGAGTTTACAAAAGCTTGTTGAGGCAATAAAACGAACCGCTGGAGATATGGCAACAACGGCGCATGGCAGACGGATTGGGAGGGGAAGAAGTGAGCCTGTTGCATTACTACTATCATCGTCTGTTGCGTCGCACAGTTCGGGGTTCGGTTCGCTGCTGAGCTTAATTGTACTGATTGCTTTTCCATTTCGCAAACTCAGCTGGCAGTAATTCAACAATCTCATTTCCATTCATCGAGTTCAGATCATAAGTCATCTGATATTGTCTGATAATCCTCACCAGCCTTCTTGCAGAGCCAGCCCCTTTTCCTGCCGCACCTCTTTTCAAATTGCCGGATGACCCATCCCAATACATCAGATTAGCGGCATCAAGGATTCCTTTATTTAATGCTATTTCCTGATAAGCACCAAATTGTTCGGTAATCTCACCTCTTTTCTGAAATGTGCCGATGAGGAATATTTTAGAAGAGTCTCCAAGCTCAGAATAGAGCCTGCATGGATAAGCAAGCAAATGACGATAGTACTTTGTATAATTCTTCGGGTCTTTCAGAATATAAAAAGCCGATTCATTGATTTTTCTTTTCCCGTTACCATCAGGAGGACAGATATTATTAAAATATAAAGCAGAAAGCCACGACCATAGTCCTTTATCAAAATAAAGATGTTTGTTTGCTTTAAGATTCAACTGTGCAACCAGGTATGGAACTAATTCATTTTTATTTTTGAACTCAACTCTTTCAATATTTATTATTGGTTCACAGATTTCTGAATATTGTTCATCATACAAAAGTGTTTCGGGTATTTCTTTCATATTACCGCTTCTGATCTCAGTAATTACCCTTTCAAACTCGTTGAGTCCTTCTTCATTGAATATCCGTATAGAAACCTGATTGCTCATTGCCCTGTGAATTTTTCAAATAATTGCAATTTTTTACAATACTCGTTCACACAGTCATCTATCCATGCTTCCTGTTCGGGTGTTATTGTTCCGCTTTCAGTATCGGTATCCGGCAGGTTTTTAATACCCAGCACTGAATGAATAAATTTCAGCCAGTCACTGACCCAGGAATCATCTTCCACTTCAAAATCACCCTGCTCAATTAGTTTTATTAACACTCCCCGGAAGGCAGCCGGATAAACCAAACTGATAAAGTTTATATCATTCCTTGCCTTCTCGAAAATATCAGGAATCTTTTTATTGATTTCCAGCACAGGTCTTCCGTCATCACTTGAATCAAAACTTAGTTTCCAGAACTGGTTTTTTAAATCAGTGGGATTTACGGGCAGCAATGGTATTCTGTCATTCGGAACTCCATCCGTACTTACTGCTATACCTTTTGCTTTTCCAAGCAGGAGGCCAACCTTACCGGATTCATCCACCACAGCAATATCAAAGTAAGCCAGTTCGGTTTCGGGCAGCTCATTCAACCTTGTGTTTTCCGGTTCTTTAAAATGAGCAACTGTGCCGAAAGGGAACCGCTGATAAACACCTTTGTAATTTGCTTCGATGTAAATCTTCGCATCAGGTGAGAGGTCCAGACCTTCAAGGTTCACTTTTGCCCGGAAATATTTTCCTTCCCTGTCTTTGAACAATGAAATATCAACCCGGCTCCGGGGAATTTTCACTCTTCCTGTATAATTAAACCGGCGGATCATTTATTGCAGTTTTAAAAACAAATCTCTCCGTTCATCAAACCCGGTGAGCTTTATTTCAAAATGTGATTTGTCTTCTATATCAAATTCCAGTTCGTTCTTTTCTTTTTTTGTGAAATAAACCCCCGATGATTCAATCATTATCGGTGATTTGGCCACATCAAAGTCGAGTTCCTGATAACTTTTGATCGGATTGCCTCTCGGCACATCATATCCGAGTTTCAGTCTGATGGTTTCCGGAAATTCATCAGCTGCCGGATTCTTTACAATTTTCAGTCCTGATACTATCTTCTCAACAATAAAAAGCTTTTTCTTTCCTTTTAAGCCGGGGATATCCGGTTCATCAGAATCTTCTTCGCCTTTATCATCATGTCCTTCAAGGTCTTTTGGTTTTCTCTCTTCCGGTTTTTGCGTTTCAACCGGAATAGAAAAGAAGTCAATCAGGAGGTCTTTCTGAATTCCCTCTATCGGCCTTTGCAGCTGGTCATATATTTTCTTTAGTGTGGCTTTTACAAAAACAAGGGCTTCCTTTCCGTCTGCATACTTTCCTTTGAAGTTTCTTGAATCCGGCTGCCATTCAGTATGTGCAGGATTTTCAGAATCACCAAGCATTCTGGCCAGGTCTGTATCATGAATTATGACCACTCCACGAACCAGGCCTTTATCCAATGAAGTGATACCAGAGATGGTAATGCCATCTCTGACAAAAAGATTTTCCGGTTTGGTGAGTGAAGTATCCTTTTCAAGAAAAGCATTAAACCAACAGATTTTGGCGGTTCCGTTTACCGGATGATATTTCAATGGGACTTTGAAAGCCACCCGTTCACCTCTTTCAAACTTGTCCCGAAACAAACTCAATCCTTCCTCATCAGCGAACATGCTTTTGTTCCATCGGGGTTTTAGTTTCAGATCCAGCTCTTTCAGTTTGAAAAAGTCTTCCTCCTGTAACTGAAAAGTCCATCTTGCAAAATCGAAAAGCCGTACAAGACTTTCCCGGCTCCTGATCTTTTTATCGTCGCCGTTTGATAATAGCTGAAAATCTATTTTATCAATCGCATCCTGAATAGAATTTTTCTCCAGATGTATGAGGTTATCTTCTTCTATTATTTCCACCTCCAGCCTTCCTTCCAGTATGGGATAGAAGTATTGCTCGATAACCGAATAAGCCAGGTGGTTGATAGTGATCTCCTCTGAGCAAAACGGGATGACCAGTGAAAGGCCGGGCTGGTTATTTCTTTCAAGCCTGAAAAGTTTTTCAAACTTTGTCGTCTCACCTGCATCTTCAACCGGAACGGCAAAATAAGTCTGGTCCCTATAATTACCGAACATACCATAAGGCCGGTAACCGCAAATCTCTTTTTTATGATCTTCCCTGTTATGTATCCGTAATATACTTTGACCCATCAGCATTTTTCGCTGATCACTTTTTCTGACGGTAAGCCCCCAGAAAGTATTGATTCTGGATGAAGCAGGAAAAACCGTTTTTCCCAAGCCCCATCTTCCCAGCTTATCATCGGTTTTACCGGAACGGCCAACGTTTCTCCAGAAATAATAAAAGTTATGCGGCTGCTGGTCATTATTATTTTCTACATAAAATTCCTCCGGATTTCCTTCCAGTCCTTTGGTGTTAAAATCTTCAAAGGCCAGGAATTTCATAGGTGCTGTAAAATCCGGCAGCGACTGAAGCCCGGACGCCTTTGCTTTCAGATGAGGTTGTAATGTTTCCAGCAATGGCAAATAGTCCTGTGGTTTTAATGCATAGGCATCACCCGAAAGAAATATTCCCACTTTTACAGTTTCTGTTTGTTCACCTCTGTTTCTTTCATCCAGTGCATTCTGAATACCTTCCCGTACAACAGCCGTTGAAATATTATCTATATCCCTTGTGGTAAAAAATTCACCCTGGATCGGGTCCACATCCATATCATCACGGGAGTTAGGTTTGAAGCGCCATTCTATCATCGATATCTATTTAGTAGTATGGTATGCTAGAATTCTCGCAAAATCAAAATCTGGAGAACCTTGTCTTGAGTAATAAAAAGAAAACTTAGCAATTATATCTTTTACGAAAGAAGATGTAATTGTTGCTTCTTTTCTATAATTTACCAATTCTGTATACTTAATCGATGCGATTCGTTGAAAATTTATTAAACCGCCCTTTATAATAGTTGTATCAGGTAAATAATAATATTGCGGACTACCATTA
>Ga0116143_10001095_pt1 | contig 34016 bp, 34 predicted proteins | sample AD_UKC034_MetaG_FD_89745 | JGI IMG/M metagenome (GOLD analysis project Ga0116143, IMG submission 89745) | Active sludge microbial communities of municipal wastewater-treating anaerobic digesters from USA - AD_UKC034_MetaG | ecosystem: Engineered > Bioreactor > Anaerobic > Digestate | place: USA... | reverse complement strand
GAACATATGGCAGGGTCTGCAAATATAGCCTCTGAACTGTCGGTGTTCTACATTGTGTATTCTTTTTGCAATACATCAAACGATTGTGAAAATATCAGATCAGATTATTGCGCAAGGTGACACCCGGCCTCATTCCGTATGGAGACAAAGATATAATCAGTTCTGAATATTCAGCACAATCTTTAATTGAAAGGAGAACTATTATGGCACATGAAATATGGGATAACAGAGTATTTACGGGGCGCAGAAAACCGCCCTGGCACAAACTGGGCATCACTATCGACGGCCTGGCCACCTGGCAGGAATCCATGTTGCTTGCCGGACTGGACTGGCAAGTGGAAAAGAAACCACTGCGCGATGAATGGGGCAATGATCTCAAAGACGGATTTGGTAAAGATGCGAATGTTTTCGGAATCTTCCGCGATATGGACAATGCCCTACTGGGAGTTGTCGGAGACCGCTACTCAATTATTCAGAACAAAGAAGCTTTTGCCTGGGTGGACGCTCTGATCGGGCAGGAAGGCGCTCATTACGACAGTGCCGGAGCTTTGAAAGGAGGCCAGACTATCTTTTGCTCCGCCCATCTTCCTTCCGCCGGGTTTGAAGTTGTTCCAGGAGATAAGCATCAGACATATCTGATGTTTACCACTTCCCATGACGGTTCGCAATCGGCTCAGGTCAAGATCACAGATGTCAGGGTTGTCTGCAACAATACCCTGACGGCGGCAATCAACCACACGGGTGCAAGCCTTTTCATCCGGCACACCAAATCAGCCACCGAGAGATTGGCAGTTGCCAAATCGCTCATCGACATTTCCGCAACAACAGCTGAAGGAATCAGAGATAAGATGCGCAGTCTGGCGGAGAAAAAGGTTACCCGCAATGCTGTGGAAAGCATCTTCGATAAGCTCTTTCCGGTGTCGGAAAAGGCATCGAACACAACCATCAGAAGCAATCATATCAACGACATTCTGAATCTGTATGAGTTCAACGACAACAACCAGTTTCCGGAAATACGCGGCACGGCCTATAATCTGGTTAACGCCATCACGGAATGGACGGATACAACCAGGCAAACCCGCAATACGGGCGGCAATTACACCACGGAAAAAGCCCGGATCACCTCCGCCATCTTTGGCAGCGGCGAACTGCTCAAGCAAAAGGCAATGGAAATCGTTTACCATGAAGCAAGTTTAATGCCGTCCATTGGCGCAGTCTATCACAGCATTCCCAGTGGAGTGAATTGACGGAAACTCTGAACATTCAGAACTATTCTTGTGGTGCATTGATCCGCAGGTGGGGTAAATTGCATCCTGTAGCCATCGTTTGTTACCTTGACAATACATCAAATATGATGTATTTAATAATCGTTGCAAGGAGGTATGCTTGTACAATATTTTATTCTATACGACGGACAGGGGCGATTCGCCGATTGATGATTTTGTTTGTGGTGAAATATGAATAAAGGCAAATTTCGCGCGTTCAAAAGCAGGCTGCGCAATGAGCTTAAAGATACTGAGTTCAAGACGCATTATCAGGAAGAAAGACAAGCTCTCAAGGTGGCTATGAGAATCGTAGAATTACGTGAGGAAAAGGGCTTATCGCAACAGCAATTGGCAAAGCTCATGGGAACCAGCCAGCAAGCTATTTCGAGGATCGAGAGCGGTGAGTATGATGGATTTACTCTTAAGACCTTGGAAAAAATCGCCGAAGCAACCGGAATGCGGGTCAAAATCGAGTTTGTTGCGGCATAGTCTGCTAAGTATTGGCTAAGGAAAGTGGGCAAAGACAAATTAAAAAAGGCTTCCATATTCGGAAGCCCTTTTTCTAATATTTATGGATTAAATGAAATCACGGCATAAAGAGGCATTGGCGGTTATCAGATATGGTGAAGATTTGGAGGATGTCGATGCTAAACTGGATTGGTGATGTATGCCACGCGGACACTTATGATCTGCGCCTGACAATCTGCGCCAAAGTAAGATTGTTCGGAAGCATGGAAAAAGCAGAACTCCTCCGTTAGCGCCTAAATATAAGATGTAGCAATCCAATCTCTATGCTATTATCTGTTTAAGGAGGTAATGATGGATATCGTAATTGATACATCGGCAATGCATTTTCGGCAATGTTCAGGAGGAGACGTCTGAGTCTTGAAGAAGCCAAAAGAGGCCTGGAAATATTCAATGGAATAACGCTGCGGTATATTGAAACTGATTTTACAAATGCCATATCAATATCTCAAAAATTCAATATATATGCATACGATGCCTATTTTCTGGATTGTGCTTTAATGCAGAAAGCGCCGCTGCTCTCATTGGATACAAAATTAAATGCAGCGGCCAAAAATCTTAAAATATCAATTCTGGAGGTGTAAAATGCAGATCTACTCGTATTCAGAAGCAAGACAAAAGCTTGCTGTAATGCTCGACCAAGCTGAGAATTTCGGCAAAGTCCTGATTCGGAGAAAGGACGGTCGAACATTTGCTTTGATTCCTGAAAGTATTGCGGCATCTCCCTTAGATGTCCCAAGCATCAAAGCAAAAATATCAACAAAGGAAATTATTGATATTATCCGTGAAGGGAGAGAAAGATAGACAATCCTCTCCATCCGACCCGATAACTGCTGTTTGTCTTCCGGCACTATGTTCTTATTCCGACGCGCTGTGCCGTTAAAATACAGTCTGTTGGTAAAAACATGAGATGAGACACTTACTTTGCTTATGGACAGTTCAAAAAACTAGGAAAGACGATGGCCGGTTTGGACCGGAATCTAAGCACTTAAAACATGGAAAAATCTCCGATGCAACTTAAATGATGTTAGAATCGAGTTTGTCGCGGCATAGCCAGTCTGTAGTAATACTCCTTTAAGATGCTTGACTTTTTGACTTTTGCTTCCCGGCAATCCAACAGTTACTTTGTACAGCAGCAAGGAGAGGAAAGAGGATTTGGCTATGCTGATTAAGGAGAATTTATGAGAATCAATGTGACGGAACAGGGTGTACTCATTCCGAGAGATTGGTTTCCCGATGTCGAAGATGTCGATGTGGAAATGACAATGGATGCCGTTGTTGTAAGGCCCCATATTGTCCGTGATCCCATTCTGGAACTGGGAAAGAACCCTGTCGATTGCGGTATTTCTGATGGATCAGAGCAGCATGATCGCCACCTTTACGGGGGCAATTCATGAGAGGTATCTTTGTCGATACTGGTTTTATTATTGCTTTAGAATCGGTGAAGGATCAAAACCATGAAAAGGCTTTACATCAATGGAATGGGCTTCTGAAAGACCTACCTGCGCTGGTTACAACAATATGTATTTGACGAAATAGTCACCTTCTTCAACAGCCGCAGCCGGCATGCCAAGTCAGTAGAGATCGGCAACCGATTGCTAAACAGCCGTTCGGTTAATGTTATTCATGTCGATAAAAAACTGTTTGAAAAAGGCTGGCAGTATTTTCAACAGCATTCAGACAAAACCTATTCAATGACGGACTGCATTTCTTTCGTCGTAATAAAGATCAGGACAGTGACTCGGTTTTGTCTTTTGATAAACACTTTATCCAGGCAGGATTCACAGTACTTCCCTGATTGGTAATAGTAATATTCCATGGAAAATCAGCAATAATTATTGGACAGCTTTAGATAATCATCTTAAATAATAAGAAAATTAAGGTTCTGCGTGAAGTAGACTTGTAATAGTATAAGGTTGCCATCCGATTACCCTTTGTTTAGTATAAATAATTGCTTGCATTATTGAATGCAAATTTGTATTCATTGATTAAATGATTGTTGAGGTTGAACTATGCACATGACAACAGTAAGAATAAGTGAATCCTATCAGAAAACGCTTCGCGAACTTGCCCTGTGCGATGGGAAATCCATGCAGGCCATTGTGGAGCAGGCGATTGAAAGTTACCGCCGGCAACGTTTCCTTGAAGGATTAAGTCAGGATTTTGAAACATTAAAAAGTGATAAAAAAGCTTGGCAAGCAGAACTTCAAGAGCGTAAGGAGTGGGACATCACCATGTCTGACAGTGAAAAATTATGAAATCACATTTTCCCAACCGTGGTGAAGTATGGCTTGCCGATTTAAACCCCGTGCGCGGACATGAACAATCGGGGAAACGGCCATGCCTTGTTGTGTCGGTTGATCTATTCAATCAGGGTCCGGCTGGTCTTGTCATTGCGCTTCCCATAACGACGAAAGATAAGGGCATACGATCTCATGTGCCGGTTGAACCGCCCCAAGCTGGCCTGACCGAGCGCAGTTTTATCAAGTGCGAAGATGTACGTTCCATATCAACAGAAAGACTGGTTAATAAATTGGGCATCGTGTCGCGGGAAACATTGTCTGAGGTTGAAGACAGGCTGCGGATTCTCATGGGGCTCTAATATATCAAAGGAACGCAATTCCCGGTGCTGCAGACTCAGTTTCATTAATAAGATAAGAAATAGCTTTACAGCAGTAAAAATTATTGTCCCCTTCGGGGAATGGGAGAAAAACCCTCGCCTTCAGGCGAAGACTTTAGTATGCTTGCGGCATGGAGAAATACAGAAAATCGAGCCATACCGTATACGACATAAAATATCACATAGTTTGGATCACAAAATACCGCAAGCCGGTTTTGCGAGCAGACATTGCGTATCGTATTAGGGACTTGATCAGAGAAATATGCAAATCTCAAGATATTGAAATCATCAAAGGTCATGTGAGTAAGAATCATGTTCATGTGTTTGTATCTGTTCCACCCCACATATCAGTGAGCCAACTGGTTCAATCGATCAAAGGGAAGACATCGCGTAAGATGATGATGGAATTCAAGAGTTTGAATCGGACGTTTTGGGGGAGACACATTTGGGCCAGGGGGTATTTTGTTGCAAGTTCTGGAAATGTGACTGACGAAGTGATTATGAAATATATAGAACAACAAAATATTGAGCCTCCTGACGGCGATTTTAAAACGGATGATGATCTTTAGTCGGCTTACAGCCGATGTCAAAGCTACCGGCTTGAGCCGGTAGTAGTTTACTTGAGAATTATTGGACGGCTTGAGATAATCATCTTAAATAATGAGAAAATTAAGGTTCAGCGTGCAGTAATCTTGCAGTAGTATTGCAGTAGTTTGTTGTAAAATAGGGGTAAAAAACGGGATAAAGCGGGACACAAAAGGATAGGGCAAATCTAACCTAAGATTTTGATATTACGGAATATTTTAATGTTATTGCTGTCTTGCCAATTCAAATGGTTTGTGACTTAAAATCCCTCGATCCTTGCGGTTGTGTGGGTTCAATTCCCACCCCAGGTACCATGTAAAATCAAAGGCTTGCAAGGTTTTCGGGACTTGCAGGCCTTTTTGATTTTCTATGGCCATGCTCATCTTACCCCGCTATTAAATTTTGCCCCCACTTTCTAGCATCCTTGAACCTTCCGACAAAGGTCTTTTGTTGCCGGTGTCCGGTCGGCTTCCGTCGGTCAGGCACCCCCGGTCGGTCGGCAGGGCAAGAAAGGAATCTACCTAAAAACGGCAGTTGGTAAGAGAAAAATTTTGTAACCTCACGTGAAGAATTGCTATTTTGCTGTATTTGAACTCACCCAAAAGAACTGCTCCGCAGTTACTAGATGTGGCTGTAAACTAGCTATAACAAACGCTTTTTAACAATTCTATCGAATTTAACTGCCGTTTTTAGGTTAAATTTCTAGGCCTGGAAATAATCGACATATAACTTCATCGTGGCTGCCGATTTCGACGGCAATAATTTTATCATCTTCAAACAAAAAAAATTATGAAAATACGATAAGAAATATTGATCAATGCAACCTATCGATTATTGGCGCGTCATGGCTGGCGAAAGATTCAGCCAGGCACAAAGCATCCGAAAAGAGATCCGGTATTGCAGGACGAATTGAAAAAAATCTCTGAAGAAGTGGTTGCCGCCAGTATGAAAAACGAAGAGCCCTTACCTCTGAAGTTGATGTTTCAAGATGAAGCTGTGAAGGAAATTTCACCTTTGTCCGTCTGATATTGCCAAAAACAGAACAAAGAATGGCGAACCAGAAAAAAAGCCATCCTGATAGGAAGATGAAGATTTCTGGAACGGCTTACCTCATTTCCATCAGCATTTTATTGAATTCCTTGATTTCGTCGCGCAAGGTGGCGGCTTTTTCAAATTCCAGGTTTTTTGCGGCGTCTTTCATTTGCGCCGTTAGTTTTCTGATCAGCGCGGGTAGGTCTTCTTCTTTCAGGGGGGCGGTTTTCTCTTTTTTCTCCACCGGCACGGTCACATAATCCGACTCATAAATGGAACTTAGCACAGAATGGATGGATTTCTTAATCGTTTCCGGCGTGATGTTGTTTTCTTCGTTGTATTTGCGCTGATGAGTGCGGCGTCGCTCTGTTTCTGAAATGCAGGCCTGAATAGACTTTGTGATTGTGTCGGCATACATGATGACCTTGCCGTCAACATTGCGCGCCGCCCGGCCGCTGGTCTGGATGAGCGAACGTTCGGAGCGCAGGAAGCCTTCCTTGTCGGCATCCAGAATTGCCACCAGAGAAACTTCAGGTATATCAAGACCTTCTCGCAGTAGATTCACGCCCACCAGAACATCAAACTCGCCCAGGCGCAAGTCCCGGATGATGCCGACGCGCTCCAGTGTGTGAATGTCGGAATGCAGGTAGCGCACACGGATGCCCAGGCCGCTGTAATAATCGGTCAGGTTTTCGGCCATACGTTTGGTCAGTGTGGTGACGAGCACCCGCTCCTCTTTGTGGACGCGGATGCGTATTTCCTCCAGTAGATGATCCACCTGATGTTCTGCAGAGGAAATTATAATTTCCGGGTCCATCAAACCGGTCGGGCGGATGATTTGCTCAACAACCACACCGCACGCTTTTTCTCTTTCAAAGTTTCCCGGAGTTGCCGAGATGTAAATCCTCTGATGGGACAGGGCTTCGTATTCATTAAATTTCAGCGGACGGTTGTCCAGGGCGGAAGGTAGACGGAATCCGTATTTCACCAGCGTTTCCTTACGCGAACGGTCACCGCGATACATGCCGGCCAGTTGTGGAAGTGTGGCGTGGCTTTCGTCAATGATGATCAGGGTGTCTTTGGGTAAATATTCCATCAGTGTAGGCGGGGGCTGGCCGGGATTACGGCCGGTGAGATGACGGGAGTAGTTTTCGATGCCCTGACAGTAGCCCATTTCTTCCATCATCTCCAGGTCAAAATTGGTGCGCTGCTCCAGTCGCTGCGCCTCCAGCAGTCGGTTTTCTTTTTTATACTGTGCAAGAGTTTGGGCAAGCTCCATCCGGATCGCTGACATCGCTCTTTGAAGATTGTCCTTGGAGGATACGTAGTGGCTGCCGGGATAAATGACGGTTTGGACAAGCGAAGCCATTTTTTTCCCGCGCAACGGGTCGATGGTGTAAATCGCTTCAACCATATCGCCGAAAAACTCCACGCGCAGCGCCCGCTCATCCTCGTAGGGTGGAAAAATTTCCACCACATCGCCCCGCACACGGAAAACGCCGCGGTGAAAGTCGATGTCGTTTCGTTCGTACTGGATCTCGACGAGCCGGTTTAAAAGATCTTCCCGGGGGTAATCTTTTCCCACTTCAATCGTTACAATCATTCCCAGATAGGCTTCCGGCGAGCCCAGGCCGTAAATGCAGGAGACGCTGGCCACAATGATGACATCGCGGCGCGTTAAAAGAGCGTATGTAGCCGCATGGCGTAGTTTGTCAATTTCATCGTTGATGGCGGAATCCTTTTCAATGTATGTATCGGTGGCGGGAAGATAGGCTTCTGGTTGATAATAGTCGTAATAGCTTACAAAATATTCCACGGCGTTTTCAGGAAAAAGGCTTTTGAATTCTTCATACAGTTGCGCAGCCAAGGTTTTATTGTGCGCAATGACCAGTGCGGAACGTCCGGCTTGAGCAATGACGTTGGCAATGGTAAAGGTTTTGCCGGAGCCGGTCACGCCCAGAAGCACCTGATGTTCTTTTCCTTCGGCCAGCCCATGGACCAGTTTTTCAATGGCTTGTGGCTGATCGCCGCTTGGAGAAAAATCTGTTGTTAATGAAAATGTTTCCATGTTCTATTTTTCGTTTATCCGATAAGGTTTTTTCAAATATTCTTTGGCTTCAATTTTTGCCGATCCTTCGGCGCCGTTCATTTTCAGCACCCGCCTGTAGTAATCCTCCGCATATTTCCGTTCCTGACGGATATCATGAATCATTCCTATGTACAGCAAGGATTTGGCTTGTGTGCGAATATTATAAAAAGCTTTGTCGGTGGCAGCTTTTTGGAAAAAAGATTCAGCTCTTCCATACTCTCCTTTCTTGAAATGCATGCGTCCAATCAGTTGATAATAGCGGGGAAGAAGTTGGGGAACAAAGGGGGGCGTGCCGGTGCTGATTTGCTTTGCAATCCATGAGGCTATCGCTTCGGCTTCCGCAAATCGATTCAGCTCAAGCAAAGCCAGGCAGTAGGTGAAATGAAAATGATAGTTATTCGGGAATTTTATTTTCAAGTCCTCAAGAATCGGCAATGCTTTTGCCGGTTGTTTTTCGTAGGTGAGATAAATTGAGGCCAGTTGGGCTTGAGCCATCTCCCGAAGGAGGTAACCTTTTTGCGCCGTGGTTTGTATTTCCGTCAATCCTTGACGCCTATTTCCCTCAACAACCATCAGGGAAGATACAATGCCGATCATACCTGCAAAATGGTCAATATGATAATGAAGAAGGCCCATCAGAAAATCAACATCATCATTATGGGGATCCATGGATTTGGCGGCTTCCAGATAATCCCAGATACTGGAAGTTTCCTGAATAAGAACCAGATAATGTTTTTCCTTGATTGCCCAGCTCGCTTTGGCAATTTTAGCCAGAGCCATAGCCAGATAGGCCTGACTGTCTTTAGGATGTCTGAAAAGCCTTTTTTGACCCCGCAAAAAAGTTTCTTCTGTATAATGGAAGATCGCTTCTTTTTCTTTTTGACGTCGTTCAGGGCTGAAACACATTTCATAAGCAAGCAAATGAAGCATTGCTTCCAGAGCGTAGCCAGTGGGATTTTCAGGTTCCAGTTCAATGGCCTTTTTCAGCAAGGTGTCAGCAGCTGCATCTTCCAGATTAAAAGATTTACGGATGGCTTGCACAAGATGATTTTGAAAACTATTGGTGGAAAGCTCTGTTGTTCCGGAAATCGTGGCAAAAACGATGTCGGGTTTCAGAAAACAATAGAATAGAAAAAGAAAGACGATTTGTTTTTTCAGCATTGGTTCCATTGTTTCCTATAAAAATAAAACCGGCTCTCTTAAAATGGCTTCCCGCGCCAAAAGCGCGCAAGCGGACGTTTCCGGATGCGTGTCCTTCAATGAGGCGATCTGCCGTAGATAATCCGCTGTACGCAGCACCAGAGAGGCCATATCTCCTTCCGCAATGCCGGTCATCCGGATGACGGCATCCCAGTCTTTTCCCTGCGCCCAGTGATACATGGCCACGCCGGCCGAGGCAACCAGCTTCGGAACGGGAAAGCCAGCTTTTTCCAGACGCATGGAAAGAGGCCGGACGGCCAGCAGCATTTTTCGTAACGCGGCCGTCAACCGATGGGGGAGGATATCCGCCACGATAGAAAGTTCGTCGTTGCGGTCGTAGGCAAAGACGGCGACAACCGCCGCCAGAAGCTTTGCGTTGTCTGTAGGAAAAGCATGATGCCGCAGGCACTGAGCGACCGGCAACGGGTCGTCTAGCCGTAGATGCGATGCCCACAAACCGTCCGCGGTAAGTCTGCCCGTTGCATCCACAAAGCCCTCCCGGCATAAAAATTCCAGATGGCGGAAAAAATCTTTCCAGAGGAATTCGGACGCGGAGGTGTTTTGCCTCTCGGTTTTATTTTGCTGCCATGCAGCAAACGATTTTTCAAAGATCTTTTTTACATCTGAGGGGGTTTGCGAAAGCAATAGATTGAGGGTCATTGCAAAGTTATTGCGCAGACGGCTGACAATATCTTCCGGCGAGGCGGATAACATTTTTTTGATATGTCCCAGTTCCATAAAACGGCCGGGAACCGCCAGCATAAAGCCGATGTTGTCCCGACCGCGTCTTCCGGCCCGTCCGGTCATCTGCCGGAATTCGATGGCGGAAAGAGGAGTAAAATCATGGCCGTTGAACTGATCGGAAGAAAAAAGCACGATGGTCCGGGCTGGGAAATTCACACCTGCCGCAATGGTGGTTGTGGCAAAGATCGCCCGAAGGTGTCCCCGGTTCATCATTTCCTCGACAAGCAGCTTCCAGGCGGGAAGCTGTCCGCCATGATGGGCGGCAAGACCCGCATCTTGCAGTACGCTCAGTTGCCGGTGGCCCGCTAGCGAGGGAAAACGGTTTAACAGATCGTATAAGTCCTCGCTAAACAAAGAGTTATCTTTTAAGGGCAAAAGCCCCGGACGGCAGGCAAGCGCTGCGTCGCATTCGGCACGCGATTTTAAAAAGAAGATGGCCGGCAAAAGGTTGAATTGCGCCAGCACGCGGATAATTCCCGCGTAATCAGGAAGACGGCCGCCTCTTCTTCGAAATTTATCCTTTTTAAAAAACTCGACGACGGCGGCGGAAGGTTTTTTACCCTCCAGAAAAGGATGCAGGCAGCCTGAAGGATGTAAAAAAAGAGGATACAGGGGAACGGGACGTTTTTCTGCGCGAATGACCGAGCAGGACTTATGGCGGATAGAGGAAAGCCAGGCGGCGATCTCCAGGCCGTTGCCGATGGTGGCCGAAAGTAAAAGTAAATGAATTCTTGCCGGCAGATAAATCAGAATTTCTTCCCAGACCACACCCCGATCCCAATCCCCCAGAAAATGCGCTTCATCCAGGATGACCAGATCACAGTTCAGATGAAAGCCTTCATGCATGGCGTCGTAGAGTTGATTGCGCAGAATTTCCGTCGTGCCGACGATAATCGGCGCTTCGGTGTTTTCCTTGGTGTCACCGGTAATGATGCCGACGTTTTCCGGTTCGAAATGCAGGCTGAATTCCACCCACTTGGCATTGGAAAGGGCCTTGAGGGGCGAGGCGTACCAGGCGCGTCCGCCCTGTTCCATGACCGAGAGAATCGCTTCTCGCGCAATCCAGGTTTTCCCGGAACCGGTAGGCGCAATGACCAGACAGTCGTTTTGTCTGATGGCCTCCAGGGCCTGGGTCTGGAATTCATCCGGTGTGAACGTTGACGGATGAGGTTTGCCGATTTTTGCCAGAACGTCTTTCAGGGAAGAAGCGATTTCTGGTTTCATCAAAGATTTTCTGTCCGGCTTGGGGAATTTTGGAGTATAAAACGGGTTTCTGGAATCAAAGCGCTTTTTTTCTTTCATGATTATTTCTTGTAGCATAGCCGCAAACAATGGTAAAGCAGGGAACGTCAATTATGGAAAACGATAAAAAAATATTCTGGGGCTGGTATGTGGTTGCCGGATCTTTTTTTGTGCTGGCGGTGAATTACGGCGCCCGGTATTGTTTTGGCGTTTTTCTGAAACCTTTGTCGTTGGAACATGGCTGGTCGCGTTCTGTCATCTCCCTGGCTGCGACGCTCAACATGATTTTCTACTCTACGGGCGCTATTTTTTTGGGCCGGATGCTGGACCGCATTTCTCCTCGCTGGATCATTACCGCAGGCGCTCTTTTGGCTGCCGCCGGCTATTTTCTCACCAGCCGGATTTCCACACCGCTTGGATTTTACATCGGTTACGGGCTTTGCGTGGGGACAGGAGCGTCCTGTCTGGGCGTGGTGGTATGCAGTTCCTCCGTAGGAAAGTGGTTTCTGAAAAAGCGCGGCATTGCTCTGGGAATCTCTACTATGGGCATTAGCTTTGGCGCTGTAGCGCTGACGCCGCTTGCCGGATACATCAACCAGACGCTGGGATGGCGTGCGGGTCTGACCGTTTTGGGCGTGGTGACCTGTTTTTTCGGCATATGGGCTTCGCAGCTTCTGATGCGCAAAAACCGGCCGGAAGATGATGGATTGCTGCCGGATGGCGATCGCGTTTCGTTGACCGGAAGGCCGCCTGCGCCTCCCGCAGTGATTCGGGTTCCGCTGAGCGTGATTCTTCAGGATAGACGATTCTGGACGATTGCCGCCGGACAGGGACTCGCGGTGATGGCGCTGATGTCCGTATTTGTTCACCAGGCCGCTTTTGCGATGGATAACGGCATCGGCAGTCTGGGAGCGGCGTCATCTCTGGCCATGATCAGCATGACCGGCTTTGTCGGCCAATTTTTTTTCGGCTGGTTGTCCGACCGTGTCCGCGATCCAAAATATGCTTATATTACAGGAATATCCGTCATGCTGATTGGTGCGATTCTGCTACGGCAAGTTCATACGGCGACCATGCTTTATCTTTCCGCGCTGGTTTTTGGCTTTGGATATGGATGTCTGGCCCCGGTTTTACCGATTTTGGTTTCCGATCGCTTTGGCAGGCATGTTCTGGGCTCGATTTACGGGCTTCTCACCTTTTTTATCGGTATCGGGGGCAGTATCGGACCTCTATTGGGAGGAATGGTTCATGATACTTTCGACTCGTATCAGCATTTGTGGGAAATCAACATTGTTTTCTTGGCTTTTGTGTCGGTCCTGATGTTCACTTTGAAAAAAGGAAAACATTTTGGTTAGGCCACGGACCATTGTTTGGCTTTTGGTTTTGAATATTTTATTCGATTCTTAAGAGGCGTTTAACGTTTCGTTAAATGAGGCAGAATGTTCAATTCTGCTCACAGAATCGAAAAGAAAACATATTTCTTTAAACAATAGTAATATCAATATCATATAAATAATTCTGTATTGGTGCGTCTATTGGCATGGTTTTTTCATTAATTCAAAACAAATTGAATTGATCATCTTATCCAAATGGAGGATTCGGTTATGAAAAAAATTATGCAAACAGTTTGTTTGGTTGGTTTTATTATTCTCACCACGGCAACGTTCAGTTTTGCCCAGTTCAACGCGGCGGGCAGTGAGGGGTTCCCCTTCTTTCATTTTGGTTGTCTGATTGTCGGCGGACTGATCATCGTTTCTCTGAAGCGCAAATATGATAAACTTTATTTGAGCGAAGCCATCGGTTCATTCGCCCTGTTCACCATGCTGGTTGCCCTGTTTACCTCGCCGGTGGTTGATGCGCTGAAGAATTTGATTAATTAAACCCTTCCCTCCACATAGCAGCAGTAGCAAAAGCCCCCGCTCGAGTTTCCGGCGGGGGTTTTTGCATCGGCGAAGAAAAAATACTTTACAGTGCACAGTATTTCATTTATTAAACTCCACGCTTAAAATGTTTTACCTGAAGAAAAATCTTTCACAAGGAGACGAAAATATGGCTAAACGTGTTTACACATTCGGAAAGGGCATCAATGAAGGCAGAGCGGATATGAAAAACCTTCTCGGTGGCAAGGGCGCAAACTTGGCTGAAATGTCAAAACTGGGAATTCCGGTTCCCGCGGGATTCACCATTCCCACCGACGTTTGTGGAGAGTTTTACAAAAATAACAAACAGTTTCCCGCAGGTCTGGAAAAAGAAGTTGCGGCGGCGCTGAAAAAAGTGGAAAGCGCGATGGGTGCAAAGTTTGGAAATCCGGATAATCCACTTTTACTTTCCGTTCGATCCGGCGCTCGTGTTTCAATGCCCGGCATGATGGACACGGTGTTAAACCTTGGCCTGAACGATGAAACCGTCGAAGGCATCATTCGAAAGTCAGGGAACGAACGGTTTGGTTGGGATTCTTACCGGCGTTTTGTGCAGATGTATGGCGACGTTGTGATGGGCCTGAAACCGGAAGACAAAGACGCCCATGATCCGTTTGAAGAAGTGATGGATGGTCTGAAGGCGGAAAAAGGCATCAAGGCGGATCTTGACATGACCGTCGAGGATCTGAAGGAACTGGTTGCCCGCTATAAAAAGCTGATTGTGGCAAAGCTGGACAGGGAATTTCCGACCGATCCCAAAGAGCAGCTCTGGGGCGCCATCGGGGCTGTTTTTATGTCGTGGAACACAGAACGCGCCGTTTTGTACCGCAAGATGAACGGCTTTGACGAAAGTTGGGGCACAGCCGTCAATGTGCAGGCCATGGTGTTCGGCAACCGGGGTGAAAATTGTGCAACCGGTGTGGCTTTCACGCGCGATCCGGCCACCGGTGAAAATCTGTTTTACGGTGAATATCTCATCAATGCGCAGGGCGAGGACGTTGTGGCCGGTATTCGCACTCCTCAGCAGGTGACCTTAGAAGGTTCGCGACGCTGGGCCAGGGATAATCATGTTTCGGAAGAGGATCGAGCCACAAAATATCCTTCACTGGAAGAATACATGCCTGCCGCCTATAAAGACCTGGTTGCCGTTTATACCAAGCTTGAACGTCATTACAAAGAAATGCAGGACATTGAATTTACCATTCAGGACCAGAAACTTTGGATGCTGCAAACCCGCACCGGTAAGCGCACCGCTGCCGCCGCCGTGAAAATCGCGGTGGATATGGTGGGTGAAAAACTCATTGACAAGAAAACCGCTCTCCTGCGCATTGATCCGGCTTCGCTGGATCAGCTTCTCCATCCCACCTTTGATCCTTCGGCGACAAGAAATGTGATTACGAAAGGCCTTCCCGCCTCTCCGGGTGCAGGCACCGGTCGCGTGGTTTTCAATGCGGATGATGCGGAAACGTGGAGCAAACGGGGGGATAAAGTGGTTCTTGTGCGTATTGAAACCTCGCCGGAAGATTTAAAAGGCATGTCGGCTGCTCAGGGAATTCTAACCCAGCGCGGCGGCATGACCTCCCATGCGGCCGTCGTGGCGCGCGGCATGGGCAAGTGCTGTGTTTCCGGCTGCGGCGATCTGGAGATCAGCTACGCGAAGAAAACCATCAAAGTCAACGGCCAGCTCATCAACGAAGGCGACTATATTTCTTTGGACGGTTCCACGGGCGAAGTCATGCTGGGAGAAGTGAAAACCCGTCCGGCGGAGCTTTCCGGTAATTTTGGCGTCATTATGCAGTGGGCCGATGAAGCCAAAAAGCTGGGGATCCGCACAAACGCCGACACGCCGCACGATGCGGCCGTTGCCCGGAACTTTGGTGCGCAGGGCATCGGCCTTTGTCGCACGGAACATATGTTTTTCGAGGGAGACCGCATTAAGGCCGTCCGGGAGATGATTCTGGCTGATCATCTGGAAGGCCGCCAGGTTGCGCTCGCCAAATTGCTGCCGATGCAGCGCGAGGACTTTTACGGCATTCTCAAGGCGATGGAAGGATATGGCGTCACCATCCGTCTGCTGGATCCTCCCTTGCATGAATTCGTTCCGCATGAAGCAGCCAGTCAGAAAGAAATGGCGGAGGAATTGGGCATTTCCGTGGAAGCGGTAAGGGCGAAAGTGGATTCGCTGCACGAATTTAACCCGATGCTGGGTCATCGTGGCTGCCGTCTGGGCATCACTTATCCAGAAATTACGCAAATGCAGGCTCGCGCCATTTTTGAAGCAGCATGCCAGTTGACTAAAGAAGGTGTGGATGCAAAGCCCGAAGTTATGGTTCCGCTGGTCGGCACGGTGAAGGAGCTGGCTTCCCAGAAAGCGCTTATTGTGGAAACTGCCCGGAAAGTCATGGAAGAAACGGGTGTAAAAGTGGAGTATTCTGTCGGAACGATGATTGAAGTGCCACGTGCGGCTGTAACCGCGGATGAAATCGCCAAAGAAGCTGCCTTTTTCTCTTTCGGCACCAATGATCTGACCCAAATGACCTTCGGCTACAGCCGGGATGATGCGGGCAAATTTTTGCCGGATTATGTTGCGAAGAAGATTCTGCCGGTGGATCCGTTCCGTGTTCTGGATCGTGACGGTGTCGGTAAACTGGTGCAGATAGCCGTGCAAAAAGGCCGAAGCGTCAATTCGAAATTAAAGGTCGGCATCTGCGGCGAACACGGAGGTGATCCAAGCTCCATCGAGTTTTGCCATCTGACCGGCTTGAACTATGTCAGTTGCTCGCCGTTCCGCGTGCCCATCGCCCGTCTGGCTGCAGCGCAGGCTGCTTTAAGAAACGGTTCGCTGGTGCAAAAAGCAGCAAAAGCAACTCCTCTCAAAAAGGTTGCTCAAGCCGCAAAAAATGTTATGGCGGGTCTGGCTGCGGCCAAAAAAGCCTTTAAAGAACCAACGCCTGTGCCACCAGTGAAAAAAGCGGAAGTGAAACCGGCTGCGAAGACAGTACAAACCAAAACCAAAGCGAAGGCCAAGCCGGTTGCCGCAAAACCGATCGCCGCAAAGGCCGTGGTGAAAAAGACCCCATCTGCAAAGAAGGCAGCCCCGGTAAAAAAGGTCGTGGCTGAAAAGACCGTGCCTGCAAAGAAGGCGGCAGTCAAGAAAGTCGCCGCAAAGAAAGAAGCTGTTGTAAAGAAGACAGTGCCCAAGAAACCGGCGGCGGTAAAAAAACCCGTGGCCAAAAAGGCCGTAAAAAAGTAAAATATTCCGGTAAGCCTGTATAAAAAAACCGCTGGAGCGGCTTAAACTGCCCCGGCGGTTTTTCCTTTTAATGAATTACAGGCGAAAATCGATAGAGAACAAGTTCCTTAAAAGGAGAAGTTTCATGATGACGATTCTCGGAATTCATTCCAGTCCGTTCAAAAAAGGCAACACGGCGTGGGTTCTTGATTACGCGCTGCAGGAAGCGGAAAAGGTGGATGGTGTCAAAACGGAATCTGTTTCCCTGGCTGGTTTTAAAATCGCCGACTGCAATCATTGCAACTGGTGCATGCAAAAACAGACTCCCGAAAAACTCTGCTCATTAGAAGACGATGCCCTTCCGATTTTGGAGAAAGTGCGGAACTGCGATATTATGGTTCTTGCTACTCCGGTTTATTTCTCAAGGCTTTCCGGGACGATGGCCTGTTTTCTGGATCGGACTCGCTGTTTCATATATGGCAAAAACGGGCACCTTGCACTCAAGGGAAAGATTGGCGTAGCTCTGGCCGTGGGCTGGTGCCGTAATCTGGGAATGGAAACGACTCTGGTCAGTCTTCACGGCGGATTCCTGTTGCATGAAATGATCGCCCCTTCCTGTCATGATGCAGGGGCTCTTTATGGGGCTGCTGTTGTTTCCGGGCAAAGAGACGAGGCTTTTGCCTGGAAACGGGACAAACTGGGGGTCCGGAACGACCGGGAAGGACTCAATTCAACGAAACTACTTATGCATGAGGCCATCCGAACGTGCCAGAAGATCAAAATAGGCGTTAGCTGATTTATCTGGTTTCTGGTTTCTGGTTTTCGGCTCCAGCATGAAAATCATGGGCCCAGTTCAAGGCCCGGGAACCTGATTCGTTTTCCAGAATCACAAGCATGTTACATTTTTGACAGTCAAATTCCAGACGATAGGTATGATGTGCGTCATGGAGATGAAGCGGTTCTTGAACGGCTTTTCTTGATCTATACTCTTTCGGACACAAATCCAGTTGATAACGGATGCAGTACCGGGTGGTCATGACGGATTTTCCTGAAATGTTGCAGAGGGTTTCGAAGGCTGGCTCCACCAAGGATGCGCCGTGTCGTTCATAGAATTTCTGGGCCTGAGTGTTTAGGACATTGGCGCGGAAATCAAGCTTCTTATCCGGATAAGGAAACTGGGTTTTCAAAAATGGAATTCTTTGAATTACATGTCTTTTTTGCCGAATATCGGTGAGCGTGTCCAGAACTTCGCGCCTCAAGCCGTTGACCAGGCTTGCGGGAAGAAAGCCGGGATCGCAGGAAATGGTTAGCTCCGTAACCCGGTAGGGGGTGTTGCCCGTGCCGGTCAGATGTTTTTCAAGCTGCTCTCGGGCTAAAATCGGGTTTCGCGCCGGTTCCAACAGAACTTTTCTGAAAGCTTCCGCCTGATTGCCGTTTTCGTCTTCTGCGGCCAGATGAATGGCTCCATCTTTGTATCCAAAATCCAATTTAATAGATAATTTTCTTATGTTCTTGGAATTATAAAGAATCTTGTAGAACGCCATGTCGGAGTTGCGATAAAGGGAGACTCCTGCCTTCAAGCCCATCATGCGGCTGGGATAGATGTTTTCTTTAACCACGCGCTCCACACGGAATCCCGACAGATCATTTTTCTTCGTAAAAAAACACAGCCCGTCTCCATTTGCCAGGTCCGTGCGGTTGATCGAAAAAAAATCTCTGCCGGTGCCGGTGATTTTACCCAGATACTGTCCAATGGATTTCTGCGTGTGCAGAGAGGCAACTTTTTCTCTTTTTCCGGAAATGAAGTATTGGGTCCATCCCCGGTTGAAAGTCCGATCCGGATCTGGAGAAAATTTGGGAAAGATTTCTCCGGAGCTGTTTTTTCGGTAACCGGGATGCGCCTGGAGGAATTGATTCAGGATCTGTCGATATAATGCCGTGATATTTTTGACATAATCCATCCCCTTATAGCGTCCTTCGATTTTGAACGAGGTAACGCCGGCGGCGATCAAATCCGGTATTTTATCTGTCAGGTTCAGATCTTTCAGGGAAAGAAGGTATTTGTCCTTGAGAATTGCCTTGCCGTCTCCATCGGATAATGTGTAGCGGGAACGGCAGGGCTGGGCACAAACACCGCGGTTGCCGCTTCGTCCTGTCACGGCCTGGCTTATATAGCATTGTCCGCTGTAGGAAACGCAAAGCGATCCGTGCACAAAAGCTTCCAGCTCGATGCGGCTGGTTTGCCTGCGAATTTCCGATATTTCGTCCAGAGAAAGTTCTCTGGCCAGTATCACCCGTTGAAAACCGACTTCTTCCAAAAAACGGACTTTATCCACTGTGTGGTTGTGCATTTGCGTGCTGGCGATCAGGGGAATCGGAGGAAGGTTCAGCTCCAGCAGGCCCACATCCTGGATAATCAGGCCATCGGCGCCCATCTGGTATACATTATTAATAATATCAATAGCTTCAATAATCTCTGCATCCGTAAGAAGCGTGTTGAGGGCAACATAAATTCTGGCATCATACAGATGAGCATAACGGATCAGGCGGGTTAGTTCGTTTAAACTTTCTCCTGCTCCTGCTCTGGCCGAGAATTTCGGTGCGCCGATATAAACGGCGTCTGCGCCGTGATCAATGGCGGCGATTCCGATATCGGCGTTGCCCGCCGGAGCGAGAAGTTCCAAGGATATGGTCATGGATGGATTCCTTTGTTTTTCTGCATGGTGATGAAATTGTCGAGAATGTCTTTCGCCTCATTCATGGAGGAATAGGAGGCTGTTTGTATTTCCGGACTGCCGCTGATCATGGCGGAAAGGGGGCTTGTCTCCATAGACCGATGCAGGCACAAGACGGACTTTTTTAATGCCGTTGCCCATCCCAGTTCATATCCCACGCCCAGGGATGGCACAGTGACTTCAGCGACTACGATATTGCAGGATTTCAGCCAGGCCATGTCCCGGTCATGGATGAATCGGTCATTCGGCCCATCATCGCCTACTATTGAAAGAGCAGGATTGCCCACATGCTCGGTAAGAACTTCCCCATATTTACCAAGCCAGGTAATCAGTGTTTGATAGATTTGGACATCGTTTCGTCCACCCCGGATGGATCCGGCAAAATAAATTTTCACATGGCCTCCTGCCTCTTCATGAGGATGAAGCGTTATTATCACTGAACCCCATGCGGGTTCAATCCTTTTCCCTAAAAAAACTTCTTCTCAAAACGGGCGGCATGTGTTTGAGATATTACAGTGCGCAGTTGTCGCATAGCAGCGCTTGGGGTGGGTTAATATGATTTGATTTTGGCGCAAGTCATTCATTCAGGCTTTGTGCGCTGATTTGCCCGGCGCCAACATCGCTGCAGCTCTTGTTCTATATAGTATTCATTTGACGTTTCGCGTCCCGGCAGGCTCTGCGCCACGGTTGAGTTGCGCCGTAATGAAGGTCAGCGGTATGAAATATAATGTAATATTTCTCGGGCTAGTTAGTTTTTTTGCGGATTTAAGCACAGAGATGGTTTATCCATTGATCCCTTTGTATCTGACGACGGTGTTCGGTGCAACCCCTGCCCTTGTCGGCGTGATTGAAGGAGTCGCGGAAAGCCTTTCGAGCATCCTTAAGGTATTCAGCGGTTATATTACAGACAAGTACCGTAAGAAAAAGCCCCTTGCATTTATTGGTTACGCAGCCGGTCTCGTGTACAAGGTGGCTCTTGTCATTGCTGCGTCCTGGCAAGGTATCCTTGCAGCGCGCGTGATAGACCGCTTTGGTAAAGGCGTAAGGACAACGCCTCGTGACTTACTCGTGAGCGAAAGCTGTGACTCGGATAAACTTGGACATTCGTTCGGAATTCATAAAGCGCTGGATATGGCCGGTTCTGCTGCCGGAATTTTGATAGCTTTTTTCATTATGATGACATGGAAGGGGGAGTATGGCTACAAACAACTATTCATGCTTTCGTGCATTCCGGCAATCGCTTCGCTTGCCCTGTTTATTTTTATCAAAGAAACAGGGGATCCGTGTAATGTCAGGGAACCCCTTCATGTTTCTCAGGGGATAAAGAATCTTGATAAACGTTTAAAACTTTATCTTGCAGTTGTCTTCGTGTTTACACTCGGGAACTCATCGAATGCCTTCCTGTTGCTCAAGGCCGGGAATGCGGGCTTTGATCCAGCATCTATAGTGCTTCTATATTTCGTATATAACGTAGTGTCATCCGTGTTTGCCGTGCCGTTCGGCAAAAGATCAGACCGCATCGGGCGGAAACGTCTACTGGTTGTCGGTTACCTCACTTTTTCGCTTGCATATGCAGGATTTGCCTGGGCTCCGAATAAGACAATGATAGTTGCCGCATTCGCGTTATACGGAATATTCACCGCCATGACGGCAGGTGTCGAACGTGCCTTTGTTTCAGAAATCGCGCCAAAAGAATTGAAAGGAACCATGCTCGGTCTTCATTCAACGATTGTGGGAATTGCTCTCCTTCCGGCAAGCATCACAGCCGGAATTCTCTGGAATATTTTCGGTTCTGTAATTCCATTTGCGTTTGGGGCTAGTCTCTCGCTTGTATCGGCGCTGATGCTCGCTTTTGGATTGCCGCAAAAAGCGGGTAAAGGAAATATCAGCGTTCAATAAGAAATCCAGCCAATCGCTATGTTCTGGCTGTTTTTTTCATTTCATGGCTCTATTTTGATCATAAATCCTAAATTTGAGGAATCATCGCCACTATCGACTTGTAGGAGAGAGCAATGAAAAATTGTGCAATCACGGGATAAATAAAATTAATTTTTTTGAACAAGGTTTTTCTTGACATGCCGGGATGTGCTTTCTATAGTTTACACCTTTTAAGGATAGCGATTGCTTGATATCTCATCATTAAAGGAGGAATGATTATGCAGAACAAAATGAAAAGTTGGCGCGTGGCAGGAATGAAAACTCTGTTTACTGTGTTATTGATTATGGTTTTGGCTGTTTCCGGCGCAAATTCGGTTTTTGCGCAGGGCGGGGATGACAAATCATTGGAATGCTACAAGGAAATTGCAAAAACCATTGTCCATGCAACGGCAACAGGACTGGGAGAAATTGTGAAAAACGCGAAATCGGAACAGGAAAAAATTGCTCTAATTCGCTCCTTTGTCAATCCGATCCGTTTTTATCCGGACAAATCGGGATATTTTTACGGCTACGACTTCCAGTGTGTGAATATTGCCCACGCGACGCAAAAAGATCTGCTGGGAAAAAATCTTTATGATCACAAAGATATCAAGGGAAAATATGTGATTCGCGAATTGAGCGCCGCAGCGAAAAAGGGTGGCGGATTCGTCGAGTTCTACTGGCTGAAACCCGGCCTTAAGGGCGAACAGAAAAAGCTGGGGTATGTTGAACCTGTTCCGGGAACAAAATATTTCATCGGCACCGGCGTTTATCTTCCATAGTTTCGATCATTTTGAAGGATTTTACACATGATGGACATCATCGCAAGAGTTCACGCGCACATGCCTTATGTTCTCCTTTCCCGGTATTTGCCGATGGTATTGGAGAAAAAACTGAATCTGGAAATTTATTTCAGCCATTACGCACTTCAGTCACTGGATAAAAAAACCTGTCTGCAAACGGCGCAGGCTCTAAAAGATGCAGGATGTAAAGTCAATTTTCATGCTCCTTTTATGGATTTGCGGCCTGCGGCGCTGGATGATAGCATTCAGAGGACCTCTCTGGAACGCATTAAACAGGCCTATGATCTGGCTCAGTATTTTTCTCCGTTGAAAATTGTCTGCCATCCGTCTTTTGATGAACTCTATTATGTCGATTGCGATGATCTGTGGCTGGAAAATAGCATCCGTTTCTGGAATCAATTGATTCCCGTGGCAAGAGATGGAGGATTTATTATCGCGCTGGAAAATGTTTATGAAAAGGAGCCGCATATTTTAAGATGTTTGTTTGAGGCGCTCGGCACTTCTCAGGTTTGCTTTTGCTTTGACACGGGGCATTTTAATGTCTTTTCAAAAGCGCCTTTGAGAACCTGGATGGAGGAAATGAGCCCCTATCTTGGGCATTTGCATCTCCATGATAATTATGGAAAATATGATGACCATCTCCCGGTCAATTCCGCAACGTTTCCCTTTGAGAAGTTTTTTAAAGAGCTTAAAAAACGGGGACTGAAACCGACGGCTACCCTGGAGGCGCATCGGCCTGAGCATCTGTGGCAGTCTCTGGAAAATTTACAGAAAATGTCTCTTTGGGAACAGGCGGATTAAGCGGACGCCGCGGAGAAAAATGTGCTGAAATACCTTGTCAAAAGAGTTCTTTTTATGGTTCCGCTTTTGTTGGGCATTACGGTCATCTGTTTTTTTGTGATGCATCTTGCGCCGGGAAAACCGACAGATCTGCAAACGCAGATGAATCCGAAATCGTCGGCCGAGATGAAAGCGCGCCTTTTGAGCATGTATGAGCTGGATAAACCGATTTCCGTGCAATACCTGTCATGGCTGAAGAAGTTGGCGCGCGGAGATCTGGGGATTTCCTTTTCATCGGACCACCGGCCGGTATCCGACAAGATTCTGGAGCGTCTGCCGATTACCATTGTAATCAACTTCCTGTCATTGCTGATTATTATTGTTGTTGCCGTGCCGATTGGCGTCTTGTCGGCTGTTCACCAGGATTCGCTGTTTGATAAAGTGATGTCGGTGTTTGTTTTTGTCGGTTTTGCTGTGCCGACTTTCTGGCTGGCCTTACTGATGATGATTTTGTTCGGTGTTCAGTGGGGATGGTTGCCGATATCAGGATTGCGCTCTTTAAATTATGAATATTTGAGCACATGGGAACAGATGATCGATCTGGCCAGACATTTGATTCTCCCTGTGTTTATTTCCGCTTTTGGTGGGTTGGCCGGGCTTTCCCGTTACATGAGGGCCAATATGCTGGAAGTCATCCGACAAGATTACATTTTGACGGCGCGCGCGAAGGGATTAAGTGAAAGACAAGTGATTTACAAGCATGCCCTGCGTAATGCACTTTTACCTGCCATTACCATTCTGGGGCTTTCCATTCCCGGCCTGATCGGCGGCAGTGTGATTTTTGAAACCATTTTTGCCATTCCGGGCATGGGGCAGCTTTTTTATATGTCGGTCATGGCCAGGGACTATCCGACGGTTATGGGAATTTTGCTGATCGGTGCGGTTTTAACGCTGGTGGGAAATTTGATCGCCGATGTATCCTATGCGGTGGCGGATCCGCGTATCCGGATTTCATAAGAAAAAGAGCAATCAAAATGGGATTCTGGGAAATGTTTTATAAAAACAAACTGACGCTGGCGGGCAGCGGCATTGTCGTTTTGCTTTTTGTCGTTTCGATTCTGGCGCCGGTGATTTCTCCTTACGATCCTGGCGCTATTGATTTGCAGAATGTGCTTGCGCCTCCTTCGGCCGGGCATTGGTTCGGGACAGACCAGTTAGGCCGGGATGTAATGTCTCGTATGATCTGGGGGGCGCGCATTTCCTTGAAAGTGGGTTTTGTGGCGACCGGCCTGGCCATTTTCATCGGGATGATTCTGGGCGCTGTTGCAGGCTTTTACGGGGGCTGGATCGATGCGCTGATCATGCGCTTTGTGGATATCATGCTTTGCTTTCCCACGTTTTTTCTCATTTTAGCGGTCATTGCTTTTCTGGAGCCTTCGATCTGGAATATCATGATTGTCATCGGTCTGACCGGATGGATGGGAGTAACCCGTCTGGTGCGGGCGGATTTCATTTCGCTTCGCGAACGTGATTTTGTTCGGGCTGCGCGCGCCATTGGAGCCAGTGATGCAAGGATCATTTTTCTGCACATTTTGCCCAATGCGTTGGCATCCATTCTGGTTGCCGCCACTCTTGGAATCGCCGGAGCCATCCTGACGGAATCCGCTCTCAGCTTTTTGGGAATCGGAGTTCAGCCGCCGACGCCCAGTTGGGGCAATATTCTGACGGCAGGGAAGGATAATATTGATATTGCCTGGTGGCTGTCTCTTTATCCGGGCCTGGCGATATTGATTACCGTGGTTGGCTATAATTTATTGGGTGAAGGTATCCGCGACGCATCCGATCCTCGTTTGAAAAGATAGGATGTGACGGAAAGAAATGAAAATCACTTGATCTATTTTTGGCGCTTGGCATTCAGGGGAGGGCGTCCGGAAGATTTGTAGAAAAATCAGATGCCGAATTCTTCTTGTAATTGAACCAACTGTTGATTGGCGATATGCTTGAGGCTGATGCCTATTCCGGGGATGGCCATGGATTTGCCCCACGGCTGACGCCATTTGATTTCTCCGAGGATGGGGGTTTTATCATGGAGTTCATTCACAATGAACCAGACTTCGGAAGCATGGGACCAATCCCGGCTGGAGTATAAAAAGCACCCTCCTTTGGAAATGTTCACCGATACACTACGCTCCATGTTGGATGCATTGATCTGCTCCTGGCGGCACATCACGATATTCAGATGGATAGTTTTTCGGACATCCAAACGGATGGCTCTGGGGCTGAAAGACCGGCACTCCTCATGGATAAAATTCGGGAGTATGCCGTTTCCTGACAGGTTTCCTTGCGAGATTACGCTGATTTGATTGGTTGCGGAATCCCATCTCAACTGGACAATGGGGAAAGCATCCAGAATGTCTTGAGCAATGGTTTTTTCGTCACGGGATGCACGAACGCTGGTGACGACATCCACCATGACTCCCGAATAGGCATTGATCATCATGGTTTTGAAAAGATCGCCAAACGAATCTACGGTATCTACCTCAACTCCCAGAGAGGCGGTTTCCCGAAGATACGCATCTCGTGCCGGTCCTTCTTTACAGACGAGAATAAGTCGCATGTTCATCAAGTATCCTTTTCGGCCCGGATAAGAAAGGCTTTTCAGAAACAGTAAATCAATACATGTTTTCTCGATAGAAAAAAAATTTTGATAAGTCAATCAAAAACAAGGAGCATCAAAAACCAGGAGATGAATTTATTCGTTCAAAAATACTCTCGGACTTGATAATGTTGATAAAATATAATAAGAGTCAACCGTTTTAACTATTCAGGAAACACCATGCTTCAGGAGGAGAAAATATGCCCAAAAGAGTTAATGCGGAAGTGCTGAAGCTCGACCGGCGGATTATCCATCGCAAATTGCTGGCCGGTGAGATTTCGGAAAAAGATCTGGCCGCTCAATTAAAAAAGTTACCGGATGTTTCCGATAATGCGGAAGAAATTCAGATGCCCGATCACGAAAAACAGGAAAATGCTGATTGATTCCCATGCTCATCTGGAGATGGAGGAATTTAATTCCGACCGTCAGCAAGTGATTGAACGAGCGAGACAGGCAGGCGTTCATGCGATCATCACAGTGGGTATAAACCTTGATTTCAGCCGTAAAGCTCTGTCGATTGCGCGGCAATATCCCAATATTTATGCGGCGGTGGGAATTCATCCGCATGACGTGGCAAACGGCTGCGATCGGACACTGGATGAACTGAAGATTTTAGCGGGAGATCCCAAGGTGGTTGCCTATGGTGAGATTGGACTGGATTATTATCGCAATCTTTCTCCCCGGGAAACCCAAAAGGCCATGTTTGGCAGTCAGCTCGATTTGGCCGCAGATCTGAAAAAGCCGGTCATCATCCATGACCGTGATGCTCATGCGGAGACGCTTGCCATGATCCGTTCCTCAAGTGTGCGTTGCGGCGTCTTTCATTGTTTTTCCGGGGATTGGGATATGGCCAGGCAATGCCTGGATATGGGTTTTTATATTTCCATTCCCGGTGTGGTAACATTCGGCAAGTCAAAAACCCTTCAGGAAGTTGTCCGTCAAGCGCCGATGGAGGCTATTCTCCTGGAAACAGATTGTCCCTATCTGGCGCCGGTTCCCCACCGCGGCAAGAGAAACGAACCCTCATTCATGGTTTATACCGCAAAGAAAGTCGCCGAAATCAAAGGCATGGACTGGGAGGACGTGGCGCAAACGGCAGCGCAAAACACTTCCGGGCTTTTTGGTCTTGCCTAAACGGAAATCCTCGGTGTGGCGGTTAGAGCAAGGAGTCGATGTCCAATTGAAAAAAGCGATTGTTTTACTCTCCGGCGGCATTGATTCCGCCACCGTTCTGGCTATTGCGCAAAGCAGAAAATTTCATGTTTATGCACTGAGTTTCCGTTATGGCCAACGTCATGCGATTGAGTTGGAAGCGGCCGGTCGCATTGCCGGTTTCAGCCGCGTGGCAAAACATTTGACTTTGGACATCGATTTGAGGTGTTTCGGCGGCTCCGCTTTGACCGCCGATTGGGATGTTCCCAAAAAAACAAGCGTAACGGAAATCGGGAAAGACATTCCTGTCACTTACGTTCCGGCGCGAAACACCATTTTTCTTTCTTACGCACTGGCATGGGCGGAAGTGATTGGTTCGTCCGATATTTTCATCGGTGTGAATGCTCTGGACTACAGCGGCTATCCGGATTGCCGTCCAGAGTATATAGAGGCCTATGAAACGATGGCGAATCTGGCGACGAAAGCAGGCGTGGAAGGCAGACAGAAACTAACCATTCATGCACCGCTTCAGCATATGACCAAGGCAGAGATTATTCGCAAGGGGCTTGATTTGGGTGTGGATTACGCCTTGACGCACAGTTGCTATGATCCAATGCCGGACGGCGCATTTTGCGGACAGTGTGATTCCTGTTTACTGAGGCGGAAAGGTTTTCAGGAAGCTGGTTTTCAGGATCCGGGACGATATCGATGATTGAGCCGGTCGATGCTTCGAAAAGCTCGGCAATTGGTTCCTGAACCGGTCGAAGGGCGGTTGGGAATGATGTATCGCGTGAAGGAAATATTTTATTCCATTCAGGGAGAAGGATTTCATTCGGGCAGAGCAGCGGTGTTTTGCCGGTTTTCAGGATGCAATCTCTGGTCGGGACGGGAGGAAGATCGTGAAAAAGCGCCTTGTTCCTTTTGCGATACCGATTTTACAGGCACAAATGGCCCTGGTGGCGGTATATACATAACAGCCAGGGAGTTGGTGACGCGACTGCGAAATTACTGGCCGCAAACGGATGTGACGCAGAGAGATGCCGGGAATTCAGGCCGGCGCCCGTTTGTGGTGTGCACAGGAGGTGAACCGCTATTGCAGCTGGACGAGAAGCTTCTGGACGAATTTCATGGCGAAGGATTTGAAGTGGCGGTGGAAACCAACGGTTCGATTGCCGTGCCTGTCGGCATGGATTGGATTTGCGTCAGTCCCAAAGCAGGGGTTCCATTACGACAGATAAGCGGCAATGAGTTGAAGTTGGTTTATCCGCAGAAGGGGATTCATCCGGACGATTACGCGAAGCTCGATTTCGAGCATTTTTTTTTACAACCCAGAAGCGGTCCGGGAGAGGAAATGGCGATCCGGACGTCTCTGGATTATGTTTTATCTAATCCGCAGTGGAGACTTAGCCTGCAAATGCATAAGATCCTGGGAGTTCCGTAAGGAGAAATTATGGAAATATTCAAAAGATTTCAATTTGATGCCGCTCATTTTCTTCCCTGCGTTTCGTCGGGCCATAAATGTGCCCAAATGCACGGGCATTCTTTTCGAGTAGAGATTCATGTCCAAGGCGGCATTGACCCACATACCGGCTGGGTGATGGACTTTGCGGAGATTGCCGCCGCTTTCGAGCCGATTCGTCGGCAATTGGATCATAAAAATCTCAACGATATTGAAGGATTAGAAAACCCCACGTCGGAAAATTTATGCCGGTGGATCTGGCTGCGCCTCGAAGACAGGCTTCCGCAATTGAGCAGGGTGATGGTTCAGGAAAGTCCGGAATCCGGTTGTATTTACGATGGACGTGATTGAAAACCGATCTTTTCTTTTTTCATCTTGACCATATCCATCAGAATATTGACGCTTTCTTCGATGAAAGGAAGATACTGGTCCTTAATCTTCTTTCTACGTTCGGCCGAAGTCTGGTTGATTTTGTCTTCGTTTTTCAATTCTTTGCGCAGGTCTGCAAGACGAATCAATCCCTTCCTGGCTGCGGCTTCCTTGTTATTTTTAATGATTTCGGAAAATTTGGCACTTTTGGCGATTCTTGCGCCGGAACGCTCAGCCAGTTTGCTGATCAGCATTCGTTCTACAGGCTGCCACAAAGGTGTTGCTCCCTCGGGGCGGTAAAGAAAAGGCGCAATGGATTGTGAGGGAAGGGGGTAATCCAGCTCTGCTTCGCCAACATCATCCAGGCTGAACCAAATCGGTAATTGAATGTCGGCTTCAACCCCGGTCTTTTGGGTGGATTTGCCGCCGGGGAGAAAGTACAAAGCCGTGGTGATCTTCATGCCGCCCAGATTCCAGGGAAGGGGCAGAAGGGTCTGCACGGAGCCTTTGCCGAAGGTGTGATCCTGTCCGACAATGACGGCGCGGGCGTAATCCTTCAGTGCGCCTGCCGCGATTTCACTGGCGGAAGCGCTCAAACGGCTGGTCAAAACGACGAGAGGTCCCGTGTACAACGCAGAGGAATTTTCCGTCGGAAAAGAAATTTCCTTTCGGTCCCCATCGGTTTCCTGAAGCCCGCTGGTTCCATTGGCGAGAATGGTTTCCTGAGCGTCATTGTCCTTGACCGCCACGATGCCCCCATCGCCCAGAAAAAGTCCGGTCAGGCGGACTGCTTCATCCAGAAGACCGCCGCCGTTTCTTGACAGGTCCAGGACAATACCATCCACCCGTTTTATCCGTGCCTCTGCAAGAAGTTTTTTCACATCTTCATAGCAGGATTTTTTTTGTTTTTCATCGCCGTAAAAAGATGGAAGCTCGATGATACCAAAGCGATACTTTTTCCCCTGGACATTTCTGGTTGCATAGGTAATTTTGGCTGCCTGGTCCTTGATGTCGATTTTATCGCGCACAATGGTGATGTCGAATCGATCTGTTTTTTTCGCCTGTCGAAGAATGGTCAGGGTAACCTCTGTTCCCTTTTTGCCGCGAATCATTTTGATGACATCCCGAAGATCCATGTCAATCACATTGACGGGTCTTTTCCCTCTTTGTGCCACGGCAATGATTTTGTCCTTGGGTTTGATCATTCCCGAACGCTCGGCGCCGCCACCCGGAATCAGCTCTTCAATTACGGTAAAGCCATTGTCACTGCTGAGAACCGCTCCAATTCCCTCCAGGGAGAGCTGCATCTGAATTTTAATATCTTCAAGATTTTCCGGCGACAAATAACTTGTGTGAGGATCCAGCGCCAGAGCAAAGGCGTTGGCGACGGTCCTGATCAGTTTTTCGGGATTGTTTTCAACAACTCTCATGGTCTGCAGCTCATAACGATGAATTTGCTGCTTTTTGGCTTCGTCCAGAGGGGTTCCGGCCAACAGCGCATTGTCGATCTGGAATTGCAGAATTTTTCGAAGGAGCTCCTTTTTTTGTTCCTCCGTCTTCAAAGGCGGGCGTTTGTTGACATCAATGTAGAGCTCGGCCGTATCATCGGTTTGAAAATGGTTTCCCAGCAGAATTTTGACGATGGCTTCATTTTCTTTTGCCCGCGTTACCAGCATTTCGTAAACAGGCCGAAGTGAGGCGCAGTCGCCGGATTGCATGCCGGTGAACACGCTTTGCAGAATCGGCCGAAGCTTTTCCCGGTCGGATTCGTAAAGCAGCGTTTTTGTCGGGTCAAGACTTTTGAGCATCTGATCGACGGCTTGGGATTGAATGACCGGCGTCATGCTTTTCATCGCATAGTGATTGGCCAGAAAACCTTTCATCAGCATGGGCAAACGGCTGCAACTGATATTGTTTTCGGCCATGGAAGAAATGGGAAGAAACAGGAAGACAAGTAAAAAAAGCGGCAGTTTTTCCAGATAGAAAAAGAGCCCTCGCCTGTTTCCGGACAGGTTGCCGGTGTTGTGATTACCCATATATTTTATTCTTTCCGCCGCGTGTACGCGGCTTTGTGTTTTGCTGGATGCCATCGCGCAATTTGCATATGAAACGATAGAAGGGCAAGAGCATTCTGTCAAGAAAAAAGGATCCTTCGGAAAAAATGGGACATTCTGTATGAATGATGCATTTCGTCATGTCAGGAAACTCGGCAACAAATCATCACCATGAGGGAGTGTGACTTGCGGCGGACGAACAAACATATCCCCATTTGAGCTCAGTCATTATATTAGACTTCATCATCGTATAAAACATTCCTGTGTTAACCTAATCCATAGTCACAAATTTTCCACCTTTCCAATCTTTCAAAGGAATCTTGAGCTGCTTTTAAAAGCACTTCCAGCCTGGCTGGTTTGATAAAAAAATCATCAAATCCAACGCCTCGGCATTCCAAAAGACCGTTCAGGCTGCTATAGCCGGTAAATGCATGAATGATGCTGATCTTATCTTCCATACGGATTTTTTTGCACAGTTCAATACCGCTCATGACGGGAAGTCTAATGTCCAGAAACATGACCATGACCGTTTCATTGATAAGAATATTCAAGGCATCTTCCGCGCTTTCAGCGGTCAATACCGTATAGCCGGCAGAAGTGAAAACTTCCTTTAACATATCCAAAATGGAGATATCATCATCTACGACTAAAATCTTTTTTTCCATAATGATCATCCTCGTCTATTTGGCGTTGTTGGCGGAATTTTGATTGAATTTGATAATTCGGCTGAAGCCTGCATAATCTTCGCTTTCACAATTATCAATTCTCATGAGCTTTTCCGTAATTGTAACCATCCTGTGAAGTTGCTTGTTGATTTTATCCGCTTTTACGTGGATTGGATCATTTTCCTCTGTATTCTTCAAGATCAATTCGATATATCCGGCAATCGTCTGCATCGGTTGATTCAATTCATGACAAATGGTTCCAGCCATTTCGACAACACCGTGAAGCCTCTCATAGTGGCATCTTTCTTCTTCAGCCCATTTACGTTCAATGACTCTTCCCAAACGTCCGGCAATCGCATTGATAAGATTGCGCTCTTCTTGAATAAAGGGGCCTTCATCTCTGTCAGGCATTTTATCAAGGTAACAGATGTCTACGGTTCCAACTGGCTTTCCATGCGCAATAAGCTCCGCGGATTGTGTCCATACGGTTTTTTGAAAATTGGCGGTCTTGAATTCTTGATCTTTAAAGGTAATTCTTGCACAAGCATGTTCCGGATAATACCAACTATGAGGCATATCATTAACGACGCTCTGAAACAGGTCTTCCAATGAGTCTATCTTTTCGATGAAATAAGCAATGGAATAAAGACAGTTCAATTCCTTGACACGTTTTTGAAGCCCCTCTTCAGCCTGTCTGCGTTTTCTAATGGATTCAGCCTCTTTCAGGCCCCGTTCAATGGCAGGAACCAATCGGAATAATTCCGTTTTTCGTACATAATCTTGCGCGCCCCCTTTCATCAGGGCAACAGCCATATTGATTTCGATTTCTCCGGACACAATGATAAATGGTAAGCTTGGCCGCAATTCTTTGGCTATTGCCAAAGCCTCCGGGGCGCTGAATTTGGGCATGCCGTGGTCAGCCGTGATGATATCCCACTCCTGATGTTCCAATGCAGTGCGCATGGCTGATGAAGTATCCACAATTTCGTAAACGACATCATAACCTTCTCGGCGCAAAGTGCGAGACATGAGAATGGCATCATTCTCTGAATCTTCAATCATCAACACGCGCAATGTTTTATTCATTAATATTCCACACTTTGTGATCTATCTTGCGGTTAATGATAAATTTTGCTTACGTGGATCAATATCTTTAATTCAGCACTGATTTTTTGTTCATATTTTATCACAAATTGTATTTGCCGTCTATGACCGCGATGGATTCCATCATAATCCTGCTTGAAACGTCAGGGGCTTTGTATTAAAAGAAATCACCTGAATTTACGGAGGATGCAAATTACTTTGTTGAAAGAAATATCATCTCGTTGTCTGAAATGCAAAGTTCCCCAGTGTCGGAAAAACTGTCCCGTATCCACGCCGATTCCGGAGGTGATGAGGCTTTTTGAAGAGGATAAAGAACAGGAAGCGGCCGAAATGCTGTTTGTTAATAATCCTCTTTCAGCAATTACCGCCATCGTTTGTCCTCACGAGCGAAACTGCTATGGACATTGTGTTCTGGGGAAAAAGTCACAACCGGTAGATTTTTTTAAAATCGAACAGTATCTGTCGGGAAAATATCTTCGGGAATATGAGCCTCCCGTGATTGCCAGAAAGGATATCCGCCTGGCGGTTGTGGGGGCGGGACCGGCAGGATTAACGATGAGTATCCTGATGTCTTTGAAGGGTTTTCGTGTTACGCTGATGGATGCCCGGGACAAAATAGGCGGTGTTTTGCGATACGGTATTCCCGAGTTCCGCCTTCCCAGAGAGATGATCAATCAATTCGAGCCCATTTTGCTCAAGCTGGGCGTGCAATTCAAGCCCAATACCTTTATCGGTTCCGCCATTACCCTGGAGGATATGTTTATTGACGGATACAAGGCCGTTTTTATTGCCGTGGGCACTCCAAAACCCAACAAGCTGGGATTGCTGGGAGAAACGCTGGGCAACGTTTATTATGCCATTGATTATCTGAAAAGCCCCGAAGCATACCGACTTGGCAAAAACGTGGTGGTGGTAGGTGCGGGCAATGTAGCCCTGGATGCGGCCAGAATTGCCGTGCGCAACATCGGATTGGGAGGCACTGTCACAGTGATCAACAGTTTGCCCGAGGAGGAAATGACGGGAAATAAAAATGAAGTTGCCCAGGCGATTGAGGAAGGTGTCCGATTTGTCCATCTTCAGCAGACCATCAAACTGGAGGAACATCAGGTGAAGTGCGTTGCCGTGAAAGTGATGAAAAATGAGAATGGACCGATGTATGAGGAAGATTTTAGCTGCGTTACGGAAATACCGGCCGATTCAATCATCGTGGCTATCGGACAGGGACCGCAAAGCGCAGTGACCCGGGAAAGCAATGTTTTAAAAACACAGAGAGGCCTGGTAGATGCGGATGAAAATGGACATACCTCTTCAAAGGGCGTTTTTGCGGCCGGCGATATTGTTACAGGGCCGAAAACGGTGGTGGAAGCGGTGGCATTTGCCAAAAAAGCGGCTGACGAAATTGAAAAGTACTGTCTTGGAAACTGAGGAAACCAGGCGGCATTTTCTTTTTCTGTTTCTTTTTGTCCGGATTTGCATTATAATAAATTCAAACGAAACAAGAAAACATCACATTAAGGAGGCAGTTATGAGTTCGGTTAAGGATATTCTCAAGGGAAAGGATCACAAAATTCACTTTATTTCGCCAAAGGCAACGGTTTACGAAGCTCTGGAAAAAATGAGTGAAAATGAAATCGGCGCTCTGGTGGTCATGGAGAATAAAAAGGTTGTGGGAATTGTTTCGGAAAGAGACTATGCCCGGAAAATCATTCTTCAGGGAAAATCGTCAAAAGAAACGCTGGTTAAGGAAATCATGTCTTCCGATTTAATTTCCGTCACTCCGGATACGACGGTTGAAGATGCAATGGTTTTGATGACGGGAAAGCATGTTCGGCATTTGCCGGTTTTTGAAAAAACAAAATTTGTCGGCGT
>Ga0116143_10001092_pt1 | contig 34080 bp, 31 predicted proteins | sample AD_UKC034_MetaG_FD_89745 | JGI IMG/M metagenome (GOLD analysis project Ga0116143, IMG submission 89745) | Active sludge microbial communities of municipal wastewater-treating anaerobic digesters from USA - AD_UKC034_MetaG | ecosystem: Engineered > Bioreactor > Anaerobic > Digestate | place: USA... | reverse complement strand
GAGGAACATCGAGACCACCGGCTTCCTGATTTTCGAGGTGATTTTCCGTATCTCGCGCATGACGGTTTCATGCGGCGGTTTCGACACCAGCAGAATGACCCGGGTGTCCTTGTCTGCGGCGAGCGCCTTGAGAGACTCAATGAACATAATCCCGCCGATGTCCTTTTTGACATCGCGGCCGCCCGTGCCGATCGCCTGCGAGATACCGCAGCCTTCGTTTGAAATAATAGAGGTGACTTCCTGGCAGCCCGTGCCGGAGGCGGCCACGACCCCGATATCGCCGCGGTTCACGACATTCGCGAACGCCAGCGGCACGCCGTTGATGATCGCGGTCCCGCAGTCGGGGCCCATCACAAGCAGCCCTTTCTTCCGGGCGAACTGCTTCAGCTCCTTTTCGTCCTCAATGGAAACATTGTCGGAGAAGAGCATCACATGCAGACCGCCCGCAAGGGCTTTCATGGCCTCGCCCGCCGCATAGCGGCCGGCCACGGAGATCAGCGCCAGATTGGCGTCCGGAATTTCCTCCAGGGCGCCGGCCAGACTCATGGGCTTGAAATCCTCGCTCCCGCCGGAGGCCTGCTTGCGGGTGGCGGCAAGCAGTTCCTCAGCGGCTTTGACAGCCGACTCGGCCGCCGCCTGTGTTTTGGCCTTGATGCCGATCAGCAGATCGGTGTCGGCGGCGTTTTTGAACTCGTTCAGCAGCAGGCTGGAATTGGCGAGAATGCCCTTGTTCTCCTTTGTGCCCATCACGACGGCCGCATCCACAACGCCGTCCCGCGCGGACAGTTCACGCCCCACATTCATCAGCGCCACGGAATCGAAATAAGCGCCTTTTTTGATCACACCCTTAACAACCATGAAACAACTCCCTTCACAGACCGCGTTCCAGCGCCGCGACCAGTCCGGTGCAGAGATCGGCGCCGGAAGTGGCGCCCACCGCAAAACATCTGACCGCGGCATTTGTAATCGCATCCTGCTCTTTGTTCAGCAGAGATTCAAGCAGGGATCGCATCAATTCATTCACACGCCCGTCACCGGCAAGACTCAGGAAGCTCGACACAATGATTCCCCCGCCCTGTGCATGGCGCAATATCCTGTCTCTCAAAACACGGGTTTCATCCTTTCCCAGCGCATGGAGCGCAATCATGATCCCCGCAATAAAATCATCACCGGAGGGAGTCAGGCCGAAACCGCATCCATGCAGTTTCGTCACGCCGTCTTCAACGTCGCCGCGGAAATAAAGATCAGCGCCCTGCTGAAGCTGATCGCGAACCGCCGCCTCAAAGCCCGGACGAAATCCTTTCTTCCGGCCGGGATCCAGCAGATAAGCCATGCTTTTTTCGGGCGCGTGTTCGCACAGCAGGGTCCTGAGATGACGGATATTCTGCCGCGGGATTTTCCGCCCCTCGCAGAAGCTCATCGAGGAGTCATACTTCTGCGCAGGAGCAACAGCGAAGGGGATTCCGTTGACGACAACGGAAACCCCTTTCACTTCAAGCGTGCAGACGGAAGGCAAATCCAGTCCGTCAATGATGACATTCACCGGTCCGGCCGCGATGGCGGGGTCAACGAGCGCGGCCAGCCGGCTACCGCTTGCAAAATTCACAGCCTGCCGGAAACGGGAATGCAGGGTGTAGGATCCTTCCCCCACCCTGTCCCCGATGCTGAGCAGGATGTGCGTCACGGCATCAGATATGGCCCAGCGAAATCATCGCATCGGCCACTTTGCGGAATGCCGAAATGTTGGCCCCAACGACGTAGTTTTCAGGACAGTCGTATTCACGGGCCGTCTCGAAGCATGATTTATGGATGCTGACCATGATATCATGCAGGCGGCGGTCCACCTCCTCTGCCGTCCAGGAATACATCATCGCATTCTGACTCATTTCCAGTCCCGAACATGCAACGCCGCCGGCATTGGCCGCCTTGCCCGGCCCGTACATCAGCTTGTTCGCCTGGAAGACTTCAATGCCCTCGGGGTTCGTGGGCATATTGGCGCCCTCGCTGACCAGCACGCAGCCGTTTCCAACCAGCTTCTTTGCATCCGCGGCATTGATCTCATTCTGCGTGGCACAGGGGAAGGCGCAGTCGCACTTCACGTCCCATGGCCGGGCATTCTCGCGATACTCAACACCCTTGAACTTTGCTGCATACTCGCTGATGCGGCCGCGGCGGACATTCTTCAGCTCCATGATCCAGGCCAGCTTCTCGGCATCAATCCCGGCGGAGTCATAAACCGTTCCGTTCGAGTCGGACATGGTCACCACTTTCGCGCCGCGCTGAATCAGTTTTTCAACGCAGTACTGGGAAACATTCCCGGAACCCGACACGGTGCAGACCATGTTTTTGAAATCACGGTCACGGACCCGGAGCATTTCCTCCGCGAAGTACACGCACCCGTAACCGGTCGCCTCGGGACGGATCAGGGATCCTCCCCAGCCGTATCCCTTGCCGGTCAGGACACCAACATGGCGCGTGGTGATCCGCTTGTACATTCCGTAGAGATAGCCGATTTCACGTCCGCCCACGCCGATGTCGCCGGCCGGGACATCCGTGTGCTCGCCGATGTGCTTCTGCAGTTCCATCATGAAGGACTGACAGAAACGCATCACTTCGTTGTCTGATTTGCCCTTCGGGTCGAAATCCGAGCCGCCCTTGCCGCCGCCCATGGGCAGGCCGGTCAGCGCGTTTTTGAATATCTGTTCAAACCCGAGAAACATGATAATGCTCAGGTTGACGGAAGAATGGAAGCGAAGACCGCCCTTGTACGGCCCGAGCGCTCCGTTGAACTGGACACGGTATCCGCGGTTCACGCGGTGCACGCCCTTGTCGTCAAACCACGGCACACGGAACATGATGGTCCGCTCCGGCTCGACCATGTGCTCCAGAATGCACTTCTCTTCGTATATCTTGTTGCGCTCCAGCAGCGGTTTGATGGCCTGCACCACCTCTTCGACCGCCTGGCAGAATTCCGGTTCCTCCTTGTTGCGCCGGCTCACATGCTGGATAATTCTCTCAATATAATTTGATGCCATATTGACCCTCTGTTTTTCCCTTTGCAGTTCACATGAACTGCTCTTGTGCGGGCAGAAAATGAAGGAATTATAACCGCGAATCAAGCACCTTTGTTCAATTTCTTGCCTTCGGAGGCGAAATCTGGAAATAATGCCGCATTCCATTCAATGAAAGCGTTGCAGATATGAAAAGCAAAGTTTCGCGCCGTGCATCCTCCTGCCTGGCAGACGGGGGGAAAATCGTCCAGCCCGGAAAGATCGTCCCGTTTCTTGAAGCCGTGCTGAAGTCCGGAAGCCGAGTGTGCCTTGAAGGCGACAACCAGAAGCAGGCCGACTTTCTAGCGAAGGCCCTCACACAGGTGAACCCCGAGAAAGTCAAGCGTCTGCACATGGTGCAGTCCTCGCTGGTGCTTCCCGAGCATCTCGACGTTTTTGAGAAGGGCATCGCACAGAAACTCGATTTCGCGTACTCTGGTCCGCAGGCCAAACGGCTCTATCAGATGGTGGGCGACGGCAAGGTCAAGATCGGATCGATTCATACCTACCTCGAACTCTATTCGCGCTATTTCTCCGATTTGAATCCGCAGGTTTCACTGGTGGTGGCCGACTATGCCGACGCCGCCGGCAATCTCTACACGGGCTACAACACAGAAGACACCCCGCTCATCTGCGAGGCCACGGCCTTCAACCGCGGGATCGTCATCGCGCAGGTGAAAGAAATCCGCGAAAAACTTCCCCGCGTGGATATTCCAGGGGACTGGGTGGATTTCATCGTGCCCACCGGGAAGGACTACTACATCCAGCCGCTGTTCACGAAGGATCCCGCGAAGATTTCTGAAATGCAGATTCTGCTGGCGATGATGGTCATCAAGGGGATCTACGAGAAGTACAGAATCACCTCCCTGAACCACGGCGTCGGCTACAACGCCGCGGCCATTGAACTGCTGCTTCCGAAACTTGCCGGGCACCTCAAGGGCAAGATCTGTCAGTACTGGGCGCTGAACCCCCACCCCACGCTGATTCCCGCCATCGAAAGCGGCTTTGTGGAACGCATCTATTCCTTCGGCGGCGAACCGGGCATGGAGGAATACTGCAAGGCCCATCCGGACATTTTCTCGATCGGCCCGGACGGCTCCATGCGGAGCGGACGGCTCAACGCCCAGCTCCTCGGTTTGTACGGAGTGGACTGCTTTGTAGGCTCCACGCTTCAAATTGACCGCTGCGGAAACTCCTCAACGGCCATTGACGGCATGATCGCCGGTTTCGGCGGCGCCCCCAATCTCGGAAGCACTCCTCCCGGACGCAGGCATTCCTCGCCCACGTGGGAAAAAAGCTCGCGCGAAAACAAGACCTTCAAAAAATACACCGGCTACAAATCCGGCCGCAAGATTGTCGTGCAGATGACGCCCACCGTCAGCGAGAAAAAGGCCATTCCGGTTTTTGTGGAGGAACTGGATGCCGCCAAATTATACCGCAGCGGAAAGTTTGAAACCCCGCCGGTCATGCTCTATGGTGACAGCATCACCCATATCGTCACCGAGTGCGGCATTGCCAACCTGATGAAATGCGCCTCGCCGAAGGAACGCATGAAAGCCGTTGCTTCCGTCGCAGGAGAAACCGAAGTCGGTAAAACATCCACCCCGGAGGACAAGGCGGCACTGCGGAAGAAGGGCATTCTCCAGACCGTCGAGGACCTGGGCATTGACCCGGCCTCCGCCACCAGGGACCTGCTGGCCGCGCACAGCCTCGAAGACCTTGTGAAATGTTCGAAGGGCCTCTATCACATTCCGGAGGGACTGAAATGAAAAAGTGCGTTATTTCCTGTGTACAGATGTTTATCCGTCCGCTGGATGTGACCGGGAACACCGAGCGTGCCCTTTACTTTCTGAACAAGGCAAAGAGAGAACATAAGTCGGACCTCGTGGTGTTTCAGGAATCCGTGACGACAGGTTTCACGCCCAACATGTCCGAAAAGGCATTTCTCAAAGTTATAGACCGGGTGCCCGGGAAGCAGATTGCTCCGATTCTCGATGCGGCAAAAAAGCTGAAGCTGCACATCGTCTGGCCGACGTATGAGAAAGTTGGTCAAAAGATATACAACTCCGCCATCCTGATTGGTTCAAACGGAAAGATTATCGGGAAATACTGCAAGACGCATCCGTTCGACAAAGAGAGCACGGAGCGCGGCGGGTGGACCACGCCCGGCAGCAAGATGCGGGTCTTCCAGACACCGTTTGCAAAGATTGGAATGATCATCTGCTTTGACGGCGACTATCCCGAGGCCTCGCGCCTGCTGGCGAAAAAGGGCGCGGAGATCATCGTCCGGCCGTCGGCTCTGCTGCGGAACTATGAAATCTGGTCGCTCACCAACCGCGCGCGCGCATTTGACAACCATGTCTTTCTGGCGGCGGCGAACGCGACCGGATTTGATGCCGCAGGACGGCACTACTACGGACACAGCATGATTGTCGGCCCGGCCGGAAACATCATGGCGCTGGCCGCCGCGCAGGAGGACATCATCAGCGCAGAACTCGATCCGAAAATGATCCGCCAGACCTTCCCCGGCTCCCCGGCCCGGCGGGTCTATGACCACCTCACCGACCTGAATCGCCGGCTGAAGTGATGACCCGCAACTGATCAAGGTTGCGTCGTGCGCTTTCCAGCCCGGGATATTTCTGCAGGGCGCTGCGGAATAGCCTCTCGGCTTCCCCGTAATCTTCAAGATTAAGCGAGATCGCTCCCGACAGATTCTCTATTTCGGCGACTGTTTTCGGATCCGCAGACTTCCATTTACCCCTGTACTGAAAAAGCGTTTCCCGGGCTTTCAAAAGATATCCGGCTTGCATCTGCAGCACCGCAAGCCGCTTGACTTCATCCGGGGTGGTCCGCCACAGGGATATGCGCCGGGCGAGCGTCTCCGCGGCCTCTTCAAGTGTACCGGCCTGTTCCTGCGCAACGGAAAGATTGCGGAGCGCACTATCATAGTCTATGCCGCACCTGGCCCACCTCTCGTAGACGGTCACAGCTTCATCCCATTTCCCTAATTTCCCATAGACGTTTCCAAGATTGTTCCACAGAAGGATGTCGCGATAGCCTTTTTGAGCCGCAGTCAGTTCTTTTTCAGCGGCTTCATAATCTCCCGCCACAGCATAGGCAGCGCCCACAAGCGCCCGGTACCGATAAGCAAAACGGGGCAGCATGCGGGCGGCTCTTTCCGAGTGGCCCTCGGCAAGGATATCCGGAACAGACCTGTTGAAAAATGAATCCACTGCGGACCATGCAACCAGGATCAGTGAAAAGGCAACCAGCGCCGATTTTGATATTTTTGGCCATATTCGCAAAACTTCGTTTTTTGAAGTTTCTTTCTGCGGCAGCAGCCAGCCAATCAGAAATCCCGCCAGGGGCCCGCCCATGCCTGTTTGCCATGGGAATGAAAACAATGACGCCACCGCCATGTATACAAGAATAAACATAGCGGTTGCGACCGCATCCGATTGGTCATTTCCTGCCCGAATGAAGGAAATCACGATTGAACAGACGAGAGCTGCAAGGATTGCAAATCCCAGAAGGCCGAACTCGGCAGCGAACTGAACATAGTCATTGTGTGTTTCGCGGGCGAAAACGACATTCCCGAGTATTTCATGCGTTTTCTCTTCCGGCAAAACATTCCCTAGCCGATCAAGATACTGGTGCGCATATTCCCCTGCTCCCCACCCGATCCATGGCTTCTCTGTGAACATATCGCATCCTATGCGGTTCATCAGAACCCGGGACTGAACTGCCGGGGAATGTCGAAAATCTTTTACTGCGTCCTTGAAGCGATCGCCCGTCTCCGGAATCAAAGTCATCGCGCCAAGCACGCTGCAAATACCCAGAATCACTGATGCAGTGATCAATGCTTTTTTCTGCAATTTCCATAAGGGATTGATCCATACAGCAAAGGATTGAACTGCTGCGAGTGCAAAGACAAACGCCAGTATCCCGCCGCGATTGGCTGTGAGGCCGGCCACGAACAACATGAAAAGCATGAAACACAGCTTCAATCTCGACGATTTGCTCAGCAGAAATATTCCGCTCGCGGAAAGCGCCAGGAAATCAACGGCCTGATTATGATAGCCGATGGTCCCGATCATGCGTCCGGGCGCATAGTCCATTGCTGATGTAGTTTGACGGAACAAGGGATCGAGGCCAAACCGCTGCAGCACCATCAAAAGAGCTTGAATTATGCCAGCGGAAACGAGAAGGGCCCCAAAGATGCGCATACCCTTTGAGTTTTCGATACCTGCCCCCAGAATCAGCATCAGGAGTGGAAGCATCCATGTGAACAGCACCTCGATCTCAGTAGCCGGAGCGGGCCGGGAAAGGGTCCTAACAATCATCCATGCGAGAAGTCCAAGGGCCAGCCATGCAGATCGGGCACCAAGGCGACACCCTTCCGATCGTGCAACCAGCGCCAGTACCAAAGCCATAACCGACCACAGCAAACGCTTAGGGGTATCGAAATAGTTTAACGCAATCGAAGACGCAGAGATATGAGATAACGAAGGCCACAGAAGCAGAACTCCGCAGATTATGGCTGTCCAATTACTTGTCTTGGGAACTACAAAACGGCTATCGGATATTCCTTCATGACTTTCATTTTGCATCTGTATGTATACGCCGACTGCTTCAGATCATCAGGGAGCCCAAACAAGTAAACGGAAAAACCGCATCCCCGCCATTGAAGCTGTGTACGACGTCTCGTAATCGGTGGCAATGATGATGCCGCTCAAATATATCCATTCAGAATTGTTCCCAAGATTGGCTTTGCCCTGAATGATGTATCTGCGGCCGGGCACCGTACTGAATATGAACGTCACTTCTTCGTTGTTGCCAGGCGAGGAAAGATCAAACTCGCTCATTTCAAACACCGAATTCAGGTTCCCGGGATGCGTTCCGGCGATCATTTCACCGTAATTGGAAACCCCATCACCATCGTAATCGCCGTCGGAGATTTGGACTTCCCATCCATTCGTCAAATCATAGGAATCTTCCCACTGGTCGGGCATACCGTCATGATCCAAATCCACCAGGACGTTGGTATCTCCAACCAAGCTGACCACCAGTAATCCGGCATCGTTGGTGCCCTCTGGCGGATAATAAGAAGAACTGGATTGATACCCATCCTTGCGCAACAAAATGACGTGCGACGCGCTATGCCAGCCGGCACCGGCATGTGACGCAGGATCCATCCAGTCAATTACCGCATCTGTAAGATTCGTTCCTGAAAGATAATCCACGTATATTTCAGCATGAGGCGGAATGCTGCGGACTTCAGCGATGATTCGATTCGTCTCCGATACAGGCGCGAGAGGTACGACAATCATATTTGTGAGGTCCGCCCCGACCTGCACCATGACTGGCCGCGACTGCAGATATCCCTGCTGTTTCAACAATATCGTATGAGTGCCCGGGGCAAGATTGTCTACCACCAGAGGTGTAACACCATCCGCCACATCCGCATAGTCAATATAGACCTGTGATCCCGCCGGCGTTGTATCAACACCAACACTGCCCGCATCATCGGACGACACATCAAATGTCATCGTAATGGTTTCAGCTTCAACAGCCGATGCGATCTGGGGCACAGACCGGGGTACTCCGGCTTTCTTGATAGAGACTGTGTGAGAAGCAATACCCCACCCCCCGGCATCAGCAGGTCGTGATACAGTATTGCCAATATCCACAATTGCTGGGGTCGTGTTGGTCGTGGGCCAGTAATCTACATAGACGACCGCATTCACTTCCGGATCACAGCGGACATCAACCAATGCAGGACTCTGGCCGGGCATGAGATCAAAATCATAAGACAAATCATCTCCACTGGCTACTGCTATGAGCGCAGCAGAATCTTCATGCAGCGCATCTGACCACCACTCGTCCTTGTATTCATCGGCCTCCGCCTTAAGCGTATAGGATCCAGGCAAAAGACCCATCAATTCATAGGTTCCTGCATCGCCCGTCGCCGCATTTCTCACCAGTCCATACGTTCCGTTCTTGGCTTTCACCGGGCATCCAGCGAGAGGTATGCCATTGCCAGTGACCGTGCCGGCTACGCGACCCGCAGGATCAAGAGCAAAATTAATCCCGGTGCGGTCCTCCCCGCTGGTTAAAGTGACCACATCGGCACCCACCGGAGGCGTTTCCTGCCCGGGGACATAAAGGCCTTTGTTGTCATACCATTCACCCAAATAGCCAATGCTAGCCGCAGGCACTGTGCGCACTGCATAATCTCCAGGATACACGCTACTGCAAAAATATGCTCCGGTCACATCCGTACGCGCCGAGAACACCCAGCCATCAAGCCTTCCGAGCCCGAGCATTTGCACCAATACACCCGCAATTGGCGTCAGCCCATCCGCCTGTGCAACGAGTCCCCCTAAACTGGCATATTCGTCCATGAACGCATCTATATTGGAAACCGTAACAGAGGCCGGCAGACTGATTTCTGTGCCATAGCGCCATACATCTGTGCCGGGCATGTTGCTGTATACTTCAGGAACATAGGTTCCGCTCCAATCATGGAAGTTCACCCGATAAGAGCCCTCCATCAGTCCACCGATCGCATAGGTGCCATCCGTATCCGTGGTTGTATATCCCGTATAAACCCATTCAGGACCGGACCGGTGATATGCCTGCACATCAATGTCTTCAAGCGGAGTGATTCCGTCTGAACCAGCCACCGTACCCGTGATCCATGACGCAATGGCGAGCGAAGCATTAATGCCCGAGTTTACGCTCCCCTCCCCAACAACGATATTGGCGCCCGAATCGTAATAACGGTCACCCGGAATGTTGTCATAAACTTCACTGACATAATCCCCGTTCCAATCAATGAATGTCACGCGGTAGGTTCCCGCCCCCAAGCCCCCGATTTCATAGTATCCGTCAATATCGGGATAGCTAGCGCCAGCCAAACTCCACCAGGATCCATTCCAGCGATACGTTTGCACATAGATATTAGGCAGGCCGGTCACCTCATCCGGGCCCGTCACTATGCCTGTGATCCATGATGCAGTGACCAGCGAAGCGTTGATGTTTGATATTGTACTCGCCGCAGGGACCACCAGATCCTCCCCGTCATTCCAAACGTTGTCACCGGGGATATTGTTATACACTTCAGGAGCATAAGTTCCGTCATCATCACTGAATCCCACATGATATGTTCCCGCCGCCAATCCCGTCAGCTCATAATTTCCACTGCTGTCCGTGTAGGTTTCCGGGCCCCAGTACGAATCCGATTTATTCACGCATTCGACATAAATATTGGCCAGCGGCGTCAACCCGTCCGATCCTGTTACTTTCCCAGTTATCTTCGATCCTATGGCCAGCGAGGCATTGATTCCTGTATTAGTCCCCGTTTCCGTCACCACAATATCCGTGCCATCGTTCCATAAATCTGATCCAGCAACGTTGTTATATACCTCCGGGGCATAAACCTCGCCATCATCACTGAAAGTCACATGATATGTTCCCGCCGCCAATCCCGTCAGCTCATAATGGCCAGAACCATCTGTATAGGTTGACGAACCCCAGTCCCATGTTGAAACATTTGCAGAATCCACAAAGATATTGGCCAACGGCGTCAACCCGTCCGGCCCGGTCACCGTGCCGGTGATTGAACCGGCTTGTGCTTCTGCGAGAGTGAATATGGCTACGAGAAGGAAAAGGACAGAAACAGTTAATCCCCGCACATGTTGATAACAATTGTTCATGTTTCACCCCAACTGAGCTTCGGAGGCCATTATATTCATCCGGGGCATACCAAAACCCCGCCTTTCCGGAACTCATTGTTTGCACCGCAGCCCGATCAAAACAAGATCATTCTCCAAGTATTCTTATTCTCCTTTGCGCAGTTTTCTGTGTGCCGTTTCATGGCGGCCTTCTGCTCAATAAAAATCAATCGTCTGACCTGAATCCGCGTCTGATATAGCATTAGACTCCGTCATGCCGGTTCATGGCGGAATTCCCGCGGCACAGGGTCGCCGCCTTCCCAAACGACGCGGCGGAAATGTTCCGGGTCGGTGTTGCCTTCGGTGTTGATCAGCAGAACCTGCGAGGAGGAATCCAGCTTCATCTTTTTCCTGAGGCCGGAAAGGCCGGCATGTTCTGCGATGAACATCAGCGCGCCCAGCGTCACTGCGCCGGATTCGCCGGAGACAATAAACAGATCATCCGCCAGCGGGACTCCATACACCCGCATCCCCTTGGCCGCCACGAAGTCAGGGCACGACAGGAAGAAATCAGCGCACCGGTCGAGTATACCCCATGCAATCGGACTCGGATCGCCGCAGGCCAGCCCCGCCATGATGGTGTTCAGATCGCCGCCGACTGAATGCGGCTTGCCGTCGCCGATTTTTGCGGATTCATAAAGGCACGCAGCCCTGTCGGGCTCAACCACCACGGTGACCGGGCGCTTTTTCCCGAACAGCCCCTGGTAGTAGCCGATCACGGACGCGGCCAGCGCGCCCACACCGGCCTGCACAAACACATGCGTGGGCTGAGTGATCCCCTGCCCGGCCAGCTGTTCCTGAATTTCTGCCATCAGCGTGGTGTACCCCTGCATGACCCAGAGAGGGATGTCCTGATAACCTACCCATGAAGTGTCCGAGATGATCTGCCAGCCATTCTTTGCGGCATCGCGCGTGATCATGCGGACCGCATCATCATAGGTGCCGGGGATCACCCTGACTTGAGCGCCGTATTCCTCAATCGCCCGGATGCGAGGCTTCGAGGTGCGTTCATGAACATAGACCACACACTTGAAACCCAGCTCCATCGCGGCCCATGCAACGCCGCGGCCGTGATTGCCGTCTGTCGCGGTCGCGAAGGTGATGTCTCCGATTTGCGAACGAACCTTGTCCGACTTCAGCTCCGAAACCGTAAGTTCGCGGTCTCTGATGCCCAGCCGCTTCCTGAGAAACTGATAGATCGCAAACGATCCGCCCAGCACCTTGAATGAGTTGAGGCTCAGGCGCTGGGACTCATCCTTCACCCAAATCCCCCCGATGCCCAGCATGGCCGCCAGCCCCGAGAGGCTTTTCAACGGGCTCATGCGATACCCGTCGAGCTGACGATGAAACTGGCGCGCCACGCCCGTGATCCCGGGGGGCAGCAGGCGCGCCAGGGGCTCGCAATCCCCAGGCTTCTTTGCGTGTGTGTTCTCGATCCATTCAATCGGCAGACTCGGATTATCTTTCTTCATGATCCAATCCTTCACGTGATATGGCCCCATGTTGGATCATGCAGAAATAAATGCAATGCCAAACCGCCGGATCAGTCCGTGGCAAACACATGAGTGTCCTCCGGGGGCGGAGGAGGCGGCATCTGGCGCGACTCGATTTCTCCCAGCGTCTCGTCCGGTTTCCACTCAATCACCTCGTCGCTGTACAGCCGCGCGAGATAGTCCTTCACATCTATTCTGGCGGCCTGTTTTCCCGACCTGATTGAGGGTTCAACCCTGTCCAGCTTTGACCGCCTCACCCAAAATTCCGGCTGGCTGAGCGATACGGAAATGGATCGCACATGCCCCATCATCCGGTCGAGGTCTGCCTGATAGCGGTGCAGATAATAGGCGGCTGTTCCCGTGATGCGCCGGTCGCGCGCAGCCAGCGCAAAGGCGCTCTTGTCACGTGCGCTCAAAGCGCTGAAACGGTCACGGGCCTCCAGCAGGTGCGATGCCATTTCCTGGAAGCTCGCGTCATCCGGATTGAGGCACCGCTCGAGCAGCAAAATAACCCGCTGGGCGGCGCAAAACAGGTCAAACCAGGCGCGGAAGATGTCCTCCGGAACCTGCGCTTCGCGCCGGTGCCACCGCAAGGCAGTGGTATCAGCGAGGGCCGTCTGATAATCGCCAATGCGCTCGATATCCTTCATGCAGCGGTCCAGATGCTGAATGAAGAGCGTCTGACGGTACGAAAGCGCATAGCTCGTGAGGCGGTCAAGATAATCCCCCACCGCCAGCTTGACGTCGTCAATGACGGCTTCGTTGGCCAGCAGGACGCGCCGGGTCGCCGGCCGGTAATCCAGCATCAGTTCCCCGTTGATGGTCATCCCCTGAATGCATATCCTGGCCATTCGCCGGACCTCGAGAATGGTGGCTCGGATGGCCTGTTCCGGACGGCTGAGGTTCTCCGGTTTCAGATGGCTGGGTTCGGGCATGGGCGACCTCGGCAGCACCAGCCGCCTCAGCAACCATGCGCAAGCCCGGGTGAACGGCAGCAGCGGCAGGGCGCCCGTCGCCATCATCAGCAGGTGCAGATTGGCAGCCTGGCGCAGCGGCTCCTGAGCGCTCCAAACGACGGCGGCGCGGATAAAAGGATAAAGAGCAAGCGCCAGCGCGACATTGAAGATATTGAAAAACAGGTGTCCCGCGGCTGCACGCCGCGCCTCGATATTCATTGAAAGGCTGGCCAGCAACGCAACGATGCAGGTGCCGATATGCGCGCCCGCGATGACAGGGAAAAACTGGTCAAATGATTGAAATATCCCCGCGCTGATGAGGGCAAAGCACAGGCCGATCATGGCCCCGCTGCTGGTCATCATTGCGGTCAGCAACGCGGCAATGCCAACGCCCGACAGACGCCCCGCCCACGCATCCCCGCGGACATGGGCCAGCCACGGCGCGAGGGCTTCGCGGTGCGGGACCAGCGAACCGCTGATGGTGATCATGCCCAGAAACAGCAGACCGAATCCGATCATGGCCAGACCGGCCTGCTTGCACCGCTCGCCGGGAAGCAGGCTTTTCAAGAGAAATCCGGCAGCAATGGCCACCCAGCAATACTGGCCGATGTTGAACGACAGCAATTGCATTGAAAGCGCAGTCCCAATGTTTGCACCCATGATGGGCGCAACCGCCGCCTGCAGACCCAGCAGGCCCGCGTTGACAAAACCGGCAATCATTGTTGTGGCCGCGCCGCTGTGAGCCAGAAATCCCAGGATAATACCCAGCAAAGCGCCGCGCAAAGGCCCGCTTGAAGTCCGCCCGATAACTGTGCGCAAGGACGGCCCGGCCGCCGCGCGCAGCCCGCCGGTCATCACATGCATGCCAAATATGAAAAGGCTCAGCCCCCCGATCATCCCGAACACATCCATTATCAATGTTTTGCTCATGTCGCATTCCTTTCCCGTCAACGGCTCCAGCCGCCGCTGCTGGCGGCATAGAACTAATGACACAGTCAAGCGTCAAATGCAATTCAATTCGACACAGCGGCGCGGGGCGGATATATCAACCGAAATCAGACAATCAAGCGAATGGCGCAAGGAAGAGACCGTATTGCGCGCTATGCCACTCCTGCAGTCACTCAAAGTGGTGTACAGCTTCCGGCTGATAGAGAATCATATCAATGCGAATATACCGGGGGCCGTCCGCAAAATTCCATTCAATGGTATCGCCGACAGAGAAGCCAATAATGGCAGCGCCGAGCTCTGACAAGATAGAGAGTCTGCCCTGCCGAATATCTTCATCGTCAGGATATACCAGCTTGTATTGCATACTTGCACCCGTGGCTAAATCCGTGAGGCAGACACAAGTGTTCATGGTCACGACATAAGGAGGCACTTCTTCTGAAGCAACGATCTCCGCCCGGCCGAGTTCATCTTCAAGCATTCGCAAAAGCGCCGGCCGGATAAGACCGTAGCGTTGTGCAGTTGTCAGCAGACTGCGCAGACGGTTGTAGTCACACAGCGTGCAAGTAATTTTACGAGCAATCATTAGATCCTGCATGACCATCTCCTTTCTGTTCTACGCCCTTACGTCCCTACTTGTTTGCAAAATAGCAGGCAGGCCCCATTATGTCCAGCTTTATCTCCCATGCTGAGTGTCGCGGGCTCTCATTATGCTTGTCTTTTTCTCTTTTCGCAGGCAGAGTCTCGAAATAATCTGAACAGGGCGGTTGCGATGAAACTTTATGAATATGAAGCGAAGGATATTTTCAGGAAGAACGGCCTGCGTGTGCCGGACGGCATCGCCGTTACAGAACCGGCGCAGGGCCTTGCGTTCCTTGAAGCTCACAAGCCCGCGGTGCTGAAGACTCAGGTGCTGACCGGCGGACGCGGCAAGGCCGGCGGTATTTTGTTCTCCGATAACGCAAAGGATTTTTCGGAGAAAATCGAGCGGCTGAAAAAGCTCCCGATCAAGGGAATGCTTCCCCGCGGCATCCTGATCGAGGAGAAACTGGATGTGCGGCAGGAGATGTACATGAGCTGCACCATTTCCCGCTCGACCGCCGAAATCCTGTTCATGTTCTCGCTGACCGGGGGAGTCGAGATCGAGTCGGTCGCCGAAAATAATCCCGAAGCCATCAGGAAACTTTCGATCAATGTCCTGGACGGCATGAAGCCTTCGCAAATCGAGGCACTGGTTGCAAAAACCGGCCTTGAAAAGAAAATAGCCGCGCAGGTCTGCGAAGCCGCCCTCGCCCTGTACAGGATATTCACGGAGTACCGCTGCCAGATTGCCGAGATCAATCCGCTGGTGGTCACCGGCGACGGAACAGTCGTGGCCGGCGACGCCAAGATGGAGATTTTCGACGAGGCCGCCAAACTGCACCCGGAATATTTCAAGGAAGACCTGACCTGCACCCCGCTTGAAAAGCGGGCGCGGGCGATGGATTTGGGCTATGTTGAACTCAGCGGCAACGTCGGAGTCATTGGCAACGGCGCGGGACTGAACATGGCCACGCTGGACATCATCAGCTTTTACGGCGCGAAGCCCGCCAATTTTCTCGAGGTTTCGGGACGCACGTACGGCAAGGCCGAGGATGCCGTCGGCATCGTGGTTTCAAATCCGAATGTGAAGGTTGTCTTCGGTAATTTCTTCGGCTGCATCTCGCGGTGCGATGTCATCGCCGAGGGCCTTGCCGCCGCGCACACCAAAGGGAGCATCAGGATGCCGATGGTCATCGCCATGCGCGGCACCGGGGCAAAGGAGGGCCTTGAAACCCTGAAAAAGGCGGGGATCACGGAAATCTACGAGGACGACATCGAGGCCGGGCGGCGCGTTGCTGAACTGCTGAAGGAGGCGAAATAATGTCCATTCTCATCAACGGCAAAAGCAGCGTCATGATCTCCGGCCTCACAGGCAGGGAAGGCACCTATCATGCGAAGCTCATGATGGACCTCGGCACAAGAATTGTCTGCGGAGTCACGCCGGGCAAGGGCGGGATCGAACATCTGGGAGTGCCCGTTTACAACACGGTCCGCGAAGCGATGGCGAAACACGACATTGACGCGTGCGGGGTGTTTGTTCCCGCGAGGGTGGCCGCTGCAGCCGTTGAAGAGTCCGTGGAGGCAGGGGTTCCGCTGATCGTGGCGGTGACGGAAGGCATCTGTCCGCATGACGCCATGCGCTTCATATCCCTCGCTCGGCGCAGGGGGGTGCGCGTGCTCGGTCCCAACACGCCGGGCCTGCTGACGCCCGGCGAGGCCAAGATCGGGGTGCTGGCGTCCGACTTTGTGAAGAAAGGCCCTGTCGGAGTCGTATCGAGAAGCGGAACGCTCACCGTGGAAATCTGCTATTACCTCCAGAAAAATGGCTACGGGCAATCCTCCGTGGTCGGAATCGGCGGCGACATGATGGTGGGCACCACATTCCTTGATATCTACAAGCTTTTCGAGCAGGATGGCGAGACGGAGAAAATCGTGGTCGTCGGCGAAATCGGCGGCACGATGGAAGAGGATCTGGCCGCATACATCTCAAAAACAGGGCTCAAGAAAAAGACTGCGGCATTCATCGCGGGCCGCAGCGCGCCTGAGGGCAAGCGGCTCGGGCATGCCGGAGCCATCATCGAGGGCCGCATGGGCACCGCGCAGTCAAAAATCGAAGCCTTTGCAAAAGCCGGTGTACCAGTGGCTGAAGTGCCCTGGAGCATTGCTGAACTGCTGTAAAAAGCGCAACAGGAGAAACCATGAAGAACAGAAAAATATCCATCACGAAATTTGATTTTGCCCGCCTCAAGGAACTGCTGGCGGTTGCCAACGAATTTGACCGCACCCGCAGCGACCTGAAGGCACTGGCAGCGGAACTGGATTGCGGCCATTTGGTGGAGTCCAAAGACGTGGCGGCGACGGTGATCACAATGAACTCGCGTTTCAAGATTCGCGATCTGGAAACAAAGGAAGAGGAGGAATACACACTCGTTTTCCCCGCAGATGCTGATTTCGAGGCCGGGCGGATTTCCGTGCTTTCCCCCATCGGCACAGCCCTGCTGGGTTATTCCGAAGGAGAAACGGTCGAGTGGCCGGTGCCTGCGGGCAAAAGACGGATAAAGATCGAGAAAGTTCTTTATCAGCCGGAAGCCGCCGGGGATTTTCATCTCTAGGGCTGGACGGCATGCAGGGAACTTCCAAAGCCGGTTCTCTGATTCTTGCGGTCCTGCTGCTGAGCGGCTGCGCCACGACCCCGTATCATTTCGGCGCGGTTTATGATTATCATCCGGCCCCGCCCCTGTCGGAGCACGAGCAGCAGATTGAGCGAGGGAAGCCGAACAGGTTTCTCGACGCGTGCGACTGGATCTGGCCGGGAAGTCTGCTGGGCAAGCTGATTCTCTGGAATCGGAAAGTGGACAGCCATCAGGTATCGCAGGAGACGGAGGATACTCTGCGCTCCTATCTGGCCGCGAACCATCTCGACAGCGTCAAGGTGCGGATCAACCAGTATCATCCCGGAGCCGAACTCAGCCGGACGCTCGGCAACAAATCCGTGGGCTTCGGCTGGCGGTACACCATCGGGCTGCTGGGGTGGCTGCAGTATACGATTCTGCCGCAGCGCTTCTTCGGCGGAGACAACTACAACCCCTACTCCAACACGCTGAACATATATTCAGACATCCCCGCCGTAACCGTGCACGAGGGCGGGCACTCAAAGGACTTCGCGGAGAAGAAGCTGAAGGGAACCTACGCATTCATCTATGTGATTCCTTTTGTAAATCTCTGGCATGAGGCTCAGGCCTCGAACGACGCGCTCAGCTATGCGCAGGAAACCGATCATGAACTTCAGCGCGGGGGCTACAAAATCCTGTATCCGGCCTACGCCACCTACATTGCGTCCGACATCAGCTATTTCACCAGTCCGGTCCTCAGCTATCCGCTGATGGCCGTTTGTGTCGTTCCGGCTCACATTGCGGGCCGGATCAAAGCCCACGGCGTGACGGATGAGGAACTTTCTCCGCCGGAAACAGCCGCTGCGGAAAACGACACCGCGAAATAGCACGAAAGCCCGTCTCTGAATGCATTTTTGCCTGCACCCGCGCGGCGGACGCATGATATTTTAAATAGGACTATTTTAGTCCTATTTTAATCAAAACGGCACATTTTCGGACTTTTTTTCAAAATTTCGGCGCAATTCGCGATTTTTCGGCCATTTTTGGGCCATTTTTGAGCTTTTTTGGCGATTTTTGCTGATTTTTTACGTTTTTAAGCCGTTTTTTGGCGTTTTCCGGCCTAATACTGCTTTTCGTATTCGCCCTTGCCGATTTTTTTCAGTTTGTGGAAACCGGCCGATTTCGCGCGGTCATCCAGGCCGCTTTTTGATCCGCCGACGTTGGGCGCGGAAATGACGCGCTTGACGGGCGAACCGCACTGCGGACAGGTCTTGAGGGGTTCCTGCTTCACTGCCGCAAGGTGCTCAAACACCTTGCGGCAGTATTCACAGGCTTTTGAAGAGTCAACCGCCGTATATTCGTAGATCGGCACAGCCGAACGGCTCCGTTATTTGACGGGCATCTCTTCGGGCATTTCCTGCGGCTGGCTCATATCCATGTCCCCGCCCGTTTCGGCGCTCTTGCTGGGCCGGATATAGATTTCCGTGCGGCGGTTTTTCTGCATGTTCTCTTCGGTGTCATTCGGAGCCACCGGAACGTCAAAGCCAAATCCCTTCGACGAAAGCCGCGAGGGTTCGATGCCGCCGGCCGAAATCAGATATCCCATGACCGCTTTTGCGCGGCGCTCTGACAGTCTGATGTTGTAGTCGCGCTTGGAGGTCGGGCGCTTGTCGGCATGGCCTTCCACCTTTGCGGTGGCGCCCGGATCGCGCTGCAGAACTTTCGCCACGACATCAAGCTGTTCAAAATACTGCGGACGGACATCCGCCTTGTTGTAGTCAAACTCGATATTCAGCGTGAAGAGCTGCAAATCGTCCGCCGGATCCAGCGGGTTGGTATGATCCTCAATCACCTCATGCCCATCGGCCACGCCGCCGTTGTCGGTGTCGCGGTCGTTGGGATCCGTGCGGTAGGTCAGAACTTCCGCGCCGTCTTTCAGGCCGTCCCAGTCGCTGTCGGGATTCAGCGGATCGGTACTGTAGCTCAGCACCTCCTGACCGTCGGTCAGGCCGTCGCCGTCGGTATCCGGATTGTAGGGATCGGTCCCGATTTCAGCCTCGCGGGGATCCAGCAGGCCGTCGTTGTCGCTGTCTATATCGGTGCCTTCCAGTTCATACACCCTGGGCACATGGGCGCCCCAGCGCCAGTTCACGCCGGCGCTGAAAAGAATATTCCCCTCGGTATCCGTGCCCTGTACCACCGGACGGACATCCATGCGGACGGCCCACTCGTCGTTGAAGTGATAGAACATGCCCAGCCCGCCGATGATAATAGGCTCGTCCTGCTCCTGGGCATCACTTGTCCCGTAATGAAACCAGCCTGCACCGAGGGAAAGATAGGGATCCCAGCGCAGATTCTCGATGTTGCGAAGGTGGAACAGGACATCAAGGCCAAGGCGAATCGCCCACGTGTCGTCATCAATGTCCGAACGCCGCGGGTCCTGAAAATCCGTGGGCTCCAGTTTGGGAAGAAGGTTGAAATCCAGCTCAAAGGTCCAGCGGGGATTGAAGTCATAACCCAGTCTCAACGCATGGAAGAAGGCATCTTCAACCTCTTCATCGCCCTCAAAATTGTAGAAACCGATTTCATAGCTGACCGACCAGGGGGCCTGCGCGAAAAGATCATATTCCGCCGCGGAGACTGCCGGGGCAAAAACCGCCGGAACGGCCATCAGCGCTGTCAAAACCCAGATTTTCATGCTGTTCATTGCTTAAACTCCTTCTTCAAACCAAACCGAAAACAGAAAGGTAGCAGGAATCACTCCGATGGCAATCCAAATCACACGGGGTCAAACCCCCAGCATGCCGCTGACGAGGGCAATGAACAGGAGGATGCAAACGGCGCACAGGCCGAGCGAAGAATACGGGAGAGGACTTTCGTCCAGCCTGCGGCGCTCCAGTTTGGAGACCACCGCCAGCACGGCCAGCACGAAACAGACGGCCAGCACGGCCATGAAGGTGTAGAAATTCTGACGGGCATACTCCGTCGCGACCCCGGCCTGCCCCACCAGCGGCAGCACCATGCACAGCACCAGAAAGGCCAGCGCCGACAAGACCGTGAAAAGTGAACCCACCGCCGGTTTTGCGAAAAACGAACCTTCAAACTGCTCTTCTTTTCTGGACGCCATGAAATCCTCTTGCCCTTTATCTGTGCTGATTGACAGTTGATAGTATATTCATGTTCAACAAGCAACCCGGAAAACAGGATTGCACAGGGGCAGAATACGGATAGACTTCCCGCCATGATGAATAATGAACATCAGGAGCAGATACGGGGCTTTACCGGCTGGCTGGCCCGGCGGGTTCTGAAATCCGGCGCCGACCTCCGGACGGGTGACTCCCGGAGCCGCCTCGGCATGCTGCAGGGCGCCGTGGGAATCATCGCCAATCTTTTCATTTTTCTGGTTAAAATCACCTTCGGCTTTGTATTCGGGAGCATCGCGCTCATTGCAGACTCGTTTGACAGCCTTTCCGATGTCGCGGCCTCCACCATGATCATAGTCGGCGCGCACTGGGCCGGCAAGCCGCGGGACCGGGAGCACCCCTTCGGGCACGGGCGAATGGAGTGGATTGCCTCGCTGATTGTTTCCATTCTTCTCGTCGGCGTGGGCCTTTCGCTTGGCAAGGAAGCGGTGGTCCGGATTTTCCGGCCCCACCCCTATGATGCCCCGTGGTGGCTTATCGCCATTGTGGCCGCCAGCATCCCCCTGAAGGAGTGGATGGCCCACTTTTCCCGCAGTCTCTCCAGGGCCAGCGGATCGTCGCTGATCGAAGCCGGCTACTGGCATTTCCGCTTCGATTCCCTCATGGCCGGGCTGGTCTGTGTGGCTCTCTTCAGTTCACGTTTCGGCTGGGCCGCCGTGGACGGCTGGATGGGCCTGATCATTGCGGGCCTCATCATGCATGGCGGCCTTTCGCTCATCCGCGAGCGGGTCAGCCTGCTGCTGGGAGAGGCCCCCTCCGCCGAAGAGATCAGCCAGCTCGAAAAGCTTGCTTTTCAGGTGGACGGCGTGCGCGATGCCCATGACATCATCGTGCACAAGTACGGCGACTACCGGCTCATATCGCTTGATATTGAGGTGGATGCGTGCGGGACCGCGCTGGAGGCGCACCGGATCGCCGCCCAGGTTGAACAGAAGATCGAGGACAACTGTCATGCCAAGGCGATTGTCCATGTGGATCCCGTGGACCGCTCTCACCGCCTCTATCCCGAGGCCGAATCCGTCCTCAGCCGCTACATCTCGGCGCACGGCGAGATCGCATCGTTCCATGACCTTCGGCTGACAGATGAAGAGGGCGGGCCCGTTCTCACGGCCGACATCGTCATGGCCACAAAAACACCCGAGACCGCCCACGCGCAAATCATTGAAGATCTGAAAAACCACCTTTCCCTGCATCTGCACACGGTGAGCCGTCTGCACATCGACACAGAAATTTTTCACGGCCAGCCGGCCGCCTCCCCCGCGGTCGGCAAAATCAACGCTTGATTTGATCCCGTTCTGTCGGCACTATCCCCCATCCGAAACAGAGAGGATAACCACTGTATGAAGAAAAATACCAGTCCAGCAGCCCACGACTCCCCGGTAATCAAATTCATCGTCGGGGAACAGATCCCCGTGGAACTGCACAAGGTGCGCATTGTTCAGAAACTGAACCTCAAGCCGGTGAATGAGCGCCTCAGGGCCATACAGGACGCCGGCTTTAATTCCTTCCTGCTGAGCACGCAGGATGTGTTTCTAGACATGCTCACCGACAGCGGAACCAACGCCATGAGTGACCAGCAGGTGGCCTCCATGCTCGTGGCGGACGACGCCTATGCCGGGTCCCAGAGCTTTGAACGGCTGCAGAAGGCCGTGAAAGAGGTCTTCGGGAAGAAATATTTCCTGCCGGCGCATCAGGGCCGCGCCGCGGAGCACATCATATTCCATGCCTTCATCCGGCAGGGTGATGTCATCCCGATGAACTACCACTTCACCACCACCAAGGCGCACATCGAACTCCCGGGCGGGGTGATCGAGGAAATTTTCACAAGCGAGGCGCTTAAAATCAAAAGCAGCCACCCCTTCAAGGGCAATATTGACATCGAAAAGCTCAAGAAGCTTATTAAAAAGCACGGCGTTGACCGGATTCCATTCGTCCGGATGGAGGCTTCAACGAATCTGATCGGAGGGCAGCCCTTTTCGATCGAGAACATGCGGCAGGTTCGCAAGGTGTGCGATCAGCACAAGATTATGCTGGTGCTCGACGCCAGCCTCATCGGGGAAAACGCCTATTTCATCAAGCAGCGCGAAGCCGCCTTCAAAAAGAAATCAATCGCCGAAATCCTGCGAACCATGTGCGATCTTTCCGATCTGGTCTACTTTTCGAGCCGAAAGGTCAGTTCAACGCGCGGAGGCGGCATTTGCACGAATGATGTCCATCTCTACGACAAGCTCAAGGATCTTGTTATCCTTTTCGAGGGCTTCCTGACGTATGGAGGAATGTCCGTGCGCGAAATTGAGGCCATGGCCGTGGGCCTGCGCGAAACCCAGGACGAAACCTGCATCAGCCAGTCCCCGCAGTTCATCAAATATCTGGTCGAGCATCTCGATGCCGCCGGCGTTCCGGTGGTGACTCCGGCCGGAGGGCTGGGCTGTCATATTGATGCCAAAGGTTTTCTCCCGCACGTGCCCCAGACCGAATATCCGGCCGGGGCCCTGACGGCGGCTTTTTATATCATATCCGGTGTGCGCGGCATGGAGCGCGGCACCATTTCGAGTGTCCGTGATGTCAGCGGGAAGGATATTCTGGCCGACATGGAGCTGCTGCGGCTGGCCATGCCCCGGCGCGTGTTCACCCTCTCGCAGGTCAAGTATGTCGCGGACCGGCTTCAGTGGCTCCACAAGAACCGGAAACTCATTGGCGGCCTTCAGTTTGAATACGAACCGGCCGTCCTCCGCTTTTTCACGGGCCGCCTGACCCCCACCAGCGACTGGCCGCAGAAGCTGATGGCAAAGTTCAAAAAGGATTTTGGGAACAGCCTGTAAGCCCCCGCGCCCGCGGCGCGGGTGCGGCCGGTGTCTATTTGCGGGCCTTGCGCCGGGCGCGCACAGCATCTGCAAGCTGCCCGAGAAGCTGAACGGAATCCTCCCAGCCAAGACACGGATCCGTGATGCTCTGTCCGTACACCAGGCGCTTCTTCGCGGATATGGCCTGCCGGCCCTCGATCAGGTTTGATTCGGCAATCACCCCCATGATGCGCATCTCGCCGCCGGCCATCTGCGCAGCCACATTGGCTCCCACCTTGAGCTGCTCGCGATGATCCTTTGCGCTGTTGCCATGGGAAAGATCAATCATGATGCGCTCCGGGAGCCGGGCCGCTCTCAGTTCGGAGCACGCCGCTTCAACGCTTTTGGGATCAAAGTTGGGGACCCTGCCCCCGCGCAGTATTACATGGCAGTCGCTGTTCCCGCAGGTGTCCACGATGGCCACCTGACCGGATTTATGCACGGACAGGAAGTGATGCCGTTCGCGGGCGGCAAGGATGGCATCCACGGCGATTTTAATATTTCCATCTGTGCCGTTCTTGAATCCCACCACGGCGGAAAGGCCGGAGGCCAGTTCACGATGAACCTGCGACTCCGTGGTGCGGGCGCCAATCGCGCCCCAGGAAACGAGGTCGCCGATGTACTGCGGGGAAATCACATCCAGAAATTCGCAGGCGGCCGGGATCCCCAGCTGATTGATCCGGACCAGCAGATCACGCGCAATCCGCAGCCCTTCGTTGATCTTGAAGCTCCCGTCGATATACGGATCATTGATGAGCCCCTTCCAGCCGATGCTTGTGCGAGGCTTCTCAAAATATACCCTCATCAGGATTTCCAGCTCACCGCGGCGCTTCTCTCGCTCGGTTTTCAGCCGTTCCGCGTATTCAAGAGCCGAGGCCGGATCATGTATGGAGCACGGCCCGATCACCACCAGCAGCCGGTCGTCCTGGCCGCGCAGAATAGACCTGATTCTGCGCCGGGTGGTCCCGATTAATTTTTCAGCAGGAGTGTCCTTGATCGGGAAAAATCGGATCAGGTGCGCCGGCGGAGGCAGGGGAAGAATGTTCTCGATGCGCTGGTCATCGGTGCTCGACATCCTGTCGGCGGGGACAGGCTCCAGATTGTCATCCGTTATATCACTCATTTCCCGTTATCCTCAGCAGCATACAATAGGCGCGAAGGGGCTCCAAGTCAATCGCCTGAATCTCAGCAAGGCAGTTGTGCGCCGGCGGCGTTCGTTGTATCATGTCGGGAATGAAAAAGATCACTGTCGCGCTCTGCCAGATCAATGTAGCGGTCGGCGCCATCAGAGCCAATGCGGACAAGATGGCGGCCGCGGCGGGTGAAGCCGCCGCCCGGGGCGCACGCCTGATCCTTTTCCCGGAACTCGCCCTCTGCGGATACCCCCCGGAAGACCTTGTCCTGAAACCGCATTTTATCCGCGACTGCACTGCGGCGCTGCACGACCTGCAGGCCCGGCTCCCCGCAGGCTCCGTCACCATATTCGGCGCGCCATGGACAGAGCAACAGAAAGTCTTCAACGGCGCGGTGGTCTGCGCCGGCGGAGAAGTTCGGGGCGTTTATAAAAAAATCGCCCTTCCCAATTATGGTGTATTTGATGAAAAAAGAATTTTTGTTCCGGGTGAACGCCCCCTGATCCTGAACTTCGGCGGGGCGCGAATCGGGGTTCATATATGTGAAGACAGCTGGCTTCCGGACGAACCGGCCTGCCGGCTTCTTGCGCCGTTTCAGCTTGACGGTCTGGTCAACATCTCCGCCTCCCCGTACGAGCGGGGCAAACTCAGCCGGCGCGAGGCGGCCCTTCAGAAGACCGCGGTCAAGCTGGACACCCTCCTGCTCTACTGCAATCTGGTTGGAGGACAGGATGAACTGGTCTTTGACGGGGCCAGCATGGTCGTCAGCCCGAAGGGGCCCACATGCATGCGCGGACGTCAGTTCGCGGAGGAAACTCTCTATTTCAATCTTCCGGCGCCGCGCAAAGGCGCGCATTCCAAGCAGGCGGATGCTGACATCATAGATATCCCGGTGACTGGGGCGGCGGAGATCACATCCTCTCCCGCTGATTCCGCGGTCGCGCCCGCGCTGGGCCCTGCGGAGGAGGTTTATGCCGCCCTGAAGACCGGGCTTCGGGATTATGTGAACAAGAACGCTTTTCAGAATTGTGTTGTTGCGCTCAGCGGAGGCATTGATTCCGCCCTTGTGGCCGCCATCGCCGCGGATGCACTGGGCGCGGAGCGGGTGCACGGCATCACCATGCCGTCGCGGTTTTCCTCTGAAGCCACCCGGGCCGACGCCGTGCAGCTGGCCCGCAATCTGAAAATTGATTTCCGGACCGTGGCAATCGAATCTCTTTTCAAGGCCTACCTGAATGAACTCACCGGGCAGTGGCCAGGGAAGGCGCCTGATATCACCGAGGAAAATCTTCAGGCCCGCATCCGCGCCAACATTATCATGGCGCTCTCCAACAAATTCGGCTGGCTGGTGCTGACCACCGGCAATAAAAGCGAACTGGCCATGGGATACTGCACGCTTTACGGAGACATGGTGGGCGGCTTTGCCGTGATCAAGGATGTGCCCAAAACACTGGTATTTGAGCTCGCACGCTGGCGGAACTCACAAGACACCGTTCCGGTCATCCCCCCGTCCACCATCGAGCGCCCGCCGAGCGCCGAACTCAGGCCGGACCAGAAGGACAGCGACACCCTGCCCCCCTACGAAATACTTGATCCGATTCTCGAGCTCTATATCGAGCAGCACTGCGGCCTGGAGGAAATCATGGCCAGGGGTTTCGACGGGGATATTGTGCGCATGACGGTGCGCACTGTGGACCGGAACGAATACAAGCGGCGGCAGGGGGCGCCGGGCATCAAGATCACGCCATGCGCTTTCGGCCGCGAAAGGCGGATGCCGATCACAAACCAGTACTGGAGTTAAACCCCGCGGCACGGGTGAACTGACGGCAGATCACCCCGCCCTCCTGAAGAAGAGACCGCGTGGATTCCGTGAATCGGTATTCACCCTCATACACCACTTCCCGAATGCCTGCATTGATGATCATCTTTGCGCACATCAGACAGGGGCTGATGGTCACATACATCGCGGCGTCCTTCACGGATATGCCGTGATATGCCGCCTGCACAATCGCATTCTCCTCCGCATGCGCGCAGATGCAGTCTCCCAGGCTGTTCCCGGAGGGCGAATCGCTCGCACAGCGGGGGCAGCCGCCGTCAAAACAGTTGCGCACACCGCGCGGGGTGCCGTTGTATCCAGTCGTAATAATGCGCTTGTCACGCACCACGATGGCCCCCACATGGCGACGGGAGCAGTTGCTGCGCGTGGCGGCCACATGCGCGATTTCCATGAAGTAGGTATCCCAGTCCGGCCGCGTGTCTGCTGCTTTACTCATGAAACCAGAATGCCCCATCGGGCCCCGGTATTTCAAGCAATAGAATGGCCCGGAGGATATAATTCCAGCAGCGCCGGAACCACATCCTTCAGGGAATGAATTTTCGCCTTCAGCCGGGACGCCTCCCTGCCCCTTGCCGCAAAGGGCACCGGATTGCCGGTGTGCAGGCGCGTGCCGAAATCCTCGAGATTCCCATGATCGCTGGTCAGCAGGAACAGCTCGTTGGAGCCTCGAAACATATGCAGCAGAATCCCGAGAAAACGGTCCAGTTTTTCCAGGACAGACAGCAGCGCCTGACGGTCGCCCCGATGCGCGGCGAGGTCAGTCTGGAAATATTCAAACAGCGTGAAATCATGCGCCCTCGCAATCTCCACCAGATGATACCCAGCCTCCTCCGGTTCAATCAGCGGCCCTTCATACCCGCGGCGGCGAAGCTGCTCGCGTGTCAAATCCTGATAAACGGCCCGGCCGGCCAGCATGTCTTCCAGGCTCCTGAATTTTCCAAAGGCGGCTTCGGTGGCCACGGTCGTCACGGATCGCCGGCGCCTCAATTCCGCCGAGGTGTATGCCTGAAGGTAATAGGCATTCGCGAAAGTGCTGCTGTACCCCCGCTCCATCATTTTCCCGAAAATGTTCTCCCGCCGTATAATGTCGCGCAGCTCCCTGTTGGGAAATCCCTCGATGTGCCGGCCCATCTGTGCCTGGGCATTCACACCCGTCAGCAGAGACGTTTGTCCAGTCGCGCTTTGCGGAAGGCCTTCGACCCCCATCACGGCATCTATGGCAGCGGCCTCCCTGAGCAGTTCGCATAATACCGGGCAGGCACCCGAAAACACAGGGTTGACTTCAGGATCAGAATGCCCCAGCCCCAGACCGTCCACAAAAATCATCAGAGTGCAAATGCCTTGTCCCACATTTTTTCCCATGCGCGGAGTATAGCATTTCAGGCAGGAATCCAATGCGGAATAAATCCGGCTGAGCAGTTCATATTCCTTCACATCCGCCCGGATCAATGGCAGAATTATGGAAAATCAGGAGAAGAATATGCGAACGATAACAGTTGTTTTTTCCGTCATGGCTCTGGCCGCTGCCGTTCAGGCTCGTCCCCCGGCATCCGCGCGCATTAATATCCGCGAGAAACTGGGAACCAACAAGGCCGGCCTGCCGGAGCCCGCGGGGGTCGCCACGCAGCCGGTCGGCCCCTCCTCATCGGATGGAGCCCCCGTGAATCTGCCGAGCAAATGGCTGAAAAACGCGGAAGGATATCAGGAAGCGCTGGAAATCCAGAAACAGACTGGAGCCGATATTTTTGTGTTCTTCGTCCGGCCCGATGTGTCCGATGAAAAAGGTCTTTGCAACTGGCTGGAAACCAGAGGATTCCAGACCTCACCCGTGCAGAAATTTTTCAAGGAGGTTATCAAGGTGCGGGCGACACTGCCCAGCAACCGGGAAACCGAAGCCATGGCCGAGATGTTCAGGGTCAACAAAACGCCTGCTGTGTTCATGGTTCATCCCAACGGGAAACGCTGGCGGTGCAGCACGTTCAAATATGACAGCAAGCGGCCGGAACTGCCGGAACCCGCCGTGCTGGCGGAACAGTTCCGGTCCCAGAGCAGCAAGGCCATGGCGGCCGCCGCGGCCAGTGCCGCATCCGAAGCACAATCGCCTTCAGTTCCCCCGCAGCAGTAAAGAAGCAGCCCGGCCGCAGAAACTGCGCCGGGCTGTTTGAAACCGCTTCCGGAAACTATTCTTCTTTTTTCTTCCGGGAAGTTTTCTTCCTGGCCGGAGCCTTTTCAGAAGTCTCTTCCTTTTTGGCCTTGCTGGCCGCTTTTTTCTTTGCCGGAGCCTTCTTCTCAGGAGCCTTCTCTGCCGCTTCTGCTTCTTTTTTCGCCGCACTCTTTTTCTTCTTCGTGGCCTGAACCGAATGTTCCATCACCCACTCAAGGATAGCCACCTGCGAATTGTCGCCGGGACGCTGTCCCAGCTTGATGATTCGCGTATAGCCGCCCTGGCGATCCTTGAATGACGGCGCAATTTCTGCAAAGAGCAAAGCGGCGCATTCCGTATCACGCAGTTTTGATATGGCCTGCCGGCGCGCAGCCAGTGTGCCCTTTTTTCCGAGAGTGACCATCTTCTCTGCCGTGATTCTTGCCGCCTTGGCCTTCTGAAGCGTGGTCCTGATGCGCTTCCGGCGGATCAGCGCGCAGACCAAACTGGCCAGCAGCGCATCGCGGTGTGAAGATGTTCTCCCCAGCTTGATTGTTCTCTTCTGGTGTCGCATGGTTAATCCTGCCTCGTGTTAGTTGTCCTCGGCGGAAGGAGCCACCGGTTTGAGCAGTTCCGGATCAAAGGTCATGCCCAGTGAAAGGCCCAGCTCCGTGAGTTTGTTTTTAATTTCATTCAGCGACTTCTTGCCGAAGTTGCGGTACTTCAGCATTTCGGCTTCAGTCTTCTGCGCCAGTTCGCCAACGGTTGTAATGTTTGCATTGTTCAGGCAGTTGGCCGCGCGCACGCTCAGCTCGATCTCATTGACGCTGATGTTCAGCTTCTTGCGCAGATCTTCCTTCTCGGCATCAATCTGCTTTTCGCTTTCCTCAAACTCAATCAGATCCTTGTCGTAGCTGACAAAGACATCAAGATGGTGCAGCAGAATGGCCGCCGACTGTGTCAGGGCATCATCCGGAGTAATGCGGCTGTCCGTCCATATCTCAAGAATCAGCTTGTCGTAATCGGTACGCTGGCCCACGCGGGTGTTCTCCACATAGTACTTCACGCGGCGGACGGGCGAGAACAGGGAATCAATCGGAATCACACCGATCTCCTGGTCCTCTTTCTTGTTCCACTCGGCCGGGCAGTATCCGCGGCCGATGCGGATTTCAAACTCAGCCTTGAAGTGACCATCGCGGTCGAGTGTGCAGATATGCATGTCAGGATTCAGGATTTCGACATGGCCGTCGGTCTTGATATCGCCCGCTGTGACCTCGCCCGGGCCCTTGACATCAATCCGGACCTTGCGGATTTCGCGCGAATACATGCGCAGCAGAACCTGCTTGAGGTTCAGTATGATGTCCGTTACATCCTCCACAACGCCTTTCAGAGTGCAGAACTCATGCATGGCTCCATCAATCTTGACAGACGATATGGCCGCCCCCTCCAGCGAGGAGAGCAGCACACGGCGGAGTGAATTGCCGATGGTTCTCCCATAGCCGGCCTCGAAAGGCTCGGCGACGAATTTCTTGTAGGTATCGGTAGCCGTTGAATCATCCGGCTCAATGCGCTTTGGCATTTCAAAGCGACCCAGTCTAATAGGCATGACTTTATCCTCCCAGAACCGGACGTTACCCGGCTCGTATGGTGTTATACTGCTTGTTTATTTGGAGTAGAGCTCGACCACGAGCTGCTCATCCACCAAAGGCGCCATTTCATCACGTGTCGGCACATGCAGAACTTCGCCCTTGAAATTGTTCTTGTCGAGAGACATCCACGGAACGATTCCGCGAGCCTCGGCCTGGTCCATATGCTTGGAGGCGTATTCCCGGCTGTCCTTGGCGTCCTTGACCGTGATGGAATCGCCCGGCTTAAGGATCATGGACGGGATATTGGCCCGCTCCCCGTTGACGCGGACATGTCCGTGCCGCACAAACTGACGGGCCGCACGGCGCGAAGGGGCAAACCCGAGACGGTACACCAGATTGTCCACGCGGAGTTCGAGCATCTGAAGCAGTGTTTCGCCGGTGATGCCGCGCTTTTTGGCAGCCCGTTCAAAGAAGTTGTGGAACTGGCCCTCGCGCAGGCCGAACATGCGGCGCAGCCGCTGCTTTTCGCGAAGCTGATTCCCGTAATCGGAAGTCTTCTTGCGACGGCGGCCGGCGCCTCCGGGCTGCGGACGGCCGGTCTCAATGGGGCATTTGGCCATGAAACAGCGCTCTCCCTTGAGAAACAGCTTCATCTGTTCACGGCGGCACTGCTTGCACGCTGGTCCTGTATATCTTCCCATGGCTTTCTGTCTCCTGATTCTAAATTCTTTATACGCGGCGCCGCTTGGGCGGACGGCATCCGTTATGGGGTATGGGGGTTACATCCTTGATCGAGGTCACAGTCAGGCCGGCGGCCTGAAGAGCGCGGATGGCCGATTCGCGGCCGGCACCCGGCCCCTGAACACGCACCTCCACCTCATGCATTCCGAAGCCCACCGCCACACGGGCGGCTTCCTGTGCAACCGTGGTCGCGGCAAAAGCGGTGCTCTTGCGCGAACCCTTGAAGCCGCAGCGGCCGGAGGAGCTCCAGCTGATGACACGGCCCTGCATGTCGCTGATGCTCACAATGGTATTGTTGAACGTGGCGCGGATATGGGCAATGCCCAGCGGGACATTCTTCATCCCCTTGACTTTACGGCGCACCACCTTGGGCTGCTCGCCCTCGGCGCCTTCCGCCTGCACGCTGCCTTCAGCAGCTGCCTGTTCCGCTGTTTCCGCCTGTTCCTTCTGAATCTCTTCTGCCATGAATTACAACCTCTTTATCTGAACAACATCAACCGGCCTTGACTGCCGAACGCGCTTCCTTTCCACGCACGGCGCCCACGGTCTTTTTCGGGCCCTTCCGCGTGCGGGCATTGGTGCTGGTGCGCTGACCGCGCACCGGCAGACTTCTGCGATGACGAATGCCCCGGTAGGCGCCCACACTCATGAGCCGCCGGATGTTCTGGGACACCTCGCGGCGCAAATCACCCTCGATCCGGTATTCGCTCTGCAGAATGCCGGCAATTTTTGAAATCTCATCGCTGGTCAGGTCATCCGCTTTCTTTGCGGGATCAATCCCGGCCTTGGCGGCCACTTCCAGGGCACGCTTGGGCCCGATGCCGTAAATGTAACGCAGGGAAACATCAACTCTCTTTTTTCCGGGTATGTCTATACCAAGTAGACGCGGCATAGCTTCTCTCCTTTAACCTTGGCGCTGTTTGTGACGAAGATTCGTGCAAACAACGCGCACCACGCCTTTCCGGCGCACAATCTTGCACTGCTCGCAAATCCGTTTAACTGAGCTTCGAACTTTCATTTTCTGTCCTGTTCACTATACAGCCCTTTGACATATCGCAGGGCGACAATTCAACTTTCACTGAATCCCCGGCGCGCAGCTTCCGGAGGAGTTCTCCGTCGCGCGCAAAGGCGACAAATTCATGTCCATTGGCCAAAGTGGCTTTAAAGGCGGCATTTCCTATCACATTGTGCAGCCGCGCGTCCAGTACTATATTTTCTTTTTTACGCACGTCAATATTTCCGGCCCGGTTTTCAGCACCGCGATGGTGTGCTCGAAATGGACCGAAGGCCTCCGGTCACGGGTGAGCACCGTCCATCCGTCCGGCATCACTTCAACTTCGCACCCGCCCTGATTCACCATGGGTTCGATGGCTATCGTCATCCCATGCGCCAGCTTCGGTCCTCGTCCCGGCCTGCCGAAATTCGGCACCTGCGGCTCCTCGTGCATGTCCCGGCCGATTCCGTGTCCGACAAAATCCCTCACCACGGAGAAGCCCGCCGCCGTGACGGTCTTTTCAACGGCATGAGAAATATCCGAAAGCCGGCCGCCAACAACCGCCTTGTCTATGCCGGCCGCCAGCGCCGCCCGCGTTACAGCCGCCAGGCGGATGATCTCCCGGTCATCCACATCCACCAGCACGGTCGTTGCACAGTCTCCAATGAACCCGTCGTATTTCACGCCCACATCAATGCTGACCACATCTCCCGAACCGATGACGCGGCGGCCAGGAATGCCGTGAACCACCTGTTCATTGATGGAGACACAAATGCTGGCGGGATAACCTCCATACCCAAGAAACGCGGGGGTGCCGCCCATGTCCCGGATCATCTCCCCCGCAAAGCGGTCCAGTTCACCCGTGGTAATGCCCGGGGCCACCCGCCCAGCCACCGCCGCCAGCACCTCTGCCGTCATGCGGTTGCTGACGCGCATCTTCTCCAGTTCAGTCTCCGTCTTAATCCTGATCATGAAACACAAATCAGGAACGCGACAAAACTTCGAGAATTCTGGCCTGGGTCACTTCCTTGGGCTGGGAAGCATCCAATCGCAGGAGGATGCTCTTGGCATCGTAGTAGTCAATGAGCGCCGCGGTCTGTTTCTTGTAAACTTCCAGACGGTTGAGCACCGTTTCCTCGCTGTCATCCTTGCGCTGATAAAGCTCGCCGCCGCAGGAATCACATACGCCCTCCACTTGGGGCGGAATGTTCTGCACGTGATACACCGCTCCGCAGTTGCGGCAGATTCGACGACCGGAAATACGGGATACGAGCAGTTCTTTTGATGCCTCCAGAAGGAAAACCCGGCTGACCCGGCTCCCCGCCTCCTCCATCACGGCATCCAGCAGGCGCGCCTGCTCCAGGGTGCGGGGAAATCCGTCGAACATGTACTTCTCATCCTGTCCGCCCTGAGCCATGCGTTCCCTGACAATGCCGATGATGACTTCATCGGGGACAAGTTCACCGGCTTCCATGAAGGATTTGGCCTTGAGGCCAACAGCTGTCTGCGCCTTGACTGCGGCGCGGAGCATGTCCCCGGTGGAGACATGAAGATATCCGCTCTTCTCCTTCACCAGATCCGCAATGGTTCCCTTGCCGGCACCCGGCGCTCCCAGAAGAATAATGGCGTCCATCTCGGCCTCCTTTAGCGTCTCGAACGGAGTTTGCCCTTCTTAAGGAAGCCGTCATAGTGCCTCATCAGAAGGTGAGATTCCACCTGGCGCATTGTGTCCAGCATCACACCCACCATGATCAGCAGACTCGTTCCACCGAAGAACGAGGCCACAATCCAGGGGATATTGAACTGCTGCGCCATGATGGTGGGCAGAACAGCAATGATCGTCAGGAACACGGCTCCGGCCAGTGTAATGCGGGTCATGGTGCGGTCCAGAAATTCCGCAGTAGGTTTGCCCGGACGGATTCCCGGAACATAGCCGCCGTATTTCTTCAGATCATCCGCAATCTGCACCGGATTGAACTGAGTGGCGACCCAGAAATAGGAGAAGAACAGGATCATCAGGGCATAGATAACATTGTAGGCCGGAGTTCCGTAGTACACGGCCGCCGCCAATCGCCGGAAAAATTCTCCGGGAAGCATGCCCAGCAGCTTAGACGGGAACATCAGAATGGCCTGCGCAAAGATAATGGGCATCACGCCGGAGTAGTTCACGCGCAGAGGCATATAGGTGCTCTGCCCTCCGTACACCTTGCGACCCACAACGCG
>Ga0116143_10001090_pt1 | contig 34093 bp, 33 predicted proteins | sample AD_UKC034_MetaG_FD_89745 | JGI IMG/M metagenome (GOLD analysis project Ga0116143, IMG submission 89745) | Active sludge microbial communities of municipal wastewater-treating anaerobic digesters from USA - AD_UKC034_MetaG | ecosystem: Engineered > Bioreactor > Anaerobic > Digestate | place: USA... | reverse complement strand
CAGAACCGATAGAAAAACACCGCCATGCTTTAACAACAGGGTTGCTATTCCCGATGTGCATTTTGATAACTCCGTTCAGTTGAATACTACTTTTAATAAGAAGATAGCATGAAGGCGCTTGTCCTAATTATTGTCTGCATTGTTGCTACTGCTGTAGGTATCGGGGCTGTGTATTATAAGCCTCCTGCTACCACTGATGTAATTGTTTTAAGTGATGTAACAGATTCACTCATTGCCAAGCCTGATGGCGTTGAACTGATTTCATTTCTCAACACAAGCAATAAATGGGATGGAATCAGTTTTACGTTATCTTCTATTTCAGATGTATCAATAGGAAAAACCGACAAAGTTTTTATTAAGGCCGAAAGCCGCTGGCTTGGTAATGAAATTAAACGAACTCGTGATTTGAAAGCGTTTTATAACAGCGTTGAAGAATTGCTTGCGCGTTCTTCCAGTAATGCTATTGGCAGGAAACAAACATCTGTTTACCTGCCGCTTGCTACTTCGCTTACATTTCTTGCCGAGTCATCATCCAACAAGAAAGTGTTGATTGTGTATTCTGATTTGATGGAAAATACAAATGAGTTTTCATTTTATGATCCTCAAACTTTATCAGAATTAAAAACAAAACCAGAAGTTGCGTTGGGTAAACTTGACTCTTTGCTGCATCTTCCATCGCTTAGGGGTGTTGATGTAGTGTTTGTTTATCAACCGCATACTACAACAGAAGATAGTGCTTACAGAATTGTCTCCTGGTTTTATAAATCAATGTTGGAAAAAGCAGGTGCGCATGTCGTCATCACTTCAAATCTGAGTGCGTTATAGATACTGTACTTCACATACTCAAACGAATTCTGTCCGTTATATTCAGGCTTATTCTTCGTTTGTTGTTGATGGTGTTATGGATGGTAACGAGACTTCTTGAGTTAATCTTCGGACACATTTCGCATTCGTTAAAGGAAATTATCAGTAAACCTTTTAAGCTCTAATCCCCATGTTTAGTTTTATTGTTGACCTAATTGATAAATTGTTTGGCTTCCTGTTTGAAGTACTGTCCATGCTTTTCGGGGGCGACAAAAGAAATACAACTTACAATGCTGATTTTATTTCCGAAAGGGAAATACTTTCCGGTTATAACAAAGGATTTTGTTTAACAGGAAAAAGAAATTTGTCCGTTAAAGATTCATACCAAAATGCATTGGTAATTGGTGGCACGGGTGTCGGTAAATCCTCCGTTGTACTCATTCCATCTCTTTACACCATGCAGTCCAGTTTTGTAGTGCATGATCCATCGGGTGAGCTATTTGAAAAGACATCAGGGTATCTTGCATCTTGCGGATATGTAGTGAAGGTACTTAACTTTTCTAAGCCTCAATATTCTTGTGGGTATAATCCGCTTGCGCGTGCAAACTCTTCTTCTGAGATTCAAAAAGTGTCTTCCATGCTAATTGAAAATTCTTTGGGTCGTGGTAAGGATCCATTTTGGAATACACAAGCCGTTGCCTTGCTTGCCATGCTCATTACAATATTGAAGAAGCAGGATATTGAATACCAAAACCTTTTTAATGTCCGGCATTTGTTAAACCAGCTTGGTGCAAATCCAAAATCAGTTGATACGTTGTTTTCCAAGTATGCCGATGATACGTTGTTTGCCGAGTACAAAAGTTTTATTGCCTATGATGACAAAGTTGTAAGCGGTGTGATAGCAACCTGTAAGGCCGCATTACAAATTTTTAATGATCATGCTGTGGCAAGAGTAACATCAATTGATTCAATCAACTTTTCCGATTTCAGGAAAAGACCTGTCGCTTTATTTATTCAAAACAGTATTGCTGATCAAAGATACTTCAGTGTGCTTACTTCCATTTTCTTTGAGCAGTTCTTCTCCTATTTATTAAGCCGCTTTCCTTTAAAGAATGAAAAGGATGTTTTTTTGTTGGTGGATGAAGCAGCATCATTAAACCTTCCTACTCTACCACTGGCTGTCGCAAATGTCAGAAAGCACCGTTCCGGCATTATGCTTTTGGTACAAGACTTTGCACAAATTATTCATCACTATGGGAGGTATGATGCCGAAGCCATTAAATCAAACTGTTTTGCCAAGTTGTATTTTACAGGGCAGTCGTTAGATACAACCAAGGAATTAGAGTCAACGCTTGGCAAATATGAGTTTCTTGATGACAAGGGGCAAAAGGTTGTGCGCTCGCTTATGACCAGTGATGAAATACGAACCATTGCAAAGAATAAAGCCATTTTGATTTGTGGTAACTTACCGCCTATTCTCACCAAACTGCGCCCGTATTACAAACGTATGGCAGTTGCATCGTATGCGCATATACCTCCCGTTAATGTAAGATGCGAAACTCCTGTTGAAGTTTCATTGCTTCCTTTAGCATCTTCTCAACCTGCAAATGCCAATGCCGCGTAAAAAGCGAAAGGGAAGTGTATGGGAGTATTTGGAACAAACCGGTGTGCTTGTCAATGGCAGCGATGCAGATATTGTAAAAGCAAAGCAGGAATACCGCAAGAGGTATTTTACCGCTTATAAACGCAACCAGCGAGAAAAGAAATTTGAGTTTACCATTGTGCTGGATAAATCATCTGGAGAATTTGATACTATTTCTAAAGCTGCAAAGAATCACAAACAGTCCGTTTCTTCCTTTTTAAAGGAAGCTGCTTTTGCGTATTTGCAAAACCGGTTTATTGTGCCGGATACATACCAGTTGGCACGAATGGAGCAAATGCTTTCTTCCAGTCTGAATGAAATAAAATCTGTTGCGGAGAAAAAAGAAAAGTTCTTTTTTCAACGAGAAGATAAATTGGGGAAGATGGAAGAAATTATTGTTTCTCTACAACACAACTTATTCAAAGCTTTGCGAGAACCTAAGTTAATCACAGCCTATGATCGTGAAAATAAAATCGCATAAGTCTGCCGGTTTTAAAAAGCTGTTAAACTATATGTTGTTTGATAAAGACCGTTTGTTTGATGATAAAGGAAAGAGTTTTGTTGTCAGTCATAACCTGAATGGTAAAAGCATTGATAGTTGGGTACGACAGTTTACACTCAATGAATCATTCAGGAAAATAAAACGCATCGACAGCACTATTCTCACTCATGAAATTTTATCGTGGCATGCAAAGGACGCTTCTGAAATAACACTTGATAAACTAAAGGCAATGACCCATGAGTACATACGGCTACGAAATTTTAATGGTATGTTTTTAGCCATTCCGCATTTTGACAAAGAGCATTACCACGTACACATCTGCGCTTCGGGTTTGGAGTTTCGTACCGGAAAATCGTTACGGTTATCTCGCAATGAGTTTACAAAACTCAAAAAAGATATTCAGCTTTTTCAGCAGCAGCATTTTCCTGAATTGTCACATTCCGTTGTAGAGCACGGCAAACTTAAGCCAGAACGTATGACTGATAAGGAGTTTCAGTATAAGCTGCGTTCCGGTCGTGATTCTAAACGCGAGATGCTCTCTGCTATTTTAAAAACGTGTTATAAAAAAGCAATATCGCGCGAAACTTTTTTTGAGTTATTGAAAGATTGTAATGCTGTGCCTTACACGCGTGGAGGCGTTGTTAAAGGGGTAACTTTTGAAGGGCTGAAGTTTAGGTTTGAGCGGGGGGGGTTTGGGGAGAGGTGGTTGGAGTGGTTGGAGAAGAGTAACCAAAGGGAATCTAAAATAACAGATATCAGAGGAAAGAAAAGTGATTTACGGAAGGAAATTAAATCAGAAGGAATCTCAATTTAATTGCATCACTTGTTACTTGGGAGTAAAAAAACTTGCTTTTGAAAATAAGGTTTATACTTTTGACTATGCTAAAAAAAATCACATGACAAAAAAATAGGGCTGACAGTTCCTTACACCGTCAACCCTATGAAACATCGAAGCCTTAATCTCTGACACTAAGGTCCAATGCTTTTGCATCGTAAAATGCAATTTTTTTACGTGCGAAAATGTAAAAAAGTTCTCATTAGTTCAAAATTGAACCCGAGGTGTCACCGAATGATGCTTCGGGTTTTATATTTTAAAAGGAACAGAATGAAAGCAAATAATCAATTAAACCTTTAACACAAGCATAACATGACAAACAAAAAACACAAACAATTATGTCAGTCCTGTTCAAGTCTGGAGAGGATGACCCTCGAAGAAATTTTGGTGGAAACAAGTGGAATGGTTACCATACAAGATTTCGAGCGAAAGCAGTACCTATTAAGTGCAAAAGCAGAATATGCTTTAAAGGTACATTTTACGTGGATAAGAAGGATGATTGCATCAAACAGCCGGTTTAATTATCCAGGAAAAATTAAGGAAGATCTAAGGAAAGCTATTGCATCAAAAGAATATTATGTACACGTTGTTGAGGAAGAACCTGAATGCCCGCAAGCTTTATTTACTTTGATGCAGATTTGGCAATTTCGTTTTAATTTAAAAAGAAATGAAATGAACGACCACATTCAAAATAAAATTTTTGCCGTTATTTTTTCCAAGAGAGACTTTGGATTGCATAACAAGTTCGAAGAAATAATCAAACAGGCAGGCAATATTTTTGACAACATATTTATGATGCAACTTACACCAAAATTCTTAGTGACTGAAAGTAGCCTGACGGACAAAGAATTTGAGTTTCAACCGCACCACCATACCTATTTGTTAAAACCGAACAAGCTATTATATATGTAATCACCTAATAGTGTTGATCTGATTTATTATTTGAAATCTAGGAAAGGATGGTTAAAATTAAATTCTATTTTAGCCTTAAATCTTTCCATCATGAAAGTTCATTTAGTTAATCAATTACTGATTTTAGTATATCTGTCAGGCACAACACTTCATTTAAAGGCACAGGTAAATAAAACAGAAAACGGATTTATTTATGTCACTAACGCAAATGAAAAACTTAAATTTGAGGTAACCGCCAAAATACCGACCGGCAAACTTTTTAAACCAGAACTAACTTATTACTGGTATTCTTACAATCAAGTTCATCAAACTACAGGTGGGGCAGACGGCAAACTTTTGCATGGAGAGTTTTCTTCTTACTTCTCGGATAACAACATAAAAGAAAAAGGTAATTTTAGATTTGGGTTAAAACATGGCACCTGGAAAGAATGGGATACTAAAGGTTTAATAAAAAAAGTTGCTCACTATAAACATGGTAAGCTTCACGGTGTACAAACTGAATATGATGTGGATGCAGTTCCAAAGAAAACTACTTTTGTTAATGGGAAAATCAAGATACCAAAACCAAAGGGTAATGTGCCAAATGAAAAAAAGAAGTAGTGAGTAGTATTATACCAACAGCTCCCATGCGATTACTTAGAAGAAGAGTTAAGGGAGGCGTATTATTATATGCAATTTTTCTTTCAATTGTCATTGCTATTGCATTCAGTTCCCTGTTCCTTGTTTTTTATTCTGCTGATATTGAAGTGGAACTTTCACAGATTCCTGTAGACCTTTCAAGGAATGCTAATTCAGGAATTAATTATTTACTTACATCTGATTTTAATAGTTCAGACACCATCACTATGGATTTATTCGGTGAGGGAAGTGATTCCGTAAAACTGCATCAATCTTCATGGGGTGCATTCGGGCTATGCTACTCAAAAGCATTTCACAAGAGTTTTAGTAATAAGAAAATTGCTTTAGTCGGAAGCAATTTAAAGGATGCTGAAACTGCCCTTTATATTCCTGATAACGGAGAACCTATTTCAATAGCAGGTTCAACTACTCTTACTGGCTCTATTTACATTTCAAAAGCGGGGATTAAAAAGGCTTACATTGAAGGGAAACCTCTTGAGAATCCAAACGCGGTTAAAGGAACTTTGCATAAAAGCGAAAAGTCTTTACCTGAAATAAAATTCCAAATTGAAGCAGCTTCACAAATTCTTAAAAAAATTAAAGATGCAAATATCTCTGATTATTCGTTATCAGATTCAATAAACCATTCATTTACTGAGCAAACACTTGTAATTGGATCAGACCAGTTTATTGTCATTGATGGTAAAAACCTCAATGGCAGAATACTAATCAAATCACAAAAAGGAATTGAAGTTACGTCCAACAATCGCCTCCATAATATTATATTGTTTGCCCCGTACATCAAACTTTCAAATGATTTTTCTGGCGAGTTACAAGCTATTGCTTCCGATTCAATTTCTGTAGGCGAGAATGTTAAATTAAATTACCCTTCATCCATATTGGTTTATAAAGAAGATAGTAAAAGCCTCCAAAAAATACATGTTGGAAAAAACTCCAATATTATAGGGGATATTATTTTGTTGAATGACAGTACTAACTCCGGCAATGTTATTACAATTGAAAGCGATGTTGTTCAAACAGGAAATATCTTTACCAATGGGTTGGTTCAAATGAAAGGAACGTTATATGGAGGATTATTCTCAAACGGGTTTTATTTAAAAACAAGTTCTTCAGTTTATAAAAATCATTTATTTGATGCGGAAATAAATAAGCTTAAACAACCCTTTTTCTTTGTTGGTTGTAATTACTGGGACGCGGAAAAAAGAAAAATAGTGTCATGGGTAAATTAAATGGTTTGGTAAACTTCTTTAACAGAGGAAAAAAAATTGGGGCAATTTGTTTGGAGGGCAGCACGATTGTGGAATCGTTGATTGCAATGATTGTGGTGGTTACCTGTATTTCTATTGCATTTATGTCATTGTCCAACCTTATCTCTACAAATAAAATTAGGCTATCAACTTCAGCACAATTAGAAGGTTTAAAAATACTTCAAGAAACAAAAAAAGAAAAGACATTTATAAATGAAACACTCCAAAAGATGGATTTCAGGATTGAAAAAGAAGTGGTGAACTATCAAGGCAATAAAAATTTAGTCTATATCAAAATACGTGTTTTGAAAAAAGAGAATGAATTGGCAAAGTTGAAAGAGATAATAAAACTTTAATATGCGTTTAAAAGGTTTTACGATAATTGAATTAACCATTGCAATGCTGCTAAGTGCATTGGTTGTGTCCGCAGTCTATTTTGGTTTTGTGTCAATACAAAAACTTGTTAACCGCATCAAATCATTTACCCAAACTAATACTTCACTAAATGTGTTATCCAACCGTATTCAAACAGACTTTGTAGAATCTAGCAGTATAATCTTAAAAGAGAATCAACTCGTTTTTCATACCAATAGCGAGGAAACTAATTATTTGATCAACGACACTGCCTGTGCCAGGACTTCTGGTTCTTCAATTGACTTTTATTCTTGTAAGTTGAAGATTGAGAATACAGAGTTTGTTTCTTCAACAGAACTTTTAAGGGAATGTAATCTTATTCTTTTAAATCAATCGGATACTTTTACGCTTACTTTACAAAAGGAATTTACACCTGAAGAAATTTTTAATGCTCATACTTTTGACCGGTAAAAAATGTCTTTTGATTTAACCTCATTACAAAAACAAATTTCTTCAACTGAAACGAAAGATCAGGGAAGTTTGGCTAACAAACTGCTTTCAAAACAGATTGTTGTTTTTAAGCATCGCTTCAATGACGATAAGAAAGAGAAATTTTATACTGAGTTGTCCTTGCTTTTGGAGGCAGGGTTAGATATAAAAACTTCTTTAGAGATGATTTCAAATACAGTTAAAAATCCTAAAGACAAATCAATTATCGAAGGAATAAAAATTGATTTGATATCAGGCAAAACATTAAGTCACTCATTGGAAAAATCAGAATATTTTTCTCTATATGAAATTTATAGCTTGAAGATTGGAGAGGAAAGCGGAAAAATTGTTATTGTTCTCAATGAACTCTCTCAATATTTTGAAAAGAAAATAAAACTAAAACGGCAGTCGATACAGGCTTTGGCTTATCCTTTTTTGGTATTGCTGACCGCTTTTTGTACCATAGCGTTTATGCTTGGCTTTGTGGTGCCGATGTTTGAACAGGTCTTTAAACGATTTAATACCGAGTTGCCTTATTTGACAAAATTGATTTTAAGGTTATCTGAATTAACCCCTATCATACTTTTATTTCTCTTTTTATTAAGTGCTTCTTCATTTATTTCTTTTTTTCAGTTAAAAAAAAATATTGCATTCAGGAAGTTTACATCATCACTAGTTCTTCGCGTTCCTGTTCTTGGGCAATTAATCAAGAAAGTTTACCTGGCTCGCTTTTGTCAGTCAATGAGTTTATTGCTTAATGCAAAAACACCATTAATTCAATCCGTTGAATTGGTTTCAAAAATGGTTGGGTTTTTTCCTATAGAAATTGCATTAAAATCGGTTGCTGTTGATCTTGAAAAAGGAATACCATTTAATGCTTGTCTTAAAAAGCATTCTGTTTTTGATGACAGAATCATCAGTCTTGTTAAGGTTGCAGAGGAAACAAATAAAACTGATTTGGTTTTTACTAAACTCGCTTCGCAGTATTCTGTAGAAGTAGAAACCAAGAGTGCAACTATTGGAGTAGTTGTTGAGCCGGTTTTGTTAATCGTCCTGGGCGGCATTGTTGCATTAATACTTATTGCAATGTATTTGCCTATGTTTAAATTGAGTACTTCTGTAGGGTATTAATTTTTTCTCTTGCCCATTTTTTAAGACTGTTAGCGTTTGAGATAAATTATTTTACCCAAAAATCTTTTTGAGTTGTGAACAGCGGTTGAAAAGTTTTTGTTGGTTTTGTGGAGTTAGGTTTATTTATTTGAATTTTAAAACTACTAATTCTTATTCTATAAACTTGATTTGATATGAAAAACCTTGATTTAAAATTGACAGTAATTTTATGTTTTGCTTTTGTTCTTTTCACTTTAAAAACAAATAGCCAAATGGTAACAGGCGGATATAATAACGCTCCTGTGCCAAAAGAAATAAAAGCAAGCGCAATAACAGGAGGCTCTTATTCGGGAGATGTAAATCTTTTTAATGGTGCTTATAACAGCAATTACAGTTTAGGTACTGTTAAAACTCCTGGAGGACTCTCATTTAATTTAATGCTGAATTATGGAAGCACATGTGTGGTGGGAGATAACCCAGTGGTAAGTTCAGGAATACCATACGGAGAGGGTTGGAACTTAAGTTTGCCGACTATTACAATTCAGGTTGAACCTTATCAAAAGGAAGGTGAGTGTGATCTGAAATTTGGAGTAAATTTCTACGTTAATGACCAAAACGTACAGGAATTTACAAGACAAGAACTGGCAAAAGAAGGAAATTTATTCTGGTATTCACCTACTGTAAGTATTCCAGGGGTAATAAATGAGCGATTTGTTTTTAAGCATTTTGATATAAATAACCACGATGCAGTATTTGTACCTGCAAGATTTGAAAAATATGTTGAAGCCCGTTTAAAAGGGAATAACACATGGGTGGTGATTTTAGATGATGGCTCACAATATCATTTTACATATCCTGTTATTAATTACAGAACTGCAAGTAACCAAAGATTTGATGTTAATGCATTATCAGATCTTGACAACCATCATATATCTCCTTCTGTTATTGCAAACCTTGTATTGCCTAAAGCAGAGGTTACCACCTGGTATTGCAATGTAATAAGTAACCTAAATCACGCCAAAGGACAAAATATTTTCTTTGAGTATGAAGCCTTCGGTAAGTTCAGTTATTTTAGTGAGTTTGATCAACAATCTTTTTTAGCTACTAATATAAAGGATATCACAGGCTGGTCATTGGCCACCGGAAACCTATTAGGAGTCAATAATGTAAACAACTATACAGATGAAGCTGAACTTACTCCTTTGTTTGGACAATTTGTATACTATAAAGATATTTTGTTAAAATCTGTTTCGGCTGTTACTGATATAAGTATTGAAGCGGAAAAAATCATCTTAAATTATAGTACAGTGGTTGATTACAATGAAACAGACCCTTCAGCAAGAAATGCAGATAACTCAAAGTTTATATTGTATTCTCAAACTAATAATTATTTAGCTATTAATGAGCCTGGAGTTGTTCGAAAAGACTCATTGTATAACGTAAAGAATGTTTACAATTTAGACCCTCTTATAGATGATTGGACAAGATTCTATCATTTTAGAGCTCCAGAAGTAGTGGGTATGTACTCTACAGGCAACTACGTTAATCCGATTGCAGAGGGTGTATTTAATCCATATCTTTTTAATGATGGAGGTGATACAAAAGCTTACGCCAAAAAAATTACTGGGGGCTTAACTTTTAACCACGGATATTTACAATCTAACAAAATTGGAACCAACTTTCCGCCAGGTGATTTATATGAAATTAAAACAGAAATTACAGACAATAATACTAATGGTTATAAACGATGGGCCAATTTTGATATTAATCTTTTTACTGGCGCAGCTGATATAGATCTTTTAACATCTGGACTACCCTCTACAGGTAATCCCGCAGAAATTAGTTTTGGAGGTAACACTAGTATTAGTACAGTTGATGATTATTCTAGCGTAAATATCTTTAATACTTTTAATAATGGGATTAAATGGTGCATGAATGGTGACGGATTAAATGAAGAAGTTAAAAGCAGTAATTTTTTTGTAATGCCAAACCTTCCACCTGATTTTGGAGGTTTTAATATTTCAGTTGGGGCTGCAAATTCTGATAATCTATTTACAAGTGACCCCGGAAATTCAGGAGGAATGCAATTAAGTGTCGCTAATAATAGATATAATGCTTTTCAGACTTACGCAAACTATCAAACTAACTCTGGTGCAAGATGGTATAACGATAATTTTGGGTCACCTCAGCAGGGTATTATAGAACCATGTGACAAAATTCCAGCTTTTTTTGGAGTAGGTTTACCTTGGTATATAATGAGTGATTGGATGTTTTTGGTTGATAATAATCCTTCCAATTATATTGGAAATAGTTCAGGTGGAATAGATGAATGGTTAAACAATGACGGGATTATGCCCAGTGGGAATGGCAACTATGATTTTTGGCATTCGAGGTTAAGCACAGTAGAAAATATACCTACTAGACTTGATGAAAATTTTGAACTCTTTAATGTCGAAGTAAAACGTTATTCAAAAAATGCCTATATGCTTACTAGCGTTGAGAAATATGTGACAAATGGTGAGATAGGAAAGCCTCAATTTTATCATCCGAATACTAAGCCCGGATTAATTAAAGTTTCCAGAATTGAAATGGATTATACTATCTCTCTTGATGAAATTGCTAACAACATCAGAGCTGACTACACATCAGCTATTGGAGCATCACAGCCCAATGGAAATACTGGATTTATGAGAAATGTTTTTCTGTTAGAGGAAATAAGGCGAGTTGCCGTAGATCCTACCAAAAATAATATATCATTTATCAGTAATGTAAGTACATGTCCGAAAACAAAATTTGAATACTATGAGAAGCAAGTAGATATAAATAATTTTCATAGATTAATCGGTCTGCCATTTACAACACGATTTCCATTTTGTAATCGCTCTATATATCTACTTGTAAAATCTACTGACGAAATTGGAAGCATAACTGAAATTGAGTATGATGATCTTATAATAGGAGCAGAGAAATACAGGCTCGGGTTCACGGCTCAATCTTATTTCTATCATCGTTCATGGACTACTGCACCTCCTGTACAGATTATGAATGATCCTACTGTAATACAGTTATATTCGACTGTAAAAAATAAAAAAGTTGTTTCAGGCACTAATTCATTAAGGGAATGGGAATATGAGTTTATGCCAGGTAACAGTAATTCCAATCTTGCTTTAAAAAGAGAGTTGAAAACTGCAACGAGTTTACAATTTGGAAGTGTATGTGCCCTTTATGATATAATGGGAACGCATTTTGAGCCCCATAACCTGAATTGGGATTTTGGTTTTAAAACTACTAAGGTATATGAGCCAGAAATTACTCCTGGAGCCGGACGAAATTACACTACCTATTATCATGACGATAATTATTCAACATTTGGAAAATTGTATAAGGTTGAAAAACGAAATGCCACAAATCAATTAAATACTGTAACAACTATTGATTATGTTTTACAAGAAGCATATGTAAAACCACCCGCACCGGATAATATAGTTCAGATGGAGGACGGTTTAGTGAATAGTTATGGGTATGATGCTTTAGAAAACAAACACTATGATGTGATAAGTGCAAGCGTAGGTGATTATCAAGAATTTTTAGAAAATGCCTTTAGCGATCTTTTTAACGATAATTATTTAAAAAGTTATTTTGTAAAAAAAGAAAAGGAAACAACACGTACATACCAACCATTATTAACAACTAATTTACCAAGAACATTTACGCCAGTTGGCACAAGCGGGGTAAATTCTATAAACACTAACAACACCATTTACTGTAATGACCCCAATGACAGAGCAGAAGAAGATGCACAGGTTGCTTACATTGATAATATAAAAGAATACAAATATTTTGATGCAGAGAGAATAGGAACTAACAGCGATTTTGGAACAAGCAACTGCGCGGGGTATGTGAATTTGATACCCGGCTTCGCTTCAAATAGTAACCGTTTAGTGGGCGAGGCTTCGTGGCAGGTCTTTAGTGTTAAGGAATACTCACCTCAGTTGCCGGCTGAATCAAAAACAACTGAGTATTATTATTATTTTGATATAGGTGGGTTATACAACATTTATAATACGGCATTTAATGATCAATTAGAATCTGAATTCAAGGAGCTTTATTACTTACATAAGAAAAACGTGCGCAATGCGCCATTTCAAAAACGGGTTATCACAGAAAAACCAGGTGAGGCAACAAAGACAGAATCGGAGTATTATGTGTATTCAACTAAATACACAACAGAAGAAGTTTATAGTGACCAGCCGTGGACATATTCGGAGACTCACTTTAACAGTTCTCCTTGTCCCCCACCACCACCACCACCACCACCGCCACCTACTGGTTCTGATCCGTGCGCAATTTATCAAGGAGGAGGTAGCCAAGGATTAAGTTGTGTGCGCTGGACAGGAGTACCGCCCCCTGTAATACCTCCTGGCCTGCACTATTGCGGGGGCTCGTGGTATTTATGCAATGATAACGTTTCTATTGGCAGGGCAGCACCAGGTACTAGTTTAGAATACCAACATTTTGGCGATATGTTTGAGTTTGAATATGACATAGTTGATTCAACAAACAATAGCATTGCCTTAAGAGAAATATACATACCACTTGAGAGAAGAGCATTGTTAAAAGAAGTGTACAGGCTGGTAACAGAAGTTGCCAATCCTGACTATGCATCTAATACAGTGTTACATAAAACAACCGTTCCGTTAATGCGGTTTGAATATATACCTGACCCAACAGACCCTAATACCACATCTCCGCGTACTATTACCCGTGCTGTTATGCCATTTGAAACACTAAAAGAAACAGATGTGATAATGTATAACCCGCACGGACAAGTTAAGAAAATAGCTGATGCAAAGGATTTGGTTACTTACTATAAATATGATGGGCGCGGAAACATCCGATACAGAGATGATGGCGGATGTATAACAGAATTTATGGAATCGGAAGTTTATAATAATGTGGCAGTACCCATTTCTGTAACTGTAGGTTATGGGCTAGCTGATGCCGTTACTACCAATTATGAATACTGGCCAGACTATAGTGTAAAAAAAATTACACAACCGAACGGAGAGTATATAAGCTATGAGTTTGATGAGTTTGGAAGATTAAAAAACACGATAGACAACGGTAAGCTTGTAGCTCAAAATACATATAGCCAGTGGCAAAATACAGTTACCGATTTTTATGATAAAGCAAAGGAAAATTTTGTTGAAAGTAAAATGCTTGTTAACGCTGGCAGCAATGCCGGAACAATAAGCAGGGCTTATGTTGACCCATTAGGCAGAGCATATAATAGTTTAAGCTATACAAGCAATGATGTTTTTGGAAATATAAACCCAACAAGTTTGGTGTATGACGGTGAAAATGTATATGATGAATGGGACAGACTTCAAATTAAGTATGCGCCATTTATATATAATGGAACAGCTACGCCTGCTGTGCCACGCTTTAATACTTTAGAAGGAATAAATACTTATTTTAAACATATCACTTATGAAAACAATTTTTTTAGCCGCTCGTTAGATGTTTTTCAAAATGGGAATTACCCAAGCGGACCTAAAGGCCAAAACCAGTATGGAATAGTTGGAGGCTTACGTTTTTGCTACGAGACCGGATTAAACCAGGCTATGCATAACATATTGATGCCAACCGGAAATACTACCAACTATATTTATTCAAAAAATGTAACCACAGACGAAGATGACAAAACAACAGTAACCTACAGCAACGCAATGGGGCAAAAGGTGGCGGTGATGCAGCAGATAGATGGCAGCACCAGCGCTGTTACATTATACGTATATGACAGCCGTGGTAATGTAATAAAAACCATAAACCCCGAGCGGCAGGAAACAAATTATTACTACAACCAATTGGGCAGGGTGTGGAAAAAAGAAACCGTTGACCAAAGAGATGGTAACGGAAATATAGTGCCCAGCTACTACATTTACGATAAGGCAGGCAACGTAATAATAGAAAACGATGCAATTTGCAGCCGCTATTACGAATACGATTTATACGGCCGCAAAACATTCCAGGGGAAAGTTTTTAGTTACCCGGATTATTGCGGAGGCAGCACCGACCCTTTATTTAGCGAAAGAAAAAGCAACGACTGGCTTTACGAATATGAATGTTCGGCAGGGTTAATGTTAACGCGAAGTCAGGTATTTATAGGAAGCATACCGGAAAAAAAGTGGTTTTATGATATACCAAACCACGACCCACTTACTTTAAAATACCACCCCGCAGCGAGGAGATATTTGCAACACAGCCGCACCAACTTAAAGGGCAGGCTTAGCCATACCATTAGCTATAACGAAGATAAATATGCCGAGCCACACCAATATTATGAAAAGCCGGTGCTATATACTTTTTACAGTTACAACGGGGACGGAGATATGAAATGGGAGATACAGCAGTTTAACCCTGATGGGATTACTGACGATAACAAAGGCATACCTGTGAGGATAGATTATTTTGATTATACCCTGCAAGGCAGCTTAGGCACAAAAAACGTGGATGTGAACTGCGATGGGAAATTAGATTTTCAGACACATTACGTATATGACCTGCGTAACAGGCTGCAAAGTGTATTTGCAAACTACAATAACCTAAAAGCAGCCGGTAATAAAATTGCCCAATATGCTTACGATGATGCAACCGGACTGCTTATAAACAATAAACATTATACCAACGGAAATATTTTAGGCGAGTTTGGAAACAGGTATGATATACGAAATAGGTTAACCGGCATTGAAAGCGAAATTTATGAGGAGGACTTGCATTATGATGCAAGCAACCCAACGGGCAACACACACTTCCATGAAAACTATAATGGAAATATTAATGCTATAAAACACTCATACCCATTGGTTGGCGCTACTAACCCACCGGCTAACTTCGGTAATTATACCTTACACTCTTATAACTACGATGGCATAAACCGCCTTGTGCTTGCGCAAAACACAGGCGCTGTAGTTACACAAAATTTGAGCGAGGGCAGCGAGAGTTATACGTATGATAAAATTGGAAATATATTTACCCTTAACAGGCTTGAGATTGGCAGCACCACCCCTGTAAATTTAAGTTATGGTTATTTGGCAGGCACCAACAGACTGCTAACGGCAGGTAACAATATATATACTTACGACCCCAACGGGAATTTGCTTACCGATAATTTGCGTGAGATAAACAGCATACACTATGGCAGAGCCAATCTTCCATTATACTTTACACAGGGTAACAACAATATAAGTTTAACTCCTCCTTTTATTAGTAACATTAACAGTATTGATTACCTGTATAACTGCGATGACAAACGAATTTTTAAACGAACTATAGGAGGTGCTATAATGGAAGAGGAAGAGGGCGTGTTAACAGGCAACAATGAATTTTACCTTACCGATGCAACGGGAGCCCTAACCGGTATAGATGATATGGCGCAAGGCTTATGGACATGGTACATAAACGGCAGGCAGCTTGAAGCCAAAACACGCCCCGAGCCTGCACAGCAGCCCGACCCCAACTTAAATGATGTAAGCCGCTACGAAGAGCTAAACCAAAATGCCGATGTAATAAATGATTTGTTAGATGCATTTAACCTTAGCGAGAGCATGGGTTTTACCTACCCCGATACTTTGTACTACTGCGAGTTTGGCAATGGGGCGCGTTCTTACTTTTTATACTCGACCATAAGCAGCCTGCCAGGTGCTAACTACACTGTGCTAAACAGGCAGGCAATAACTGATGATGAAACACTGCTAACCATATTTAATACCGATAGTGAAGCAGTGCAGGTAACGGTAAACGAATTAAGAGAGCAGCAAGATATAATAGCGCCCGACCCCGGAGCATTTGCCGCCATGAGCGACCCATTTTATAACGCTTACACTTACTTTGACGATACACAGCTTAACACCACACAATTAACTTATTATATTTACGACCACTTGGGCAACACCCGCGTAACATATACCCCCACCGGCAACATGATAGGCACTGTAGCAGAATACGAAGTAAAAGGCGTATTTGATTATTACCCTTACGGAAAAATAATGCGGCAGTTTATGGGTGGTGATGGGGAGAAGTTTTTGATTACCGGAAATGAAAGAGATATAGAAACAGGGCTTGATTATTTTAATGCACGTTTTTTAGATTGTGAAATTTACCGTTTTGTGCAAGTTGACCCATTGGCAAGCCAAACACCAGCATGGACACCATATAGGTATGGGTATTGCAACCCCGTTGGTTTTATTGACCCGAGTGGGTTGAGTGAAGACTGGGTTCAAGATTCAGATGGTAACATTAAGTGGGATAAAGACGCCAATTCTCAAGCCACAACAAAAAGCGGTGAAACTTATTTGGGCAAAACTTTAACATTTGAGTTCAATAGTTTTATTGATGAACAATTATGGGATGGACCAGGTGGTAGTATTCCATGTGGAGACAAACTTACATCAACTATTAAATTAACCGGCTTAGAAAATTCTGCCGGAGAACTTACAGGAATTGATGCAACAAAGCAGGTTAAAATTGGTGAAACACCAATAGGGACAGCAAGAGATTTTTATCCTGGACTTGGTGAAGGACAGAATAAATTTACATACGGGCAAACAAAAAATTCCGATGGTACTCTTTCATCTCATACAATAAATTTTGAGCAACACGGAAGCGTATCTCGAATTGAAGAATTCGGCTTAAACTCTTTGGGCTATGATATCGTAAATGTCGCTCAAAAATTAACCACTAATTATTCTAACGGAAATTTATCCGTAAATAGCTTTACAGATGTTTTTCCATCTGCAACTTTAAAAATGAATGGTAATCAAATGATGCACTATGCTCAACCTTCTTTTAAAGAATCACACAGCCCCAAGTCAAATGGTTACAAACAAGCAACGTGGTATAAACGATAAAAATATTTATGTATGAAACCAGCATTATTTAAGGTAATAATGTATTTTTTTATAAAATATTTTATCCTTTTTGTTTTTATTATGATTAAGAATCAAAACTTTGAACTGCTAAGATCGAATAATTACAAAACAAAAGAAGATATTCTATATGTACTTTGGCTGATTCTATTCTTACCAATTATTCAGAGTATTATTTTTTCCTTGCCCCTACTTTTCTCTTTCAGATTTAAAAATCCTGTTTATTTTGTTGGTGCTATTACCCTTTTTATAGTAATTGAATATTTAGTCTATATATTTCTTACTTCCACAAAACCATTAGATGGAAATGGATTCTTAAGTGCAATATTGAGTATAGCGTTGTTTATTTTATTATTCTTTAAAGAAATAAAACTGTTATTAAAACAATAGATCTTTCTTACGGAAAAAGTCAACACATTTCCGACTGCTAACTCGTTGTCTTCTTTTACTATATGTAACAGTATAAAATAAACACTTAGCCCGCAACTCAACACTGTAAGTAGCGCAATGATTTTAACTATTAATCTCCCATTGGTTTCAATCACTTATCCAAATCATTTAGCTCATTATCAATAGGCAATAATTCATTACTTTTTTTCAAGCTATTTTCAAAGAAAATAAAAAAACCAAACAACAATAAAGCAAAAGCGTTAATACCAATTAAAAAATCTTTGTCATCAGTAATTTTTAGAATGTATCTAAATTCATAAAGATCAATTTGGTAACCCAATTGGCTTCCAGTGTTGTCGTCAGATGTAAGATATATAAAAGCCTTTGAACAGTACATTTGATAATAAATTATTCCCGAAATTTTAAACTGAATTATCTGTAAACCGTACAAAATTTTATTACATCGTAAAGACATTTTTAAGTTTGACTCAGTTGGTTCATTAAAATAGGATATATTTTTAAATACTACATAAGCAAAGGCAACCAAAATTATTAATAGAACAATTAAATCTGAATTCGGCAAACTCTCAGAAAATAGCAATTCTCTAATAAATAAATATGTAAACAATAATGCCATTAAAATGGTGTAAATCAAAATCACCTTATAAATATTTCTCATAAGCTATTCGTGTTTTTCCAAGTCATTTTGTGGATTCGTTCCTTTATCAAAAGAAGCCTTTACATATTCTTTTACTGTATTTAATGCATCTTCAAAAACGTTAGAGGTTTCTTTTGGATTGATCATTCCTTTTACCGGTCCATACTCTCCTTCAACTTCATCTGAAGGTTGATTAGGAGCAAAGCTTGCAGTATTTATATCGTTATTACTTTCTATGTTTGGTTTGCCATCATTTCCTTGCGTCATTCGTACAGAAGTTTCTGCGTTTAATAGAGGGTTCACTGCATTCAGCTTTGCCTCAATGCCTGGTCCGGTTTTAGAATTAACAAACACGCTTATTGTGCCTTCTATCTTTAAGAAACTTGGTCCTCCGCCTGGAAGCTTAACATCTTTTCCAAGCCCCAAGCCAACTTTTAAGACATCCTTACCTTGAGATTTTACTTCAATTGGTTTCATGTGTGCGACTGTAGATGCAAACTCTCTATTGTTATTCTTGGCTGCAATTTTTTTCTCCGCATATTTAAACATTAGGTTAGTAATAAAATCAATTGGACCTTTGCCCGTTGGATCATTCAGAGTATTTGGATTACTAAATACATAATTATACGAACTCCAACTCGGAAACTTCTGCGCCCACGGATCCAAACTCAAAAACCTACCCACCTCTGCATCATAAAACCGTGCGCCTCTGTTATCCAATCCTGTTTCAATATCACGCTCGTGGTGTGTAGTTAAAAATTTCTCTCCGTCTCTTCCCATAAACTGCGGCAGTATTTTTTCGTAAGAAAGATACATCCAATTTCTATTTTACCCGTGCCTTCATTGTCGGATATGGTTGACTTTTGAATGTATCAATTCCCTTTTCCAAATCACTTAAATTAAGATAGCTTGCCTTAACTCTATTACCCTCTCTATATTTTAGCGTGAAGTGCTTAGGTAAGTCTTCAATAGGTGATGAGGTTAACAATAAACCCGAAGTGTCGATATTGAGATAAACAATTCCATCTTTAATATTCAATTTTGGATACTGGTTGACATTAAAGAAGATTGTAATCTCTTTTGGATAAATTTTTGGTAAAATAACTACAGCTAGACTCCTTCTTTGAGTTAATGTCAAGTAAAAAATAATCATGAAAACTAAGAACCCGATTAATAAACTCTGAAAAACTGTATGAATCACTTTATTGATCTTGATAAACTTAAAGATTAGAAAAAACATTATTAATGCCCCATGAATTATACAAGACCTTAATATGACCTTTTCAGAGAATAGTTCTTTAGATACTCCATAGAATAGAACAAAAATGCTAACAAAAAGCAAAGCAATGAAACTATAATTAAGTATCTTCATTTTATTGTGGTGTGATCTTTTCCATACTTTTCGTATCCTCAACATCTTGCATTATAGTTTTCACAGATTGTTCGGTTACATTGTAACTTTCAGAGGCATCTGCATCAATTTTTTTGTTGACCTCAACAGCATTTAAATAGCTTTCTTTTAATTTATCAGATGCGTAGTTTTGATTTACTTGCCGTTTTATAGAAGAAGATCCTTTTGCCGACAAATCTCCTATCATAGTTGAAATAAAGCCCGAGAACAAATCATACCGATAAGAATTAGAATTAATTGTTTGTATTGTAGAACCATTTTTTGCTCCCGGAGTGCCTGTAAAGATTGTCGTTGTTATCTCGATGGTATTGATTATCGCTTCCGTTCCACTAAAATTAATACTTGTAGTTGAAGTTCTTTCTGAGACTGATTCTATATAATTAATATTGGGGGTTTCAAATAGGTGAGATGTATACTCATTAACCAATAAAGAGTTGTGCTGATAGTTCTCGTAAACATTTTTTGTTGTAACACTTACATTTTCACGTTTAATAACACTAGCACCATAAGAAAACGGAGCAAGTACGCCAGTTTTAAATAGTTCTTTGCAGGGGATACAATCACCATTTGGATCAGTAAATTTAATTGGGTTACTGTAAACATAATTATAGGGTGACCAGCTTGAAAATAAGTCGCTCATCGGATCTCTTGATAAAAATCTGCCAATCTCCGAATCACTAAATCTTTTCCATCTGTGGTCTAATCCCGTTTCTATATCTCTTTCATTTGTAGTACTCAAAAACTTCTCCCCATCACCACCCATAAACTGCCGCATTATTTTTCCGTAAGGGTAATTATCAAATACACCTTTTATTTTATATTCTGCTACTGAGTCTGCCACACTATAAGTTAGGGTATATATTACATGGCATCTCCCTATAATTTTTCGCTTGTTTTTATAATATTGACAAAGCCTACATCAGATTTAACGTTTATTAAAAAGTGCCATACATTTTTTGTTCCTTTTATTTCAATAGGATCTTCATCCCGAAAATCATATGAAAGAAGTTTTTTCTTATCAGCTAGTGTAATTCCTGGAATTTCCTTAACCTCTAAATCTTGAAGCCATTTTCCCCTGGCAAACAAATGATTTTTAGCAGACACTTGTTTAATATAAGTGCCCCCTTTAAGTTCAAGAATAAATGTGTATAACTGCATTGGTGAACTACAATTATTGAGAAATCAACGTTTTTTATAAAAAATCATTTAGTTCTGATATTAAGTGCTTTGCTTTTGATTTAGTAAATGCCCCGTTTACTTCTTCATCTGTCATTTCACTCAGATAATCGGAAATTTCCTCATTCTTAAAAACAATTTTATCAGAGAGTAACAGAACATCGGCTAAATAACTCAACTCGTATTGGTTTATTTGGTTGTTAATATAATCATTGCATAGCTTACTTATTTCTCTATTACTAACTGAAGTTCTTTCACCAACATCGTCAATCAAAAACAAATAAGAACTTGAACCTTTTTTATCTAACTTTTTAACATGCTCAATTATTTCTGTAGCATATTTATTAAAAAATATCCTTGCGGGAATTTCAGCATTAAAATATTTATTTATATCAGAAATGTTCATGGTTGTTGATTTTGTGGTCTTCCTTCCGGTTCTCCGCGAAAAGGTTTCCGATGTATATTACCTATGCTATACAAGCTTCTCTATAGCTTAACAAATCTGCTTTTTCCTTTAAATCTAAATAGTTCTTAACCTTTTTATAACTAACTTCTTTCGGTACGTTCACAGAAATCAATTTATCCAAATGACTCCCCTCCCAACCACAACCCATTTTAGACAACTCATTTGAGGTTATTAGGTTTTCTTGAGGATCGAAAAAGATAATTTGAATAGTGCTATTCCCTGATGCTGTAATCAATCTATCAACTTTCTTTAAGCCATCAACTTCAACTACTCTAACGACATCTCCGAATGCAATATTTTTTGATAAAAAGGGAATGTTTAAAATTTTGTAATTTTCTCCATAAGGAATAGCCCACACAGATTCTAATCTATTGATATTATTTTCATCAACGTAGTCTAAAAATATTTTGACTTTTTTCATACTTTTTATTTACTGCCTTTGTCTAAATTACAATCTCTACATAAAACTTGACCATTCTTTGGAGTTCCTCCCCCGCCTTTAGCTTTTGGGGTAACGTGGTCTACATGAGTTTCGTTTCCAGGTGGTTTTACGCCTTTCGTGTGTTTTTTGGGGTCCACAGTTTCGTTTCCGCAATTTTCGCATTTATTAACTCCATTATTTCTTGAAGCATTTTCTTTTTTCACCTCTTCTTTTCCTTTTTTTGTGAAATCCTTGCCTTCTCTATTACTTCCATTTGTATCCCCAACCCTTCCTTTTTGCGACACTAAGTTTCTTGCTCCGTTAATACTAGCTTCTCCGCCTTTTACTGTAAGAAACGCACCTATAAGAAATCCTGCACCTGCTACTGGAGTTAATGTTCCTACAGAAGCAACCTCCAGTGTACCACTTCCTCCCATCATTCCTAAACCAAGTATTGTTGCTTCTGCTCCTCCGATAATACTAAAGGCATCACCTATATTTTGCCCCAAATTATAGTCTTTTCCCGACTCAGGTCTATAATCTGCTCTCTTGTCTGCTGCACCTAAATTATCCATAACGGCATTCGCAAATCCTTTGATTACATCCCATCCATCCTTTCCATCTGGATCTATGACCGAACTTGGTCTTGCAAATACATAATTATAAGCACTCCATTCTTCATATTTTTCAGCAGCCGGATCCAAACTCAAAAACCTTCCCACCTCTGCATCATAAAACCTTGCACCTCTGTTATCCAATCCGGTTTCTATATCCCGCTCGTGGTGTGTACTCAAAAACTTCTCCCCATCACCACCCATAAACTGCCGCATTATTTTTCCGTAAGAAGGGTTCACAGATTTATTTTCATAAATTAAACAAAACATTCCTTTGTATGCTAATGGAATCTAAAGAAATTTCACTTTGAGCATTTTTGACAAGAAGCTTATTATTATCACCTAGCAATTTGCTTATACCACCCTTAAAACAAAAAACACAAGGTAGGCTTCATGTTTACTCGCCTTGTGTTTTTTGTAATGAGTGTTTTTTTTAATAATGTTGGTTTAAATTACTTAATAAGGCAGTTGATTGTTTATAGCACGACCCAAACTTTTTACCATCAGCCTTTTACTTCTTTAATTTTTTGAATATAAACAAGCATAAAATCCCTGTTGAAATTATAACTTAATTAAATTGAATAAATCATTTATTTCCAACTCTGATAAATCAACAATTGATTTTCCAAACCTCCTTGCACTAATTGAATCTACACCTGTAACATTTTTGTTGTTTACTTTAACTTCTACATTATTTAAATAATAATCAAAACAATTTTGATTCGATGTATAATTTCTGATACCCCAACCTAAACTCCATGAAGGATATTCCATTTTTTTATTTCTTAATTCTGATGGAATGTAGAAGTAAATTCTTTGATAAAAAGGATCACAGCAGCTGTTATTTAAATGTAATGCAGATAATATTTTCTCATTGTAACTACTGAACATAGATTTAAAGCGACAATTTGGATGCATTTTGTCATAAGCTTCATATAGCTTTTCAGGGTGATTTTTGGTTTTATTTATTACCTCTGCTATTGTTTTTATTTCCTTGGGAGAATAATATTTTCTCCATTTGTTTGCTGTTCTATGTAAATTAAAGAAGTAAATCACTAATAAACAAAGCACTAATGCGATAGCTGTTTTCTTTATCATGTAGTATGGTTTTATTGGGGGGAATATTTCTCAGTAACTCCGCTTTCTGTGTAGTCCCCATTGTCGTCTTTAACAGGACTCATTACATCAACTTCCTTTGCACCTTCTTCTAAAAGATCACTAGGATCAGTATCTGAAAAAATTGGAATTGTTGAGTTGATCATTTTGCTGGCTTCTTTATCCGCGTCTTCATCTGTAAAGCCCGCAGCTTTATATGCGTTTCTTATGATGTTCTGTATTTTTTGTCCACAGTATGCTCCGTATTGCCCCTCCGATCCCGGATTTAGATAAAGGTCATATAAAATTTCATTTAGTTGCTTTCCGACCTCAGCAGGTACATCATAAACTGCTTTTGTAATTGTTCTTCCTTCCTTCATATAATCCTTTACATCAGAACTTAGGTCAGGATACTGTCTTGGCTGTACTGCCCCTCCGCTACCGCTCGGATCAGGAACAGCATCCGGAGTGATATAATTGTTAAAACCACCACTTCCAGGGTAGTAACGATTTCCTGATATTCCTTGAGCATCTGTCGCGCTAGTTTTAACAACGTCACGCCCTGTCAAGTTTAAGGCAACATGACCAAATTTGCTATCGCCCCAACCCCATGAAACCCACACAATTTCCACTTCTTTTCCATCAGGATCAATATATATTACTGGATTCCCCGCCACATAATTATAAGCCGATAAACTGGGATATTTAATTGCCAACGGATCCAAACTCAAAAACTTGCCCACCTCTGCATCATAAAACCTTGCACCTCTGTTATCCAATCCGGTTTCTATATCCCGCTCGTGGTGTGTACTCAAAAACTTCTCCCCATCTCCTCCCATAAACTGCCGTAGTATTTTTCCGTAAGAATGATTTTCGTTTTTAACTCGCAAATGCATTTTAGGTAATATGATGTTTCTTGTACTTACATATTGAAACAAACTTATCAAATTTATTCTGCAATTTTTTCATTTCTCAAGAGCTTTGCAAACATAATATCTATTGCAGAATCAATATAGCTTTGTGCATATTCAACATATCTGTAAAACTCCTTGCTTCCGTCACTATGTCCTGAAATTTTTCGCACATAATTTTCCGGCATGCCCAAACATAGCATTGTTGAAATAGCCGTGCGTCTCATAGTGTGAGAAGAAAGCCAATCACAAAACCTGAAACTTTTGTTCTTGTTTGTAAAAATTTCTATTAACACGCCCTGCTTTTCTCGATACTTAGGTTTTAACTCTGTCCAACCTGCAAGTTTAGCTATTAGTTTAATTTTATTGTTGAAATTTGAGACAGATGTATGAGGAAAAAAATTACTTGTGTTGCTACTGTACCTTTCCATAATTTTTACTGCGTACTCTGGGAGCTTTATATTTACATATGTACCTGTTTTACCTGTTCTTAATCTTACATAATGACTGCCATTATAAAATTCAAAACTTGAAGGCTTTAAAGCAAGCAAATCTGAAACTCTTAAACCAATTGTACAACCAAATACAAAAATGTCCTTAAAGACTTTGAGCCTTTCGGGAAGACCTTGATCAAAATCTTCATTACAAATCAAAAACCTTAGTCTCTCGGGACTGAGCGCTACAATTTCAACATTTCCTTTTGGAGGAATTGCCTTACTAATATAAGAATTGGGAGGTAAGTTCAACTCCGAATGAAGCCAATTAAAAAATGATTTTAAGATTTTAATGTTACTACCAGTTGAATTATCGCAGTAATTCATTTTCTTATACAAGAACTCAGAGTATCCTGAAAAAAAATTCGCTATAAGCTTGTTTGTGTTATTGGCTAAACTTGTCTTTGAATTGTGAGGAAAGGGAAGTAGCAATTTTTGGTGCAAGTGTTTTTCCCACCATAAAAGAGTCTTTCTGGTATGATCATAATTCTTGATGGTGGAAACTCTGATAAGCTTACCATTTAACTGCTTTCTTTTTCCGCTTTTAGAATCAGAAATAAACTTACTAAAAAACTCAGTTACAGAAAACTGCTTCTTTGATCCTGCCATTTGCCAAATTCGCTTTTAACAGGTAAAATCAACATCATTTTTCTCTTTTTATATATTTAGAAAACGACCCTAAAGCCATTAAAACCGAATCAGGATTTATTTTAATTAACTTTAAATTCTCTACATTATTGCCTTGCTGCAACAAGTAATCTTTTCCATTGACATTTAGCATGGCAAAAACTTTTTTTGAATTATTATTTTTAATAATGCCATTATAAATAATGGTAGGGAAGACTATATTAGAGTTGACAGCAGCTTTACTTCTTACATTACTAACTTTTGAACTTCTATTGATTTTGCTTCTGCTCACTAATACCGTTTTCATGAAAGGGTCAGGATAATTATTGATTAATTGAAAAGTGTCTGTTGTAATTAAAGATGTTTGATTTGGGGCATCAACACTTTTAGAAATTACATAGACATTTTCGGTGGGGTTTACAGCATTGTAAATTCTGTAAAAAACAATTCCCCATAAAACAAGCACTGCAGGCAGAAGAATAAAAACCGCTTTTTTATTTTTCATTGCACAATAAACTTCTGTGTTGCGCTAAAACTGCTTTCATTATTTGCAGCATCCAGAGATTTTACTTTCCAAAAATAGGCTGCACTGCTTAGGTTAACGGGGTAAAAATTATTTGTAGTGTATAATTTAAGGGGAGAAGGAGAGATAAACAATGTATCTGTTGAAATATAAATGGAATCACCAATAGAGGAACTATCAGCACTCCAGAATAAAGTATCTCCATTATTTATAAAACTATTATTGAAAGGAAGCAGATTATAAGGAGTAGCGGGTGCTGTTTGGTCAATTGTAAAAAGACGTGAACTATAATTTGACAAACTGATATTGTTTTGTGCACGTACTTGCCACTGGTAATCGCCCTCAACAAGGGAAAAAGATATTGTATCATTTGTTGTAACCTCATCCTCAATAACAGAACCGTTACCAATATCAATTAATTGAAATCTGTACTCCGTAGCATTATATAATTTCTGCCATTCAAAAGTTAGTGAGGAATTATTAGTCACAAAATTATTGGCAGGGGATACAAGTAAAACTGTTTGATTACTCAAGTCAAGCGTACTGTCAATAAATAAAGTTCTTGTTATAAAGCTACCGAAGCTGGTGGTATTCTCTGGTCTTATTCTCCACTGGTAATCTCCGGGAAGCAGGCTTTTCGAAAATTTATCTCCATATACTAATGAGTCAGAGACAAATTCTAAGGGGAAATTAAATGTGCCTTTCACAATCTGTATCCTGTATGATTCTGATTCTTCAATTTCCTCCCACCAAAAAGTTTGCAATACTTGCGATGTTCTTAAACTATCGGGGGGTGAAATGATCTTTACTATTTTACCCTCAAGGTCTTCTTCAAAAACATCCTTACAAGAGATTATTGCGATTATTCCGCAGAACAAAAACAAACGGCTTACTAACTTATCCATGCTACATCTTTTTTACATTTTGAATATACACTGTGGCAGAGAGTGCTTCTCTTGACGAATGGAAATTATTTGTTTTAAAGAATTTAACGGAGCTTACTTTTCCGGTAACTTCTTGCTTCTCTAAATGATAGATCAATTTAAGTAATGAATTATATCCTCCCTCAACTTTAAAAGTTTGAGTCAGAAGTATTAAGTCATTGATTTGTGTTTTATTCACTTTATCAAAACTTGATAACAGAAGGCTATTCCCATCGCAAAAACGAGTTACCACATCAAGAATTCTTTTTGTTGCATCTGTATCTGACTCCACTAACAGATATTCCGACTTTTCGTTATCCGCTAAATATTTTTTTAATTCAACTATCTCATTTGGTAAATCATTGATGCCGTTTAAACGGGCTTCATATTCTTTGTTTAATCTGATTTCATCAATTGTTTTTGATATTGCCAATTTCCAGGAAACATAAAACAGCAGCACCAAGGAGCCGATTAAAATTATTTTTCTGTTTTTATAACTCATGGTTTTTATTTAAGTGAAATGGCTAACTGAAATTCTCCAATCTTTGAAATCTCATTTGTTTTATAGTCTAACAATTCAGCATTATCAACATAGGGTTGTGTTTTTATCTGGGTTAACCACTCATTTAACTGTAAGCTTTGTTTGCAAGTTCCTTTAACCTCCATAAACCTCTTTTTAAAAGATAAGGAATCGTTCTCATTTTTGGTTGCAGGGTAACAATCAAGTGAGGAGAGGGTTATGCTTTCCGGTACAGTTGCTGCAAAACGATCAGCGTAAAAAGATATATACTGTTTGTCATTAAATCCCGTTGCCTCATAAAAGGAACTCCTTATCTGTTGCTGCTTTTTTAAATTTTCAAATTCCGAAATCCGGTTTTGGTATACCGAAAACAACTCTTTTTGTTTTACGTTTTTATCAAAGTAAAATTGAAACACGAAAAAGTTGATTAACAACAATAGTAGAAAAATACTCAAAGAAGCCTTTAACATAAAATCAAACTTCTGTTTATCCACATAGTGTTTTTTACTTTCATTTAAGGAGTTGCTATTAATACTGTAATTAATTGCGTTGGCATAAAAACTCACTGCATTAGCAAAAGGAATGAGAAACGTACCGTCTACTTTCTCATTATCAAATTGAAAAAAGTTATCGTTTGATTCCTCTGAAACTTTATTAATAGATATAAATCCATTTTCACTTAATAACAAGTTATAATATCCGGCATTGGCAGAGTTTGTATTATTTGTATTATTTGTAAAAACTTGTTGCTTTATTAGGCTCAAGCAAGAAACCCCTAAAAAAAAATCAATAACGTTTATCTCATGCTTTTTAAAACTGTCCAAATAACTGTCCAATACTAGCCGCTTAATAATACTTACTTCCATTTGGTCATTTCCTAATCTTATTCTCTGAAAATAAAATTCATTGTGATTAGCTCCGGGAAGCACTGAATTATAGATTTCTGTTTCAGTTAAATTAGATTCAATCACTTTAGAAATTATTCCTTTTCCGTTTATAGAGATTATGTGCGGAGTTTTAACATCTGTTTCTCTATAGAAATCTTCAATGTTTGTAAAGATCACATCTTTTCCGGCTCTGGAAATTTTTTGCCCTTTTCTATGAATCACTGAAGAGCAAATTTTAATGCCCGCAGAAATGAGAATCATGTCCACCGAAATTATTTTTGATGGAATGAGAAAATTATTTTCAATCCATTTCAGCATTTTAGTAAATAACGGTAGGTTTAATAAAGATAATGAGTTTATTTTCTCCCTTTCCCTTTGTACGCGATCCGAAAAACCATTTTAAAACAGGGATTCTTGAAAGGAGTGGAACGCCTGAACCCGTATCGGTGTTTGAATTTTCTTCCAAACCGCCAAGTATGATCATTTCTTCGTTTCGTACTCTTATTAAAGATTGAAAATCTCTGCTGATGGTTCCTGGAGGTGCTGTAGGTGCAATTCGTTCAGTAAAACTTGATTGTTTTACATTAACCTCAAGCGTTATTTGTTCATCGCCCGAAACCATTGGATTTATTGTAACAGCAAGGTCGGCAGTAACAGGCTTATAAGAAATAGCTGTTTGAGTGCCCGTGTTAACGGCTCCTATAACCGTTGTTTGGGATTCTTGGTAATATTCTGTTCTGCCAATGCTCAATTTGGCTTCATGACCGTTAAGAGTTGCCAACTTAGGGGTAGACCGCAGTTTGAGATAGCCTTGTTCTTCCAGTAGTTTTAATTTCAAATAAAAGTTAGGCGTTACTTTACCCAGATTTACAGAACCTAAACCCGTTAATCCTGAAATGAGATTATTAACCGATTGAGAACTTAAGGTTACATCCATGCCGGGATATACAGTTCCTTGTGTAGTAACTGATTTGTCTCCAATGCCAGCCTGTATTCCTGATGATACAGTTCGTGAATTTCTGACATCCACAATCATTACCTCAATTAACACTACAGGCACAACTTTGTCCACATCGGCAAGAAACTTTTCTATTTCTTCAATTCTCGGATTACTGCCACTTACAATAATGCTATTGAGATCAGGAAAAGGTTTTAACTCAACTCCTTTTTTCATTTCGGCAGGTATAACATCAATCATTTTGTCAGCCGTCCGATACTTTAACTGAATGGTCTTTGTTTCTCTCAGCCCTTCTAAATTGCGCTCTCCGAATAAATACAATTCACCGGTTTTTTTGAAAGTATAATCAGTATTATTCAAAAGGTGTGATAAAAACTGGTCGAAAGAAACATCGGTCACCGACAATGAAGTGCTTCCTTTAATTTCACTGTATAGAAAAAATCTTTTCTTGAGCATTTTGGATGTTACATTAAGTACATCCATAATAGGGTTTCCGGCTGCAGCCACATTCAACAAACTATCCTGAATTATTGAAATACTCAACCCACCGTTATTATACAAGTTGCCGGAAAAAGGTTTATTCCCGCCACTATTGTTCTTGCTACCTTGGGAATCCCTTTCTTTCTTTTCAATCAAAAAAACAGTTCCATCATCACTTGAAATTTTTAAATCATTGGTTAATGCGAGTTTGTCCAAGGCAATATCAAACTTCAGGTCTTTAATAAAGCCTGAAACTGTTTTTGCATTAAGTTCCGGAGTAACCAAAATATTCTTACCGCTTCGTTTGGTAATTTCCTTGGCAATATTTACAAGGCTGTCATCTTTAAAATCATAACTTAATAAATCTCCTTGTTGCGAGTAATTAATGCTAAGCGTTTTTGCAGGCAACGGTGTTTTGTCGCTAAATGGAATCACCTCAATTATACTTCCGGCAAACTTTACATCTAAATCATATTTTTTACATAAGAAAACTAATACATCAGTTACTTTTACGTTAGAAAAATTGTTTGTGATTTTTGTTGTTAATGCTGGATCAACGCTGAGATTAATATCATTTGCCACAGCAATACTGCGTAAAAATTCCTGCAGGGTAGTACCATTAACGGACAGGTTAACCGTAAAATTAAGCCCGGGAACTTTTTTGGAAAGTTCATTTAGGTTTAGTTCAATGTCATCAAACCTCGTCTGTGCAATAGACGATATAGAATAAACATTCAATAAAAAAAGAAGTATCGTAAATCTTCTTAAGAATAAAGGCATAGCAGGGTGTTGGGTTCCGTTTCAAATATAGAAAACTAAATTAATAAGAAGAGGATTGCAAAATCGGATATACTTCTTCATAGGAAGTTTCTCCGTTCGTAAAAAGATGAAGGGCACTTTCCGCTAAGGAAGAAATGCCGTTTTTTTGGAGATAGTCTTTTACATCTAATTCATTATTCTTTATGCACTTTGATAAATGTTCGTCCACTTTAATAACCTCGTATATAGCTTTGCGTCCTTTATATCCTGTGTGAAAACATTTATCACAACCTTGTGGCTCAAAGGGTTTTGATTCTTTATTTTTTACCTCTGCATATAAGCTGATGGTTTGAAGAATGGGCTTCTTACGTTCTTGCTTACAAAATGGACATAATAATTTAACTAATCTTTGTGCTACAGAAAGTGTAAGGGTATTAGCTATTAGGTAAGAGGGAGTGCCCATATCAATAAGGCGTGTAACCGTACCCCATGCAGAATTGGTATGGATGGTTGATAAAACCAAATGACCTGTCAATGATGATCTGATTGCCATTTGTGCCGTATCCCCATCTCTTATTTCACCTACCATGATAATGTCAGGGTCTTGTCGTAAAAAAGTTCTAAGAGTACTTGAAAAAGTTAGTCCAATATTTTCTTTGAGTTGAACCTGGTTGATGCCGGGCAATGTGTATTCTATAGGGTCTTCAATTGTTAAAATGTTTCTTTTTATATCATTTAAGATTTTTAGTGTGGCATAAAGGGTAGTTGTTTTGCCTGAACCCGTTGGTCCACTTATAAGAATTATTCCGTGTGGATTTTTTACAGCATCCAGATAAGTCTCCAATTGTTTCTCACTAAACCCTAATTGGCTAATATCAATTTGCGAGGCATCTATGCTCAATATACGAAGTACAATCTTTTCTCCATATAAAGTTGGAAGGGCAGAGACGCGGATATCAAACTGGTCAAGTGTACTTTTAAAAAATATCCTCCCGTCTTGTGGAAGCCTTTTTTCAGCAATGTCAAGGTTAGCAGCAATTTTAATTTTATTTATAATGGAAGGATAGTCTGAAAACGAAATCTGGTATCTTTCAACCAAGCTGCCATCAACTCTTAACCTTACCCTGCATTTATCTTTGTATGCTTCAATATGAATATCACTACTGCCTAAACTTCTTGCATCAGTAATAAGTTTATTTATAAAATCATCGTCAGCAGCATTTAGGCTGATAAATTTATTCTTCGATACAAATGATTTTCGGTAGTAAAGACTTAGTGTTTTATTAATGACAGTGTCCGGGAGCAAAATAAGTTCAATCTTCTTATCTAACACCAACTCCAATTCATCTCGCCTTGCATCATCAATTTTATTGGTAAACAATGTAATGCTCCCGTTGTGTATTTCTTTTGGCACAATCCTGTAATGCCAAGCCTGTACCGGTGAAATGGAGTGAACAATTTCCTGTGGAATTTCTATGTAATCCTTTTCGTTTATCAAAGTGAGAAGAGTTGAATCTTAGTATTTGTATTAAAAATCAGAGTGCAATAGCAAACAACAGTACTTATGCCAAGTGTAGCGATAAGTGGAACTGTTTGTCTTTCTTTCCTGAGAATGCGCGACTCAAACAAGTAGTACAAAATTCCTATCAATAAACCGCATAGGTAGTTGTACATAAAATATACCGGATTAAACAAAAAGCATAATGCAAAAAGGAACACAATGTCGCCCTTGCCAATAAAAGATAAAATACCCCTCTGTTTTGTTCTATATCGCAAAAGAATAATTGCCAAAGAAAGTTGAAGTATTACAAGTAATACGTTGATAGATGCATTCTTTACAATGTTATCAATTGAATCTACCATGAATGATTTTGAAATAAAAAGTAGCATCAAAAACACCAACAAAAAAACATTAACCATCCTGGACTTAATATCCTGATAAATGAGAATAATCAGGTTAAGAATGATTAGTATATCCACAATCATATTAATCAGGGATTACTTCTTTCAAACTCTTTTCCTGATCAATCTCCCAAACATTAAAAGTGCCATCTCCGTCAAAATCAGTTATTGAAGTAGCAGTTGCTTTAAACGTGGTACTACTTGAGTTAGCTATTTCTATTTTATAGTTCGCAGTGCCCCCTTGGGAGATAAGTTTTACCTGCTCAAATCCGATTTCAGTCAAGGAAGGAGCGTACTTTGAATGCATGTAATAATATGATTTTTGAAGCATTTGAACATGTTCTAATTGCAGTTGTGCTTCTGTACTTTTTGCTTTTGAAATTAATGGCATAAGGTTAGGAAGTGCTAATAAAACCAAAATACCAATGATGACTAAAACAATAAGCAATTCGGAAAGCGTAAACGCTTTGACTTTTGCTTTTAATATCCTTGTTTTCATTTCACAAAATTACATGCCTAAAGTAGTGAAATGGGATAATAAAAGTAAAAAACGAAAAATTATTTTTCGTCAATACTCCTTTTTTGCCCGTATCTCCATCACCTGCTTTTTAAGCATAGTAAGTTCTCGTGGGTCTAACTGGTTCCAAGCCATATTCATTACGGATTTGTAGAAATCTTCAAGCTGTGTAGTAAGTGGGTTAATTACTCCCGGGTCTCTCGAAAATACTAGTGTGTAATTTCGTGGTAAATCATAGTTATACTCACCGGCAACGACAATGCTCTTTTGTGCAAGTGGAATAGACTTCGCCCAGAGTTTTTCTTTGGTGAGAGGTTCGGATGCAGTGAGGTTTACCTTTCCTGAGAGTATCATCGTACCCTCGCATTGGTAATATGCTTGTATGGGATACCCGCCAGTTTTGTACTTCCATTCTACATTTTTATCATCTACACTCAAATCAATTTGTATTTCAAGTATTAAATCACTTTCCTTTTTATCCGAGTATACAATAGCATCGTAGTTGTCAAAGGGACCTCTTACGCTATATCCTTTTGCGATTAATAGCTCGTTAAAATCCGGCCCCATACTGGTAGAAAACTTGTAGAACATATCTACGCTCGAGTACTGAAACTGCCTTACATACGAAGGATTAAGCACCAGAAAGGCAATGTCGGAAGATTTAGCTGCTGACTGACTCGGTGGACTGAAGTCATACGCTGCAACTTTTACAGGAGTGGTTACTTTCTTTTGTGTTGAGCTTGCAATGAATAGCAGTGCAAAGACAGTACAAGAGAGAATTGACAGAATGTGTTTGTTAGTGTTTGACATGATGTATATTGTTAGAGGGTGAGTGTAGATGGCAGTAAATGGCAATGGATGTTGTACAAGCAAGGATGTATGCTACGCAATCCCATATAT
>Ga0116143_10001081_pt1 | contig 34281 bp, 25 predicted proteins | sample AD_UKC034_MetaG_FD_89745 | JGI IMG/M metagenome (GOLD analysis project Ga0116143, IMG submission 89745) | Active sludge microbial communities of municipal wastewater-treating anaerobic digesters from USA - AD_UKC034_MetaG | ecosystem: Engineered > Bioreactor > Anaerobic > Digestate | place: USA... | reverse complement strand
GGACAGCATCAAAATTGATACCATCAGTATTGTGCCAAATACTTTTTCTATAAATAATGTATTGGCAGAGGACTACAAGCTTGATTATGTAAATGCAATCTTGTATTGGAAAAAAAAACCAGTCGCAGAGACTGTAACGGTAACTTACCGGGTTTTCCCATTTAAGTTGAATCCGGTCGCACAACGAATGAACTATGATAGTGTAATGAATAATTTCTATCAGAAACCATTTGAGTTTAATAACGGATTTACCGGTAATCAAAGAGGGGTATTTAATTTTGGTAACCTGAAAGCGGAAGGTAGTCTTGGCCGGCAAATTGGTTTTGGTAACAGCCAGGATGCAGTAGTGAATTCAACTCTTAACCTTCAGCTAAGTGGTATGCTGGGAGATAGTATAGAGATACAGGCTGCTATTACAGACAACAACATTCCTATTCAACCAGATGGTACTACCCAGCAATTGAATGAATTTGACCAGGTTTATCTTCAGTTTAAAAAGAGAGGATGGCAACTGAATCTTGGAGATATAGACATACGGCAAAATCAAAGTTATTTTCTGAATTTTTATAAGAGATTACAGGGTATTTCATTTCAAACAGAGAACCTTCTTTCCAAAACCATTAATTCGAAAACGTTAGTGAGCGGTTCTATTGCAAAGGGAAAATTCAACAGGCAAATTCTGGAACCGTTAGAAGGGAACCAGGGACCATACAGGCTTCGGGGCCCTAATAATGAATTGTTTTTTGTAGTTCTTGCCAACACAGAAAGGGTGTTTTATGATGGACAACTGTTGCAAAGGGGAGAAGACCAGGATTACGTCATCAACTATAATTCCGCTGAAATTACATTTACACCAAAGAGAATGATCACAAAGGATAGCCGTATACAGGTTGAGTTTGAATATGCTGAGAGAAATTACCTGAACACTAACCTGTACCTGTCGCAGGAATTCGAGGTAAACCGGAAATTAAAGATCAGGTTGGGAGCTTTCAATAACAATGATGCAAAAAATTCCCAGATAAACCAGGTACTGGATACAAGGCAAAAACAATTCCTGGCAGATATTGGAGATAGTACACAGAATGCCTTTTATCCTACGGCTGTGATAGATTCATTTGCGGCGGATAAGATCCTTTATGAGAAAATATATATAGGAGTTGATTCATTTTACCAATATTCCACGAACCCTCAGACGGCAAAATATAATTTGTCGTTCGTGGATGTAAAGCAGGGCAATGGGAATTATATTCCTGATTTTAATGGTGCGAATGGAAAAGTATACAAATATGTGGCCCCGATTGCCGGTGTGAAACAAGGTCAGTATGAACCGGTACAAATACTGGTAGCTCCCAAACGGCAACAGATCGTAAATCTTGGTATTGAATATGCAATCGATAAAAATACTTTACTTAAAACTGAAGTGGCAACCAGTAACAATGATGTAAACACTTTCTCATCAAAGAACAATGGTGATGACCGTGGCTGGGCAGCAAAAGTTCAATTATCAAATACAACGATGCTGCGCCCGGTAAAAAAGCTGGAATTAAATACAGCAGTGGATTATGAATATGTGCAGAGCAGGTTCAGGCCGCTGGAAAGGTTACGTAATGTAGAGTTTACAAGAGATTGGGGGCTTGTGTTGCAGCCTATACCCCTGGCTGTAAATGAAAATATTTTCAAGATCAATGCCGGGTTAAAGGATAAGAATAATCACCAGGTATCATACCAGTTTATTAAATATAACCGGAGTGATAATTACAGTGGTTTTCAGAATTCAATAAATCATAGCGCCGGCTGGAAGGGCTGGAGATTCAGTAACCAGTTCATGATCACCAATTTCAACTTGTTGAACGATAAGGGTAGTTTTTTAAGGCCATCAGTAGACATCAGTAAGCAATTCAAAAAAATGAATGACTGGCGGTTGGGAGTAAATTATTCTTTGGAAAAGAACTCTCCAAGATATAAAAACAGTGATACGCTGATCCCCACTTCTTTCTTCTTTGATATTTATTCAGCGTACTTAAGATCAGATGAAAGTAAGAAGAACAAGTTTGGTGTTACATTTTTTACAAGAGCTGACAGATACCCGGTGAGTAAAGAGTTTGTAAAAGGAGACAGGAGTTTGAACATGAATTTGCAAACAATGCTGGAGGGGAATGCAAAAAGACAGTTTTACCTGAATGCCACTTTCCGGAAACTGAAGGTATATAATGCTGTTGTGTCAAGGCAAAAAGAGGATGAAACAATTTTAGGAAGAGCCGAGTATGTGATGAATGAATGGAAGGGATTGCTTACCGGAAATATTTTATATGAAGTAGGAGCAGGGCAGGAGCAACGCCGTGATTATGCTTACCTTGAAGTACCTGCGGGGCAGGGAGAATATGCATGGATCGATTATAACAGTGACGGTATCCAGCAATTGAATGAGTTTGAACTGGCCGCTTTTCCCGACCAGGCAAAATTCATCCGGGTATTTACTCCAACCAATGAATTTATTAAAGCCAATTACATCACTTTGAATTACCGGCTTGATATTAATCCAAGAGCTATTTTGAATAAGGCTGACCAGAAGGGGATGAAGAAATTTATTTCAAAACTGAACCTGCTCACTTCATTCCAGACCAGTAAAAAATCAATTGCTGATGGTGATTTTGCCTTCAATCCTTTTAAGTATGGAGTAAATGATACTGCCCTTATTACATTGAGCACTACTATCCTGAATACTCTTTCCTATAACAGGTTCAGCAGTAAATGGGGTATCGATTTCAGTAACTACCGGAATAATGGGAAATCCCTGCTGACCTATGGTTATGAAAGCCGGAAGATCAATGACTGGTCGGTAAAGTGGAGATGGAATTTGAGCAGAAGCCTTTCAGTTACAATTAATGGTAAAAAGGGCCTGAACGCATTATATACTCCTCAGTTTGCTAATCGTAATTATCAACTTTCTATATACAGTATTGAGCCTTCGATGATCTACATACAGGGGACTAAATTCAGGGTGGTTGGCAGCTACAAGTTTGATAGTAAGAAAAATATTCCGTTATATGGTAATGAGAAATCAGCATCCAATTCTATTAATATTGAATCAAGGTATAATATTCTCCAACGAAGCTCTCTTACGGGAAAATTCACTTTAAATAGTATTGATTACGATTTCCCTGCTAATACAACGGTCAGCTATATTATGCTGGATGGGCTGTTGCCTGGTAAGAATTTCCTATGGTCATTAGGTTTCAATAAAAGACTGGCCAACAACCTTGAATTGAATTTTCAATATGATGGACGTAAGGCCGGAACATCCCGGACAGTACATTTGGGAAGGGCAGGGGTGACGGCATTATTCTAAAATGATTCAGAATAAAATCAATTCAAATCTCACCAGGGCTTGCTACCTGTATATTGCATGTAAACAGTAAACAGGCAATACCCTGGTGAGTGACTAATTACTATTTCTTATCTCAAAATGTAAAGGTAGTTCTGAGGCTTGCTACAAAATTCCTGTCCTTATATTCATCTTCATCCTTATTAATATTTGAAATTCCCTGTGCTATCCTGATACCAACACCAACCTTTTTTTTCTGATAACCAAATCCTAATAAGCCTCCAAAGTCAAATCCATTGATATACTCTTTATAGTCATACGTTTCACCATCATACTTATCCTTAGCACTGGTAAGAATACCTGGCTGTACACCAGCTTCTCCATAAAAACCACTTTTTGAAGTACCTCTTATCAGGATTGGCAGATTGATATAGTTCAGCATTACTTTACCAGAAACATAGTCAGAGTATTTTGAACCTTGCATAGAATAATTTAATTCAGTCCTGAGGCCAAAATTATCGCTTAATTCAGCCAGGCACATACCAAAACCTAAATAAAAGCCGAACAGGCCTTCGTCGTAACTTTCGCTGTCTCCGTTAATGTTGGATAACTGTGGGCCAATAGTCGCATAAAAAGGATTCCTGCATTTTTTCTTTCTGTTTTCTTCTGTGTCAGGCAGGATTTGTGCCATTAATAGTTGTGCAATCAGACAACTGCAAAGCAGTACTAAGAACTTTCTCATAAAGTTTAGTTTTAAGATTAGAAAATGGTTCTTTTATGGTTATGCTCGTAAAGCCAAAAACTAATTGGTACTGACGGGTGCCCTGAATACTCCTTTTTGAATGAAAGGCGACCATGCTGATCCATTATTCTTCATTTCTGCAAGATCAGCATACAGACTGCAGGGAGATCCCCCTTTTCCGAAAATAAAAGGGAAACGGATATGACGAATAGGTATCTTGTTCAATCCTGCAATAGAATTGAAAATTTCTATTGCATAATCATAACAATTATATTTATTGATATTGTATTTCCTTTTTGCCAGGTCTACGGCCGTTTTAATTACCAGCCTGAAATCTTCTTCATCAATTTTTTTTGATAGCGATATATTATATTCCCGGTTGCTATTGTTTAATATTTCGCTTCGGACATTTTTGAATAGTAAACTGGAAGCAGGCCTCCTGGGATAAAATCCAAATACACTATTTATAGTATCCGTTCCGGTCCATTTGCTGAGTATGATAAAAACATGCCCGGTTTCGCTCTTTACATGCACCTTTCGGGGGTTATTATTATCAGGTAAATCGGCACAAAGAGTAATGGAGTAACTCGCATTATTGTTTAGAGGGTCAAAACATGAAAGACTTTCTGAAAGTCTTTCACTTGCCGTTTTGTACTTTGAAATGTTTTTAGGGTTTGCAGAACTATTTTCAGCATTGGCAATTCCTTGTGCAGATGTTGTAATCTGAGGTAGTGCCTGCAGGAAAAGAGAGGCAAACACCAGGTAACAGTTAGCAATTGAACGTAAAGAAATATGAGTGTACATATTCTTTAGTTAATGGTTAACTAAATGTACAAAATTTCTTTTTGAAAAAGCAAGACCTTAATTATTAACCCGGTAAATCCGGCATTTTATACATTAAACCTGAAATGCATCACATCTCCGTCTTTCACTACATATTCCTTTCCTTCTATTCTTAACTTACCTACTTCTCGGCAGGCAGCTTCAGAGCCATATTGCACAAAATCATCATAGCTGATCACTTCAGCTTTGATAAATCCTTTTTCAAAATCAGTATGGATGACACCAGCTGCCTGGGGAGCCTTCCAGCCTTCATGGATCGTCCATGCCCTTACTTCCTGTACACCGGCAGTAAAGTAAGTATATAGATTAAGTAGTTTATAAGCAGAATGAATAAGACGGTCAAGGGCTGGCTCTGTCATTTTATATTCTTCCATAAACAATTGCCTGTCTTCAGGATTTTCCATCTCTGCTATTTGTGCTTCGATATTATTATTCATGATGATGACTTCAGCCTTCTCATTTTTTACCGCTTCCTTCAGGGTGTCGGAATATTTATTCCCGGTATGCATGGATGCTTCGTCCACATTGGCAACGTAAAGAACAGGTTTATCCGTAAGTAAGAAAAGATCGGCGATAGCCACTTTTTCTTCTTTATCCAGATCCAATTCCCTGATGCTTTTACCTTTTTCTAAATGTTCTTTGCATCTTACGAGTACTTCCAGTTCTGTTTTGTACTTCGGGTCAAGTTTTATTTGTTTTTCAGTCTTCTGTATTTTCTTCTCGACACTTTCGAGATCCTTAAGCTGGAGTTCTGTATCAATGATCTCTTTATCGCTTACAGGATTGATCGCTCCTTCCTCACGAAGAATATTTTCGTCTTCAAAGCAACGTATCACATGAATGATCGCATCTACTTCCCGGATGTTTCCCAGGAATTTGTTGCCCAATCCTTCCCCTTTGCTGGCTCCGCGAACCAGGCCTGCAATATCTACGATCTCTATCTGGGTAGGAACTATGCGATTGGGAACAACCAATTCAGCCAGTTTGTTTAACCTTGGGTCGGGAACATCCACCAGGCCCACATTGGGGTCAATAGTGCAAAAGCGGTAATTGCTTGCCTGCGCTTTGGCACTATTACTAACTGCATTAAAAAGCGTTGATTTTCCAACATTGGGTAGTCCCACAATTCCTGCTTGTAAAGCCATATCTTATTTTTCGAGGCGCAAAGATAAGGGTTAACAGTCTGATGGAGGATTGAAATCAAACCTTTAACTTCAAAGCTTAAACTAACGTTTACATGGCATTAAGCAGAATATGGACAGCCTTCATTATCATAGCCCTGCTGGTAGCAGCCGGGAAATTTGCTTTTGAGCCCGGTCAGCAGCAGATATTCAGCAGCCTGGTAACAGGTAAGAACTCTGACACTATCGCTGTCAGGTCATTGGATTCAGTTGCTATTCCTGTATCGGTTCACAGCCAGTTGAAAGACCAGAAAATAGCTATCTGGGGAAAAGAAAAAGTGTACAAAACCGGGGAGAACAACTACAGGGCATTTAAATTATTACCCGCAAACGGGATATTTGAAACAACAAAAGACGCTGTAAATCTTTGTATCGGTCTGATTGGCATTATGGCATTATTCATGGGTTTTATGAGTATAGCTGAAAGGGCAGGAGGCATCAGGTTTTTGTCAAGGATCATTGGACCATTTTTTTCCCGGATTTTTCCTGAAGTTCCGAAGGATCATCCGTCCATGGGACATATGGTAATGAACTTTTCAGCTAACCTGATGGGGCTTGATAATGCTGCCACTCCTTTTGGTATAAAAGCTATGGAGAGCCTCCAGGAAATTAATCCTGATAAAACCACTGCCTCCAATTCGCAACTGATGTTTCTTTGTTTACATGCATCAGGACTTACATTGATCCCTACTATTATCATAGCAGACAGGGTGGCTTTAAAATCACAGCATCCTACGGATATCTTTATTCCCTGCATGATTGCCACTTTTGCGGCTACAATAGCTGCCTTACTGATTGTAGCGTACCGGCAAAGGATCAGGATATTTCAATCGGTTATCCTTTTATGGGTGCTGGGCATTTCTGCCGTCATTGCAGCGTTGATATTATATATTAAAACACTTGATGCAAAAGGAGTGCAGTTATTTTCTACCAGCCTGAGCAATGGAATTATTTTGCTCATTTTCCTTTTGATTATTGCCGGTGCTATTTATAAAAAAACTCCTGTCTTTGATGCTTTTGTGGATGGGGCCAAAGGAGGTTTTGAAACGGCTATCCGCATTATTCCTTACCTGGTGGGGTTGCTGGTGGCTATCAGTTTACTACGGAACAGCGGAGCATTTGAATTTGTAATGGATGGTATTAAAAGCATATTTATCTTTTTCGGAGGTGACACAAGGGTAGTGGATGCATTACCAACTGCCTTGCTAAAACCATTAAGTGGAAGTGGTGCCAGAGCCATGATGATAGATACACTAAATGCCCAGGGAGTGGATTCTTTTGCAGGTAATCTTGCTTCTGTTTTCAGGGGTTCTGCTGATACAACCTTTTATATCATCGCTGTTTATTTTGGTGCTGTGGGGATAAAGAATACCCGGTATGCAGTTACAACTATGCTGCTGGCAGACCTGGCCGGAATCATCACGGCTATTACTATGGCCTATCTCTTTTTTAAATAAAAAAAGGCTGTTCAGGGATGAACAGCCTTTAAAGCTAAAGATGTTTTTAAAAGTTTACAAAAGATGACAATGTTCTTGCTATTGTACCAGAAGTTGTCCCATATCTGCCCCTGAATACTAATGTATAGCTTCTTCTGGCAGTAGGTGTTAGTCCATTTAATGCTGCGAGTTGATTCATTGTTCCTGTTTCCCGAACCAGGAATGTATCGGTCAGGGCTGATGCATAAGGGATAAACCCTGTTACATCTGTTACCTGGATATTGGTGAATATGTTTTGGTTTCTCCTTTTAGAAAAAATATCTACTGCCGGTACGGTGGTTTTTGAAAAAACAAAGTTGGCAAACCTCAGCCTGGCAGTTGTATCATCCGGGATAACAATATTTGTCTCCACAGTTTTTTGTTTAGCAGCATTAATTGTATCATACTTAAAATGGTATAGTTCTTATTCGGCTGCATATTTTCTGCAAATGACAGCGGAGTTTGTGTAGCAGCAGTAAGCGTATCACGGATAAGAAAGGCACGGACACCAATTGGAACACTGAAACCATAGCCTGTCGCGGGAAAAACACCCCCCAGTGCTATAGCAGCACCATTTACAGGTTTGGAATCCACGTATACATAATTACGGGTAGCACTTACTGTGCCCATATATACTTGCAAAATACTGCTGTTGCTAAAATTCCGTTGCTGTTCTACTTTTTCGTCAAAAGTCTTGGTACAGGATGCCAGGAATAGTGTTGCGGCTATTCCGGCTACTCCTAATATGTTTTTATTTTGTAGGTTCATATATATTCAGTTTGATAGTTAGTTATTAAGGTTGTGAGAACCATTGTTCCTTTGTGTGATAGTCTAATGCTATAGCACCTACCGCTGTAAGTGCGACAACATTATAAAGGTATTCAGAATTATACCTTGGTCTGGCTCTATAAACCAGCTTTCCGTTATTATTCGTAAACAAATCTGATCCCGAAGGAGCAGCAAAATCTGCATATACCTGCATACCGGTAACAGGATCAAGATCGGTGTAATGGTATCTTCTCATATCAACCCAGGTCTGAATAATGCCATACCCATACATGGCAATAAATTTCTGCAACATAATATGCGAAAGAGTAAGATTTGCTGCTGCCGGCACAACAGTAGGGTTTGCCAGGTAAGCTGCTTTCATGGCAGGTGTTATTTGTAATGCAGCAGGAACTTTGCTGTGATACTCAGGGGTGCCTGTCAGCATATCAAAGCTGAGGTTAATGCCATCAATATATGCGGTAAGTGCACCGGGCTTGTTACCACTTATCCATAGCGCTTCAGCTTTTGTAAATGCTATTTCAGCAGCAGTAATGATCGGGAAAGGAGAGCCGTTTTGAAAAATGTACCGACAGGCATTATCGTTACCCGGAGCAGCTGTAGAGGTAAAACTTCCTCCCCAGAAATTTTGAGGCTGGTCGGCAGTTGCCAATCCGTCTGTTCCTTTGGTGGGACGAACTCCTTTATATGTGCCATTAGTATTTTCCCTGATTATATAAGCAGCTCTCGGGTCAGACACTCCCAGGAACATTGTATTAACTCCTGACATAAGATCAGCAATAAACTTAGTTTGCCTGAGAGTACCAACATTAGAACGGAAAGGCCCGTAAAAATTTGAAGTACCGGTGATACCTGAATTAGCAAACTTTGCATAGGCATTATCAGTATTGCTGTTTATAGCAAGGTTACAATAATATAATACAGAATCAGCTTTGTAATTGACCCCTTTATTAGTAAGATGAAATGAACGGGCTAAAACAGAGTAAACAAATTTTTTCCATTTGTTTACATCTCCATTATAAAAATACTGGTCACCAAGGGCCAGGTTGGCCTGGCTTACACCACCGCCTGTTTTATTCAGGTATTCGATAGCAATATGGCTTAATCTTCTTACTTCGTCGTAAATCTCTTCCTGGGTTTCATAATTAAATACAAGTAGGGAAGGGTCAAAAGCCTGTTTCAAGATTGCTTCACCATACATATTGGTCAGATTAAGCCAGCTCCATGCCCTGATGGCATATCCCACACCTACATAATCCCATTTTTCCTCTTCTATACCCCAGTCAATCATACGGCCCAAATTTTGGCCCATTCCATAATAGTGCATGGCCCAAACAGAACCAAGAATATCACTGGCTCCGGTAGCGCCGCCCATTCTGTCATATTGGTTCAGTGTGGTATTAGTGGCCCAGAACTGTATATATCTTCCTACATACAAGCCGTCATTGGCGGTGCCATAAGCAGACCCTTGTGCTGATGAGCTGCCTACCATATTACCAATAATACCTGGTAGCAGGGTTTCAATAGGAACCCTCGTGGTAGCATTGGGGTTTAAAAAAGCCTCGTCAATCTTTTTGCTGCAGGAACTGAGAAGAAGCATTGCCGTAACGGGCAGCAAAGAAAATTTTATTAATATTTTTTTCATATTTCTAAGTTTTTAAAAGGTTAAAATGAAGCCCTGATACCAAAGTTTACAGTAAGTGCGGCAGGTAAAGTGCCATAATCAAAACCAAAAGCACCTACTCCCCGGCTGCCTGAGGTATTACCATTTACCATCGGGTCAGCACCACTGTAATTAGTTAGCAAAATCAGGTCATTACCTGTAACAAAAGCACTCAGGCTTTTAACTCCTTTAATAAAATTGGATGAGAAAGTATAGCTAAGTGAAATATCTCTTAATCTGAACCAGTTAACACCTTTTTCAATGAATGCTTCTTCCGGCATGGTAGTGTAATAATCCTGCTGGTAATAAGGAGTGATAGCAATTGTATTAGTAGTAGGATTAGATGTATTCTGCAATCCGTCATTCAATACACCCTGTATTACCCTTGGTACAAGCCTGTCAGCGGTCAATTTACTACGTCCGGTGCGGGTCAGGAACATGTTATTGCCATTAAATATATCACCACCAACTTTCAGGTCCCATAACATGCTAAGCTTCCACTTTTTCCAACTGAAATTATTCAACCAGCCCAAAGTGAAATCCGGGTTTCTGTCCCCTCTTACCCTGAATACAGCATCAACAACCGGTAATCCGTTTAATGGATTTATCAGAATTTGCCCCGCATTATTACGGGCATATCCATAAGCTGTTATGGTAGTAGTAGGTCCACCAAATACCAATCCACCTCTGGCATTTCCATATAGCCATGTATCGGCAATATAGTATTCGGCTACATTTCGTGGCATATCTTCCACTTCGTTCCACATTTTGTTGAAATTCAGTCTCATATTCCATTGAAGAGCTTTTTTCTTCAACATATCATAATTAACTGCCACTTCAATACCCTGGTTACGGGTACTTGCAGCATTCTGAGTATTTAAAACGAAACCTGTTCCATAACTGAGCCTGAATGCATTAATGATCTGTCCTTTGTTAAATGTATTGTAGTAAGTAATATCCAGGTTTAACCTGCTGTTGAATAAGCGAAACTCTGTTCCTAATTCATATGTTTTTTGACGCTCTGGTTCAAGGTCTGCATTATTATTAAAAAATCCGTAGGAGAAACCTCCACCACTGGCAAAATTATTTACGAATACTGATTGAGTAGAGTAGGGTGGATTAAGCCTGGCCGTACCCGCTAATGATGTACGCAGTTTCCAATAACCAAGAACACCATTTTTCTTTAAAGCCGGGAAAATGTCACTCATAATAAGGCTAAGGCTTCCCCCGGGATAATCATACTTTCTGTTTTGCTCAGGTAGCGTAGATGCTTCTTCGAAACGATGAGTGTAGGATAAGAAGGCATAATTTTTAAAGCTGACAGCGAACTCACCAAACACGGCAAACTGGCGTAATATGCTCTGATTATAACGTCCAAAGTTGTTTTGCAGAAGTCGTTGTCTTGTATTTACTCTTGTAATGCTGCTATCCATATAATCACCAACGACACCTTTTAAGTCGCTATCTGTTAAGATTGTACCTGCTTTATACATTTTGCCGTTCACGCCTACTGAGTCAATAATATTGGTGCCGTATATGGCAAACATCTTTGTTTCATAATCCTGCCACATGGTACCACCCATCAGCCGAAGTTCCAGGTCTTTTCCAATCTTTTTCTTGGCAGTGGCAGTGATGGTATGATTGTAACCAACATATTTTCTCCAGTAGTTATCCAATGTACCGCCTGTTCCTCTTGCTAAATAAAAAGACTGTGGATGATAGAACTGGTATCCAACCATATCATATGTATCGTAACCAAAACGACCGGTTAATGAAAGCCACTTGAATGGGTTAATATTTACACCCAGTGAATATGTTTTCCGATCGGTTTCATCATAAGCCCTGTTCTTTTTAACATTGAAAAGAGGGTTGTCATAATCACTATTGGGGATAGAATTAAAGAGGCCGAGTTTATCGCCATTAGGGTCCTCAAAATTTGTAATGTCATTGGTTGTTGGCCAAATTAATAAACTAAGTAAATAACCACCGGCACTTCTCAGCACTTTGTTATTGTCAGACTTTGTGTATGCAAAAGATGGAGATAACTCCAGCTTACCTTTAAAGAACTTAGTAGTGTTTGAAATACGTACAGTGTATCGTTTAAAATCGTTCTCCGGAACTACACCCTTCTGATTAAAATAGCTGCCTGAAACACGGAATTTTGATTCTTTTATACCAAAATCTGCTCCAAGATTATGTGTCTGGGAAGTACCATTTCTGAAGAAGGATTCTTTGTTGTCAAACAGTTGAGTACCGGGTGCGTAAGCAGGTCCAAAATACTGAAATACATTTTGTGCAATGCCATTTGTACCGTTTGTGTATTCGTCCAGTGTTTCCGGCCAGCGGGTAACTTTTTGCACACGAAAACTATTATCGTACTGAATACCCAGTTTATTTGTTTTTGATTTACGGGTTGTAATTACAATTGCTCCCGAACTTGCCTGGCTTCCGTAAAGGGCAGTAGCTTCTGGTCCTTTTAATACGGTGATAGTTTCAATATCACTGGGATTCAAATCCGCAATTCTGTTTTGATAATCGGTATTACGGTTAGGCCGGTCTGAAGCCAAACCAATATCCTGTCCGCCACCAGAAGTTTCATTTATTGTTGAGTTATCGACTATTATCCCATCAATGACGTATAATGGCTGGTTACTTAGTGACAAAGAATTATAGCCACGTAGTACGACAGAGGTCGAAGCACCTGCAACTCCGGAAGTAGGATCCATTGTAAGGCCAGCAACCCGGCCACCGAGACTATTTAGAAAATTCTCCCTTTGCGTTTCCTGGATTTCAGCTCCATCTACTTTTTGAACGGAATAACCTAATGATCGGGGATTTCTTTTTATATCCATGGCAGTTACAATTACTTCTCCCATGGTATTATCAGCTGTTTTCAAACTAATCCCAACAGTATCGCCAGTTCCTGGCTTTATATCTGTCGTAACATAACCAACATAGGAAACCTGAAGTGTTTCACCCGCATTTACTTTAATGCTGAACTTTCCGTTCGCATCTGTTTGCGTAATGCGACGGGTACCTTTTACCCTAACCGTAACACCTGCAAGCGGTGTTTTGCTATCTTCTGACACTATGGTGCCGGTGATAGTTCGCTCCTGTGCCTGCACAGATGGAGGCAACAAAAGCAGCATCAGCGATAATGCCAGAAATAATCGGAGAATTTTTCTCATAGCTGTTTTTTTTTGATATAATTAATAAGCAGTTCCAAATTTGTTTTACAATACTTTAATACCTGCATCAACGAAAGGCTTCAATACAGGGTTGCCCGGTGACAGTTCTGTAATAAGCACATCGATATCATCAATTCCGCAAACCCTGATCGGCTGTACTGTATTTATTTTTTCTGCAATACTTAAGCACACTACCTTCTTAGAAGAGTCGATCATGGCCTTTTTTAGCTGCACCACTTCCCAATCATTATCTGTGATGCCATGTTCCACATCAATAGCATTGGTTCCAAGAAAACAGATATCAGGTTTCATCTGTTTTATTTTGGCAATGGCCTCAGAACCAACAGTTATCTTAGAGTTTTTTGAAATTTTATCCCCGATGAGAATTACCTCAATATTGGGGTGATGCATATACTCCAGGATAACAGGAATACTTCCTGAAATAAAAGTAGCTTTCAACTGGGGCGGTAAAGAACGGGCCAACTCCATGATGGTAGTACCACCACTGGTTAATACAAACATGCCATTACTAATAAGTCCTATGGCTTTTTGAGCAATTGTCTTTTTTTGATTTTGCGAGTAAACACCATTTACCGGGAACGAAACATCATTGAAGGAATGTGAAAGGGCACCTCCATGTACTTTTATTACTTTACCTTCTTCAGCCAGTTCCTGGAGGTCACGACGAATGGTATCTTCTGACACATTTATTTCTGTGCAGAGAGAAGAAGAAAGGACCTTATTATGAAGGTTTACCTGGTGCAGTATATAGGCCTGCCTTTCTTTTTTAAGCATCCGTCAGTTTTAGCAGGACTAAAATAAGGCAATTCCTGCATAAAAACGCAGAAACCGGAAAATATTTGCAAAATGTGGAAAGAGAGGGAATAAAGCACAGGGCAAGATTTGGTACAGGCCAGTACAAAATGAAACCGTCTCACTTTTGTGAGACGGGAAGCTTACATACAAGCAACAAAGTATCTTTTATTTTCCAAATGTGAACCTCGCTGAAAAACCTATAGCCGCTGGTTCAAAATTGATATCGGTAACAATATTGAGTTCGGGTTTCCAGTCTAATGAAATGTTAAGAGGGATATTCGCAAACTTGTAATCCAGACCAATTACACCCTGTGCACCAAAGTTTGGATCAGTTGATGTTTTTTGTGTGGTAGTATTAACAGTTTTAAGAAATGCCAGGTAGTCGCCTGCTCCATAGAAATAAGTAAGCCCGGGTGTGCCCAGTGGTTTATGAAACTCAACAAGGGCGCCTATGGCTAATGGATCGCCAAAGGATAGCAATCCTTCTATTGCAGTTTTTTCAGTAATAAAATGCTTTACCGAGACAGCATTGTTGACCATGGCGTTGGAACTGCTGAGGCGAACACCTAATGCTGTTTTATAATCCTGTGCCGAGGCAGTATTTACAAAGCTGATGGTGGTAATAACAAGAACGGCGATGACTATTTTCTTCATGATGATTTGATTTGTTCATTTCTAAACGAAAATGATGCCATCAAAGTCTAAAGAAAATGCAAAAGTGTGCCGGGTTCAGCAAAGTACACTTACTCAAACAATTCGTATTTGTTTTTTGGCCGGCGTTCTTCCAGCCAGCGAAAATTTTGCAGCCGCATTTCAGAAGGAGACTTTTGTTTTATCGGCCAGATAGTGCCGGTAACACTGCTGCGAAATACTACTTTCTGTAATCCCTGGTCTTTGAAATAAATATCTATCACATCACATTTTGATTCATTGATGCCGGTGTAGGCACTGTCCTCATCCTGTAAATAATATATACATTCAGCATAGCCCGCTGCCCGCACCGAATCGATTGTCCCATCTTTGAAATAAGCATCCATACGGATAGATTTTATCTGGTTGAAAACTTCCGGATCTGTTTTGTTGACCAGGAAACTGTTCTCATAGACTTTCACCCGGTCGGCTTTTTTGTTTTTAGTAAATACAAAAACAGTATCACCTGTTATCTGGCTCTCTTTTGACCAGAGTATCGGGTCCTGGTAAAGCTGGAATGCAGAGTCTTTGAAAGAGTAAAATAAACTGTCACAAACTGCCTGCATTGAATCGGCAAAGATGCGTACATGATGATAGGCTTCAAAGTACCTGTCTGTACTGTCTTTCTTTTTATTATCCAGGCTTACCACTTTTACTCCTTTCACGGTGTCTTTTACCAGTGAGTCTTTTGCACCGTACAAATCGCTGAGGCGGGCAGAGAATAACGTATCAGCCGTTACATAAATAGAATCATTATCCTGCTTAATGATCATAAGTGGTTTCCGGGTTGCCAGTAAACGATCTCTTTTATTATCCCGGTAAACTTCGCCTGCTACTATGGTGGTGCCTTGTGCAGAATCTACAATAATAACATTACCGATGGCTTGTGATGTACCAAGGCTGTCATTAAAAGCCACTTTATCTGCAATGATAGTTGTTTTGCCATCTTTAATTATCGGACGCTGACCAAATTCTGCTTTGCCGGTTACCATATTATAATAGCCTTCTCTTGTTTCAATCGTCCTACCGCTGCTGTCTTTTATAAAAGTTTGGGCAATAAATCTTGTTGTTTGTGATTGTGTGTTATAGATCAGTGAATCTGTTTTGATATAATAGGCCGGGTCTTTTAACTCTACATTATTCTTAAAGTAAACATCTCTGAGCCCCGCATAATAGTATCCTTCCTTGCTGGTAAGGACCGTATTCTTATTTATCACTTTCCCGCCATTCTTATAAATACCAATATCTGTTGTCATGTCATACTCCAGGTCTGGAGTGGTAAGAGTGCCTTTACCGTCAGTTAGTTTTACGCCTCCATCGAGGTAAGCAATTTTTCTGTCGATCAGGTATCGAAGGTGATTGGCATATACATTTATAGTGTCAGCATCATTGATGTGTACATTACCCCAGGCTTCAAAAGTTTTGTTGTCATTGTTTAGTACACAGCTGTCACATTTGAAAAGGCTTTTTCCTTGTTTCAGTCTTACATTACCCGCTAATATCTGAAGCGTGGTGCTATCGTTTAATTTTAATATTGTCAGGTGTCTTGCGCCAAGAATTTCAATATCAGTCAGTGTATCAACGGGGGCGGTAGGAGCTATAGTTGTTACCGGGGCCAGTTTGGGGGTGACCTGGGAATAAGAAATAACAGGACTTATTAAAAGCCCTGCAATAATAAAAATAACAAAGAAAATAAGGTTTCGCATTAGTTACCCCCCGCCGGTACAGTATCTTTTTTCGCAGGCGAAGTTAATGGGCCGCTTTTATCTTTTCTTCCAAAAATGGAAAGATTAACGTAGCGTTTAGGATGGGTACGCAAATCGTCCATTAATATCTCAGCACTAAGGATAGCATCGTTGAGTTTATTATAAAGACTCTTGTCGTTGATCAGGGCTCCCAGTGATCCTTCGTTGCTGGAAAGTTTTGCAGCCGTTACTTTCAGCTGCGATATCATGGCATTCAGCGAATCAATAGTCGGCTGCAATTGCAAAGCCGCTAACTTTTCTGTAGCAGTTTTGGCATTCCCGATAGTGGCTGTTATGTCAGCCGAATTACTTTTCAGGCTTTCGGAAATAGCCTGGGCATTGTTTAATGTCTTGGCCAAAGCACCATTTTGATTATCCAGTAAACCATTCAGGGCATTGCTGGCATTGCTCAGGTTTGCCAGTGTCTGTTTCAGGTAGCCTTTGTTTTCTGAATTAAGCATACCATTCACACCACTCAGGGTGCTTTGTAAGGAATCAAGCACATCCCTTACTTTGGCGAGAGTAGGATTTAATTGTGCTTTCACATCACCTAATATACCCGTTTCTGTTCTTGTAGCTAATGTATCACCGGATTTCATCATTTCTTTGGAATCGCCCCGCTCAATTACTATAAAAGAAGAGCCCACCAGGCCGGACGAAATATAAGCAACAGAATTCTTTGGAATATTTATATCACGGGTAAGATTGATAGTGACAACAATAGCGCTGACGTCTTTATCTTTTTCTCTTTTTTCGTATACTGTTCCGATGGGAAGGCCATTGATCTTTACTTCGTTTGACTTTTCAAGTGTACCAAGGTCGGTGAATACAGCATAGATCTTTTTGCTGCGGTTAAAAACATCTTTTCCCTTCAAAAAATTAAAGCCGATAATGAGGATCGTAAGGGCGGCGATGGTGAGTATACCTACTTTGGTTTCGTTGCTGATTTTCATTCCAATACTTTTGGTAAGACCAGGTCTTATCGGATGCCAAATTAGCTAATTATTTTTAAACGGTTCAGTAATGGCAAAAAGAGAAGGATGAACATCTGTCCATCCTTCTTCGGTTATAAAATTACTATTTATTTGGCCTGTTTCTTCTTTTCGTTGGCTTCAACCATTTCAAGGAATTCTTTTGTCTTTGCAGCTGTGGCTTTCCTGTCTGTATCTTTTGATTGTTCATCTTTTTCGTCTTTCTTATCATCCTCCTGTTTTTCTTCCAGCCATTTTACATACTTTTTTAGTGCTCTTATTATGCACTCAGAAAGTTCTGTCTGGCCTTCCTCGCTGTTCAGGTACTTCTCTTCCTCTGGGTTTGAAATAAAACCTGTTTCTATTAAGACACTTGGCATAGCTGTAGCCTGGAGTACCCAGATGCCAACGCCTCTTTGCTTTACGTCACGATCTACACGGCCTACTTTTACAAATTCATCCTGCACATATCCGGCTAAAGTAGCACTGCGCTTGAAGTATTGTTTTGTTTTAAGTAACGATAAAGCAATAAACTCAGGTGAGTTAGGGTCGATACCTCCATAATTCTTTTCAAAATTTTCTTCTGCCAGCATGGGGGCATTTTCCCTTACAGCCAGTTCCTTCTCCTCACTTTTGTGGGCTCCCCAGATATAGGTCTCAGTTCCCTTGGCATTACTTGGTAATGTATAATAACGGTATTGAGGAACCTGTTTGGTTTTCTTTTTCCTGTTTTTCCCTTTGCCGGTATAATACGTTACGGTTTTATAACCGACAATTTCCGACATGCGCCTGGATGGAGCTGAATTTACATGTATGCAGAGGAAGAGGTCTCCTTTGTTATCATTAGCATAATCTGCCCGGGCATGCAGAGCAGGGTAGGTGTCAGTAGTCCTGGTAAATAACAGCTTGATATCAGGGAATTCCTTCTCGATCATCTTACCCAGTTTTAATGACACATCAAGGCAGATATCTTTTTCATAGGAATATTGTCCTTTGGCCCCCGCATCACTGCCTCCATGGCCGGGATCAATGACGATAGTTTTGATCACTCTCTGTTTACGGTTGTCACTGGTGGTGGCATCGTCTTCAACAAATGAATAAAAGCTAATGATGAATGCGGCGGCAAGAAAGAGAAGAAAGGTTCGTTTGATCATAGTTTTTCATTTTACGTCCGATGGACTTTTTATCACAGGGTCGGCATAATATTCACAAATTGTTTGGTCTTACCCATAGGTGGCCTATCGATAAAGATTTACATTTGCCTCCTACCTGATGAAGCAACTGTACAAATTTAGGCCAAATTACTTTTTATACGGGATACTGACTGCGGTTATATTTTGCACACTAACGTGGAAAACAGCCGCTAATGGTGTTCCCGGCCGGTTTTTTTACAGTCTTTTAACAGAGCAATCAGACACAACAAAACCCGGCAATAAGAATGATTCATTAATAGAGGCGAAGGTTGCAGCTACTGATACAACCAGATTGCCCGGGGCAGATTCTTCTATCCTGAAACAAAAAGTGGATACTTTCTCTTTAAAAACATCAAAAGATTCGCTGGATGCACCGCTGAAGTATGAAGCTGCTGACTCAGCGGTGGTGATGATACAGGCCAAAAAAATATTCTTGTACGGAAAAACAAAAACGGAGTACAAGGATATTACGCTAACCGCACCAAAAGTAGAAGTGGACCAGGAAAAACAAATGGTAACAGCGGTAAATAGTAAAGACAGTACGGGTGAGGTGATTGAAACAGCCCATTTCAAAAGTGGTGAAAGTGAATTTACCAGTGATACCATTCAATATAACTTCAAATCGCAGATCGGCCTTACAAAAAACACCTATACCACGCAAGGTGAGATTCTGGTGATAGGAGAAGTGGCTAAAAAGGTAAATGAGAATACTACCTTCATCAAGAAAGCAAGATTCACTACCTGTATGCTCGATGATCCGCATTTTGCTTTTGTTACCCCGCAAATGAAAGTGATCAATCAAAAACTGGCCGTATCAGGCCCGGCTCACCCTGAGTTTGAAGGAGTACCTGTTCCTGTTTATTTGCCATTTGGTTTTTATCCCCTGAGCCAGGGTCGTCATTCAGGATTGCTTCGTCCTCAATTCATGACAGATGAAGTAAGGGGACTGGGATTACAGGGGCTTGGATACTATAAAGTGCTGAATGATTATTGGGATGCACAGCTCTCTGCTGATATATTTTCTTATGGTGAATATGCACTTTCCTTACGAACAACTTACCGGAAGATATATAAATACAACGGTGGTTTTAATCTTTCCATGCGTTCATCCAAAGTTAATTTCAAAGGGGACCCGGATTTTGGAAAAACCCAGGTATATAATATCAGCTGGAGCCATACTATGGATACAAGAACAAGGCCCGGTGTTAATTTTTCTGCCAATGTAAATGCAGGCTCTACTAAGTATAATGAATTGATACCCGGCAATACTTTCCTGAATTATCAAAACCTGCTGGGCTCCTCTATTACCTATAGTAAAGCATGGAGAAATAAACCCTTTAATTTGTCCATCAGCGCCACCCATTCGCAGAATAATGCCATTGGGCTGATCAATATTAACCTCCCAAATGCTGCTTTTACAGTTAGTAATATTTACCCGTTTCAAAGAAAGACCAGCAAAGGCACCATTAAGTGGTATGAGAAACTTGGGGTGGCTTATAATGGAAACTTCAGCAATACCATCAGTTTTTATGACACACTCAGTTATGGACAAAATGGGGTAAAGCCCTTCTTAAAGTATTTACTGGATACAGCACAATGGACAGCACAGCATAACATTCCTATTACTCTCTCACTGCCACCGATACTGGGAGGAAGGATCATTGTGGCACCAGGAATCAATTACGGGCAAACATGGATACAGCGTACAACAAATTATTCATGGAACGCTGCGTTGAAGAAGGTTGATACGGTTACTTCCAAAGGATTGTTCATTGATCAGCGGGGTAGTGCTTCACTTAGCTTTAATACTGCTTTGTTTGGTACAGTGCAGTTTAAGAAATCAAGGGTAATGGCCCTTCGTCATGTAATAAGGCCCACTATGGGGTTATCCTATACTCCTGACCTTAATAAAGGGCATATTAAAAGCACACAGGTGGATACAACAGGCCGGGTACTTTTCTACAATGAAATAGGAGGTGGTTTTTTGTATAATGCATCTACCCGTAAATCTGCTTCGTTGAACTTTGGCGTTGATAATAATGTAGAAATGAAATGGCGGTCAAAAAAGGATACGGGTGATCTGGCAGTAAAAAAAGTAAAAGTGATTGAAGGTTTTGGATTCAATGGATCATACGATTTTATCCGTGATTCAATGAATCTTTCGCCGATCAGTATTTACTTCCGCACTACGTTGCTTGAAAAGATCAATATCAATGCCAGTACCACATTAAATCCTTACCAGACTGATTCGAGAGGATATGATATTGCCAAATATGCATGGGAGGGCGGAAAATTGAAACTGGGTAGACTCACCACCGGAAATATTTCAATAAGCACCAATTTCCAGAGTAAACCAAAAGATCCAAAGAAAGAAGAACAAAGAAAGAAAGATATTGATCAAAGATTGAATGACCCGTCATTACTTGCCGATCAGCAACGGTTACTGGAATATATGCAGCAAAACCCCAATGAGTTTGTTGATTTTAATATTCAATGGAACTTAAGCCTGAGTTATTCGTTGTCTTTTGTGAATATCATAAAAAGTGATTTCAGCGGGTTTGAAAAAGATTTTACCTCAGGGATAAGTTTTAATGGGGGCTTTAATCTTACGGAAAAGTGGAAATTATCGGGGAGTGGCAGTTATGATTTTGATACCCGTGAAGTACAATATCTCTCTTTGTCCATTAACAGGGATATGCATTGCTGGCAATTATCTATTAATGTGATCCCGGTAGGGTATACCCGTTCATTCAGTTTCTCCATCAGCCCCAAAGCTTCCTTGCTGCAGGACCTGAAGATCAACCGAAACAGGTACTTCTCTACGTACTGATCTTACGGGTGGTATAATATTCTTTGGTAATAGCGAATATTTTTTCTTTCAGTTGTTCAGCTGTCTGATTCTCCACTTTTACAGCCGGTAAGAAATGGATTTCGATTTTTCCAGGCCAGAAGAAAAAACCCTTATTGGCAGGCAATACATTCCTGGTATTGAAAATAACAGCAGGTAATATGGCTGTTCCTGTTTCCACTGCCAGCTTAAAGGCACCATCATGAAATTTCTTTAATGGTTCATTAGTGCGGTTGCGGGTACCTTCGGGGTAGATGCACATATGAATCCCTTTTTTTAAAACCGCTTTCATCTTATCAAAACTCTGCCTGCGGCTGGTCTCACTCTTCCTGTCCACCAGAATTGAACCTTTCATGTAGAAAAAACCAAATAATGGCACTTTGGCAAATGATGATTTGGCAATGGTTTTATTCGGCCCCTGGATAAAAGGAGATGAGAGCGGTACATCCAGCAGTGAATTATGATTACAGGTAACAATATAGGTTTCTCCTTTTTTGAAATTCTCTTTGCCTTTTATTTTGAAATGGCAACCTGCTAACCTTAACCACACATTCATCCACAGGCGGGAAATACGTATAAAAATATCCTGTCCTCTTGGATCAGGTATCAGCCAGCAGAGCATGGCAGGAATGAATATGACCAGGAAAGTAATCATAAAGCTAAGCATAGCCCATAATGCCAGTATACCGCCAACTATTTCTTTCAGGATCTTCATGCTGGTAATATATCGCTGAAGTTAGTTTGTTTTACTGCCGGCCATTCATTTTTTAATACACTATAGTAGATGGAAGTGCGGCGGCGGTTATTCCACATGGTCATATGGCTGCGGAGAATACCTTCCTCAATACCACCTACATTTTGCAATCCTTTTCTTGCCCTTGCATTTTCCACATCAGTTTTAAATTCCACCCTTTCAAAATGCAATTCTTCAAAAGCGTAGTTCATCATGGAAAATTTAGCATGACGGTTTATTCCCGTGCTGCGGTAATCTTTGCCCAACCAGCTCCAACCGATTTCTAAGCGCAGGTCATGAAAAGAAATATTTCCCATGCTGCTGCTTCCTGCAATTTTTCCGCTGGCTTTATCAATAATGGTGAAGGGTCTGCGGCTTCCTGCTTCTTTGTCTGCAAATGCCATTTTCATCCAATGCTGCAATTGCGCTTCATCGCCAAGATTGTAACTGAAATAATACCACATATCAGTATCCTGCCGGGCAATATGAAGAAAATCATGATAGTCTGTTTCTTCAACTGGCCTTAATATCACCCTGTTTGTTTCCAGTATAAGATTATCCGGTATTATCATCTTTACTTATGATTTTAAAAGTTATAAACTCCAGTCAATGGGGTCGATCCCGTTTTTTACAAGGTATTCATTCGTTTTTGAAAAATGTTTACATCCTAAAAAACCTGCATGGGCAGAAAGAGGAGAGGGATGCGCCGCTTTCAGAATCAGATGTTTTGTTTCATCGATCAGTACTTTTTTCTCCTGTGCAAATTTTCCCCACAATAAAAACACTACATGTTCTTTTTTATCCGATATGGTTTTAATAACATTATCAGTAAACTGTGCCCACCCGATCTTAGAATGACTCATCGGCTCGCCGGCCCGAACAGTTAATGAAGCATTCAATAAAAATACTCCCTGTTGTGCCCAATGAGTAAGGTTGCCGTGAGTTGGGGGATCGATCCCTATATCATCCTGCAGTTCTTTAAAAATATTAACGAGAGAAGGCGGTGGTGGTACGCCATTTTGTACAGAAAAACAAAGACCATGTGCCTGCCCGGGACCATGATAAGGATCCTGCCCCAGTATCACCACTTTTACTTTGTCAAAAGGTGTAGTATTAAAAGCATTGAAGATGAGTCCGCCGGGAGGGTAAATGGTTTTACCCTGTGATTTTTCCGTTTTCACATGTAAAGCGGCCTGTTCGAAATAAGCTTTACTGAATTCAGTTTTCAACACTTCTTTCCAGGAGGCCTCTATCTTTACATCCATGCGATTTTCCTTTGGCTGCAAGCTAAAAAAAAATTAACTTCGCGGCTCGTTCTTTTAAAACTGGTCCGGTAGCTCAGTTGAATAGAGCAATTGCCTTCTAAGCAATAGGTCATTGGTTTGAATCCAATCCGGATCACAAAAAGCGTCACGTTATAAACATGACGCTTTTTTATTTATTCTTAGTACTATTCATTGTCAGACTCACATTCCCGGCAGCCGGAAACTATCCAAAAAGACATTTACTTTTTGCTCCGGCAATTCTTTTTTACTGAATGCATATAAGAAGCCGATGAACTTGCCATCTGTCCATGCTTTTATCTTCCAGTTATTCTTTTCCAGGTCACTCCAGTAATCAATTATGCCCCGGGTGTTTTCCTTATTATTCAGCAGGTGGCCACGGCCATAGCCCATGCTTTTAGTGATCTCAAAACTTGTTTTCAGGTAATCAGCATAAGATATCATCATGTCTTCTGCCAGTGCTAATTCAGTGATCGGGTTTAATAATTTAACACAGATCACACCATATGTCACTTCATCTTTGTTGCATTCACCTGAGTAGATCGAAGAAGAATCGGCGCTTTTACTCAATTCATATTTTATCTCGCAATAGCCATACACAAAACAACCTGAATTACTGACAGGATATTTTTTCAGGCTTTGGGCACTGGTTGTTAAAACAATCAGCAGGGAGGCAGATACTGACAACAGTCGGCGCATAGGGAAGCATAATTTGCATAAAGATAAATGCCATTGGGCAAAGGTTGCAGCCCCGTTGTTATTTATTATAAAATGGTCAGGACAAATCGATTAAATTGCAACCCTAATTGCCTGCTATGAGTAGTGTCTTTCATTATGGAACCGATCGGTTGACAGTGGAAAAAACAATTGCTATTGCTTCGGGAAAACTGAAAGCAGTACTGGGGCAGGATGCCATACGGAAAGTAAATGCCAGCCAGGCTTCAGTAAAGCAGATCGTGGAGGCTAACAAAACAGTGTATGGCGTAAATACCGGCTTTGGCATACTGGCCAATACCCCCATCTCGGCAGAAGATACGGCTACACTGCAATACAAAATTTTACAAAGCCATAGTGTTGGTGTGGGTGATCCTATATCCACAGAAGTGGCGAAGATCATGCTTATTACCAAAGTGCATGCACTGGCACAGGGTTTTTCGGGAGTACAGCTGTCTACATTGGAACGAATCACCTGGCATATTGAAAATGATGTGATACCGGTAGTGCCGGAGAAAGGTAGTGTGGGAGCAAGCGGTGACCTTGCACCTTTGGCCCATTTGTTTTTACCCCTGATTGGATTGGGAGAAGTATTTTATAAAGGCGCAAGGTGCAAGGCACAAGATATACTGCAGCAGTTTGGCTTATCGCCAGTACAACTGGGGCCAAAAGAAGGACTGGCTCTTATCAATGGTACTCAATTCATTTTATCCTTTGCTGTAAAAGCGGTGCAAAGAATGCATAATTGTTTAGAGGCGGCTGATATTATCGGGGCGATGAGCCTGGAAGCACTGACAGGTACCAAAGCTCCCTTCGATGCAAGATTGCATGAACTGCGACCTTACAATGGAAATAAATTAGTGGCGCAACGCTTACGGTTGTTACTGAATGATTCAGACATCATGCAAAGCCATGTGGATTGCGGAAGAGTGCAAGATCCTTATTCACTTCGCTGCATGCCGCAGGTGCATGGAGCAAGCCGTAATGCCTGGCTTCATTTAAAAGAACTCACAGAGATTGAACTGAATGCTGTTACAGATAATCCCATCATTCTTGGCGCCGATGATACGATCAGTGGTGGTAACTTTCACGGACAACCAATGGCCCTGCCATTGGACTATTGTTGCTTTGCGGCAGCAGAGATCGGCAATATATCCGACCGTCGCTGTTACTTATTACTCGAAGGTAAATGGGGCCTGCCTATGCTGCTGATGAAAGATGTGGGATTGAACAGCGGCTTTATGATTCCCCAGTACACTACGGCCGCATTAGTTACAGAAAATAAAACTCTCTGCTTCCCGGCCAGTGCAGATAGTATACCTACATCATTGGGACAGGAAGATCATGTGAGTATGGGCAGCATCAGCGGAAGAAAACTCAACAGGGTATTGGATAACCTGGAATTTATTCTTGCAATTGAATTACTTTCTGCCTGCCAGGCTATTGAATTCCGCAGGCCCTTAAAAAGTTCAGCCTTGCTGGAATTTGCTCATGATTATGTTCGTGAGTTTGTTGGCTTTGCAGAAGAGGACCGCATCTTCGCTGATGATATCAATAAAGTATCGGGCCTTATCAAAGATTTTTCTTTCGTGGAGAAGGTGAACAAATTTGCCAGTTCATTAAAAGCAGGGTTAAATGAAGGGTATGATTCCTTTACTATTTAACCGCAGGGTACAGGAGAATAAAGAGATTTCGCAGAGATACGCTGCGTGAATTTAGTGTTCCTATTTCCCGACAGCGAAACTCACATCTTCATCGCCGCTTCCAATGCCAGCTCCATCATTGGCTTTAATGCTTTTTCTCTTTCATCTGCTGAGATCTTTTCATGAGTGGGTATAATATCAGAAACGGTGAGCAGGGTAGCGGCTGTTTTTCCCAAATGCTTTGCATTGGCAAACAAAGCAAAAGCTTCCATTTCTACGGCCAGGCATTTATTTGCAGCAGCTACTTTAGGGATATCGCTGTTTTTGCGATAAAAAATATCGCTGGAATGAATATTACAATTCTTCAATGGTATGCTTAATTCTTTCGCCGCTTTCTTAATTGTTTTAAATGCTTTTCCCTGGTGGCGGATGCATTGATCCTTTATGCCCCATGCATAGCGGGCAAAAGTAGATTCGCTGGCTGCATAATCCACATTGATGAGATCAAATAGTTTCAGTTTGTTTGTATAAGCTCCGCAGGTACCAATGCGGATAATATTATCCACTTCATATTCTGTAAACAACTCGTAAGAATAAATACCGATAGAAGGACAACCCATACCACTGGCACCGATGGTAATTTCTTTTCCTTTATATGTACCGGTGAAATAAAAAGCATTACGGGTCTGGCTGACCAGTTTTACCTGCTGTAAAAAATTTTCGGCAATAAACCTGGCCCGGAGCGGATCACCCGGCATAAGGACAGTCCTGGCGATATCGCCTTTTTGGGCACTAATGTGAATACTCATTGGTTTGGTTTCAGTTTCTGAGTTGTGAAGATATTTAATTTGAAAGAGAATAACGACTTTTGCAGAGATTATGCTAAATGTTGAATGTTGTATTTTAATGATTATTTAATACACTTTGATTCAACATTTAGAATTCAACATTCAACATAATACAGCATGAGCACACTCACCAGGCAATACGACCCCATTAAATACAAAACACCCACCGGCAGTAAACTCAATTGCAAAGGCTGGATACAGGAAGCTGCTTTGCGCATGTTATTGAATAATCTGGACCCTGAAGTGGCAGAACGTCCTGATGACCTTATTGTGTATGGAGGAAGAGGGAAAGCTGCCCGTAACTTTGAAGCACTGGATAATATCATTGCCTCACTTAAAATATTGGAGAATGATGAATCATTGCTCATTCAGTCCGGCAAACCGGTTGGTATTCTAAAAACACATAAAGATGCACCACGGGTTTTAATCAGCAACTCACAACTCGTTCCCAACTGGGCCAACTGGAAACATTTCGACGAACTTGAAAAGAAAGGCCTGATGATGTACGGCCAGATGACGGCCGGTTCATGGATCTATATCGGCAGCCAGGGAATTGTGCAGGGCACTTATGAAACTTATGCTGCTCTTGCTGATAAACATTTCCACGGCACATTGAAAGGAACACTCAATGTAACCGCCGGCCTCGGTGGCATGGGCGGCGCACAACCATTGGCTATTACCATGAACGAAGGGGTGGTGTTGATTGCCGAAGTGGAAGAATGGCGCATCGACAAACGCATTGAAACAAGATACCTGGATGAAAAACATACCAGCATCGATGAAGCCATTAATGCTGCTATACATTACCGCCGTGAAGGCGAAGCGAAAAGTATTGGAGTATTGTGCAATGCAGTTGACCTGCTTGACCGCCTGATACAAAGAGATATCATTCCCGATACACTTACCGACCAAACCAGTGCCCACGACCCGCTGATTGGTTACATTCCGCATACACTCACTAATGAACAGGCCAGTATATTACGAACAGAAAATCCCGATGAATACATCCGCCGCAGCTACGAGAGCATGCACCTGCATGTGCAACTGATGCTGCAACTGATGGATAAAGGTGCTATCACTTTTGACTATGGTAATAATATCCGTGCAAGGGCACAGGAGTTCGAGAACCAGCATCCCGAAGCCAGTTTGGAAGACCTGAAAACAAAAGGCCGTTGCTTTGATTTCCCAGGCTTTGTTCCTGCTTACATACGGCCATTATTCTGCGAGGGCAAAGGCCCATTTCGTTGGGCGGCTTTGAGTGGCGACCCGGCCGATATTGCAGTGACGGATGAAGTAATCATGAATATGTTCCCGGAGAATAAAGGAATGATACGCTGGATGCAGATGGCCAAAGAAAAAATTGCTTTCCAGGGATTGCCCGCAAGAATCTGCTGGCTGGGGCAGGGGGAAAGAGAAAAAGCAGGACTAGCTTTTAATGAACTCGTACGCACCGGAAAAGTAAAAGCACCGATAGTAATCGGCCGTGACCATCTCGATACCGGTTCTGTTGCATCACCTAATCGTGAAACCGAATCTATGCTGGATGGCAGTGATGCCGTGGCCGACTGGCCTATCTTAAATGCACTGGTAAATACAGCAGGTGGTGCCAGTTGGGTTTCTCTGCACCATGGCGGTGGAGTAGGGATGGGGTACAGTATACATGCGGGCATGGTTATCGTTGCTGATGGTACGGATGATGCTGAAGCAAGATTGAAAAGAGTTTTAAGAAACGATCCTGGTATGGGTGTGATCAGGCATGCAGATGCGGGGTACGAAATTGCGAAAGAAACTCTGAGAGAAAATGGGTTGGATATTAAAGACCGTTTGAAGTGATAAACAAAAAGCCGCCTGATGGCAGCTTTTTGTTTTCATCAATTCCCGATGCGGCTAATTCACCACTTTAAAGGCAACACTTTGAGCCAGTAATTTATAGCCGTTATTCTCATACACTCTGAACATGTAATCACCGGCGCCATACCTGGGACTGGTGAAGGTCATGGTTCCCTCTTTCAGGCCTTTGGTGTATTTCCATTCAATGTATTCATTGGCATGGTAAGCTTTGGCACCATAAATGCCTATCCAGTCTGCATTAAAACCCGGAAGATTTTTAAATACTACTACTATGGGTTCGCCAACTTTGTAAACATTTTTCCCGGTATACAGTTGTGGCGTATTTACTTCAGCCGGAGGCGGTGGAGGCGTTACTACCGGCTCGCTTACCGGAACCTGCGCTTTTACTTCTGGCTGTACTCCAAACTCGACCCATTTGTAAGTGATGATACGGCGTATGAACCGGGATTCGTTGCCTCCGGACAAATGAAAGGTCAGAGAGAAATAAGGGTTCAATGTTCCATCCCTCTTCAGTCCCGGACCTTTTGGTACGGTAAAACTACCGATCATAGTGGCAGTGCCATTAGGTCCGGCATTAAGGTCAGCACTTTTACCAGAAGCAGGTTTCATAAATCCCCAGGTTCCAAAATCTGCCCATGCTGTAACATTGCCTGTCGGTTCTGCTGAAAGATTACTCACCAGTCCTTTAATTGTAACCTGCTCACCGGCTAACAAAGAGTCCTGGTGTCTTTTTACCGTCCATTCCCACTTAACATGTCCCCGGTAGGTATGAGTTTTCCGGTCAACGTTTGAATAATACTTCAATTCAAATGATTGCCCGTTACTGCCGGCCTTTCCAAGGAAGCTGTAAGTAGAGTTCCTTTTTTTTAATTCAGTTTCGTTTGTCATTTCATCTTTCACACTATGTTTCACCCACCAGCCTTTTGGCTGTGCAAAAATAAAAGCAGCAGGAAGCAGCAGGAGGAAAGCAGAGCATTGCAATCTTTTTATAATAATACTTTTCATAGCCTTTCTGTTAAGAACCTGAAGTTATTTCAGCAGCAAAGCGATTCCATTGATAACCGTCACTATAAGCTGTGAGATTACTCACGGCAGTGAAATGGTGGCAGCCTGCTGAAAATAATCCGGATCAGCCACCACTTATCTTTGCTGAAAATTTAGCAATGGAACTTGGCATCGGTATGTTTGGTGATAATCATTATGATAAAAACGGCAAACCGCAATCGGCAGGTCAGCGTTTAAGGGAACTCATAGAAGAAATAAAACTTATGGATGAGGTAGGGCTCGATTTCTTTGGCATAGGTGAGCATCATCGCCCCGACTATGCCGTATCGGCACCCGAGATTATTTTAGCTGCCGCAGCCACCGTTACAAAAAATATAAGACTCGGCAGTGCGGTGTCTGTTTTAAGTTCATCTGACCCGGTAAAACTCTACCAGAGTTTTGCTACGGTAGACCAGCTGAGTAATGGCCGGGCCGAACTGATGGCAGGCCGGGGTAGTTTTATTGAATCATATCCGCTGTTTGGTTACAACCTGGATGACTATGATGAACTGTTTGAAGAAAAGCTGGAGCTCTTATTAAAAATAAATAAAGAGAATCCTGTAACCTGGAAAGGAAAATTCAGACCTGCATTAAAAGCTCAGCAAGTATTGCCCCGTGCTGCTAATGATCATCTGAATATATGGATAGCGGTCGGCGGCACACCAGAAAGTGTATTGCGGGCAGGCCGGTATGGCTTGCCGGTGATCTTTGCTATTATCGGCGGCAACCCGGCACAATTTAAACCCCTGTTTGAATATTACCGGAAAGTGTATGTTCATTATGGTCATGATAAAATCAAATTCCAGGTGGGTGTTCACATGCATGCTTTCTTTGGTGATGATAGTCAAAAAACGGCTGATGAATATTATCCTGTCTATTCATCACAAATGAACAGGGTAGGCAGCAGCCGCGGCTGGCCGCCTTACCAGCAACAACAATATGATTTGGGGAAAGGAAAGAACGGACATTTAATAATTGGTGATGCCAGCGAAGCGATTGATAAAATTTTATATATGCAGGAACTTTTTGGTCTCACCCGTTTTTCTGCACATATGGATGTGGGTGGACCATCACATGCTTCTTTGATGAAATCAATAGAGATCTACGGAACGAAGATTGCTCCGAAGGTGAGAGAGGCGTTAAACGTTTAATTATAGCAATTCAATAGTTGAACCGGGTATCTTTTTCTGATTTTGAGGAGTTCTCCAAAGTTTATACCTTTCCGTATAATCCCCCCGCTTAATCCCCTCTTAGCTGATCTTGCCCTTTTAATAATAGCAACAAAAGTATTTTATTGTTTATCAGCACTGTGAATATTCTTTGGAATCAAAAATCTTCCTCTGCTCACTATAAAAATAAAGTCATGCATACCAAAAAACAGCACTGCATCTTTTTCAATGCACTCCCGGGTTTACTGATTTTGTTGTTTACTTTTTCTTCTGTTAACAGTGCAAAAGCACAAAGAACAGGAACTAATAAACCCATCACAGTATTACTTTTAAAAGATGCCCGGGCAAATGGGTATAAGATTATTGAACAGAATGGTGAGGTCTTTTTTGAAGCAGTGAAAGTGACTGATCCAAAAACAAAGAAACTGATTGAGGGATTGCATCAGCTTCTGTACCGCTGCAGCCAGAATGGGCCACAGGTGCCGGTACCACTTACATTTAACAGGGGGAAATCAGAACGGGTTAAAATTGCCTGCCTGATCCTCATTGAACCTAAAATACTTCTGGCTGACGAAGCTGTACCGGGACAATAATATACTCATCCATCAAAACATAACATTTATCTATATGAAAAAAATAACTTACCTGCTTGTATCAGCTATTATTACTTTATTACTTTTTCAGCAGGTTTCTGCCCAGACAAATTCAAACCAAAACATTCTTTTCATCTTCGATGCTTCCGGCTCCATGTGGGCAAAACTTGACAAAAGCACACGGATTCAGGTGGCCAAAGAAACCATAGGTAAACTGGTTGAAAAAATTGATGCTGATGATAATGTAGGCCTGATTGTATATGGGCATCGCAATGCATCCGACTGCAATGATATTGAAACCATGCTTCCAATAAAAAAAATAGATAAGGCCGGTTTTACTGCTAAAATAAAAGCATTGAACCCGAAAGGAAAAACTCCGATTGCCAAATCCATTAACCAGGCGCTGGCGCTGCTCAGGGGAATGAATGAACATGTCACCGTTATTTTAATAACTGATGGTCTTGAGACCTGCGAAGGCAATGCCTGCGAAACAGTAAAAAATGCAAGGGCAGCAGGCGTAAAGATCACCATGCATGTGGTGGGCTTTGGTATTGCCGAAAAAGATCTTGCCCCGCTGGAGTGTATTGCACAGGCAGGCGGTGGCCAGTATATACCAGCGAATAATGCAGAAGAGCTAGCCAATGCAATGGAACAAACGGTAAAAGAGGTTCCGGTTGGGGATGCATTTTTCTCTGTAAAAACCTCCTTGGAAGGAAAACTGAAAGATGCTACCATAAGGGTGTACAAGAAAGGGGAAACAAAAGATATTGCAATCGGAAGAACATACGAATCTAAGGAAACCAACCCCCGTGTACTGCAATTGCCCGCAGGAGTTTATGAAATAGAAGTAAGACCGGTTACAATAGAAGGTCATCCGGGTATTAAATTCTCCGATGTGGAAATAAAAGCAAAGGATACACTGCATAAAGACGTGGAATTTGAACAGGGAGTGGTGGAAATATTAGTAACCCGCAATGGCGCTTTGTCAGATGCCACCATTCAAATATTTCCTACCGGGACCAACAGGGCCACAGCAACCACCCGTTCTTACAATCTTTCAACACATAACCCTGCAAAATTGAAAATTCCCCCTGGTGTTTATGACATAGTTATTGCCTCAGTTGAAATTAGTGGCAGGCCTGAAATAAAAATATTGAAAAAAGAACTTGGCAGTGCCGGTAATTTAAATTTCACACACAACTTTGAATCGGGCGAACTTAGCATCGGCGCCAAACAGGGAGCAGGCTATGTTGATTGCACTATCAATATTATAAATACCAAAACAGGAAAAAGCGTTGGCGCCGGAAGAACCTACATGGATCCGAAAAATAATCCTAAAAAATTTATCCTTGAGCCGGGGCAATATAAAGTGGAACTGAAACCGGTGAAGCCGGCGGGATTGGGAGCGAAGTCAATTACAGTTGAAATAACAGCGAGAGGATTTGTGGAGAAAATTTTGGAATGGTAAAGCGCAATTAAATTTTTGTAACCCAATGACCATCTCTCCGATTCTGAAATTATTTTTTTTCATTCTCCTGTCATTTATCGGTTTTTGCGCCGGTATGGTTATCGCTTCTTTTATTATTGATAAAGAAAACGGGTTAGCTGCATCAGCTGATGCCTTGCTCTACGGTATTGCCGGTCTGATTGCTGGAGTGTTATTGGGCATTGTATCAGCGAGACACATGAATCAAAAAACTTTTCGTATTGCATTTGCCTGTGCCATCCTTTTATCATTGGCGTTAACTACATGGATCGTTTACCGGGTACAGACATTAAAGCAGCAGCAGCAGTCTGGATTTTTACCAGGCATGAACTTTAAAAATAAAGAAACAGCTTCGTTTTACTCTTTTGCAGCCGTAGTTGAAAAAGAGGAAGAACAACTGCCAGGAATGGGAATTGCAAAACCGCATCTCAGTGATGGTCATGTAATTTATTTTTATCACCTGCTGCCTATAGATATGCAGGCATGGCAAGTAAGACCGATGGACAGCATAGTGATTCACAAAGGAAAAAACCATTTTGAAATAACATACGCTCCTACCAGTTTTTTTCCGGAAGTGATGAAACTGGATTATGATCTGCTTTTATTGCGAACTCTTGCCCTGTCGAATGATTGGCTGGAGGTGGTGGTAAATAAACAAACAGAGCTTAGCTACTGGGTCAGCCGGAGTGATGCTGATTTTATCGACTGGCCCACATTCCTGTTAAGTGTATATTCCATAGAGCCGATCAATCCGCAAACCAACCCATTGCGATTTAAACCGCTTGATCATGCGAGTATTATTGCCACAACGCCGGAACGTTTTCCATTGAAACCGCTTGCGATTAAAGGTGATTGGGCGATGGTATCCACCCTGGGGCTCGACGACCGCATAGTGCCGCACGGATGGATCCGCTGGCGAAAAGACGATAGGTTGTTGATCAGGTTTTCGTTATTGAGTTGAGCGAATTGTGGCAACAATTGAATAAAAGTAAAAGTACTGCAATGAGAAAAGTATTATGTATCATTACTATGGCTGCCTTTGCTTTATTTTATCTTCTGCCGGCTGCTGCCCAGCCAAATGAAATACCCAATAGCGATTTTGAATATTGGTCGGGGGACAGGCCTGATGGTTTTGGCGCTTTCCAGGCCCCGAAATCTGCATATAAAGACCTTCAGACAGTATTTCAATCCAACGATGCCCATACCGGGAAACATTCCGTTCGTCTTCGCAACGGGTCATTGCATGAATATTTGAAGAAGAACCCGATACCCACAACTTATAAACCTCCGGAAATTATATTTCCCGCCGGCATCTGGACCTGTGCAGGTGACTGTCGTATTCCGCCCAAAGGAATGGAAGGATTCAAAAAGGCGCAATTCAAAGTAAGCAAACGCTACAAAACACTTTGCGGATATTATAAAGGAACTTTGTCCGGCGGCGACAAGTTGTT
>Ga0116143_10001074_pt1 | contig 34441 bp, 30 predicted proteins | sample AD_UKC034_MetaG_FD_89745 | JGI IMG/M metagenome (GOLD analysis project Ga0116143, IMG submission 89745) | Active sludge microbial communities of municipal wastewater-treating anaerobic digesters from USA - AD_UKC034_MetaG | ecosystem: Engineered > Bioreactor > Anaerobic > Digestate | place: USA... | reverse complement strand
GGACGAGATGCTCCGGACGCCGCCGACGTTCATGCTGGGGCTGTTCTTCCTGGCGCTGCTGCTGTGCATCGGCCGGCTCTACAAGGATGCCTGGGACCGGGTGGGCACGAAGAAGAAGGCCCCCACCGGACAGAGCCGATAGACCGTAGAAAGTCCTCCAAGCGATAAAAACCCGCCCGGATTCGATCCGTGGCGGGTTTTTTTTATCTGTTCCCGAAAGCCGGGGCCTAATGCCTGTCGCGCTGCGGCGAGAAGGTCTTCGAGACAAGAGCCCCCATCCCAAATCGAAGGGATGGGGGCTTTCTGTTTTTCCCAAGTGGGCGGGGTCTCAGCGGCTGAACGCCGTGCCCTGGGGGGAAACGAGCAGCTCCTCCCTGTCGGGACGGGACGTCCTGCCTTCCCCGTCCGGGGCGGATGCGCCGCCGGTCGTGAGAAGGCGGTCCTTTCGGAGCCTGAGCCGGTTCTCCTCGATCTGGTCGACGCCCAGGGCGCTGATTGCCAGCATCCCCGTGTCGAGGCGTTCGACCCAGCCCTTGGACTTCAGGTACCAGAGGTGGAACTCCACCAGCTCGTAAGGCTTGCCGAGGAGGCGGGCCATCTCGTAATCGCCCAGTCCCGGGTTTTTCGGGTTGCGCCGCCGCTGGACGTACAAGATGGAGAGCAGGCTCTCGCGCGTTTCCCGGTCGTCGCCGAAGGCGGTCCCGTCGCCGGCCTCGGAGGCGATCTTCCACTTGCGGTTCCAGTATTCCTGGTACTTGACGTCGTAGCCGGCGCGGGCCTTGGGGTCGGAGAGGACCTGATGGGCTTCCACCACAAGGCGGAACCGCTCGGGGTCCGCCGACTCCCGGTTGTCGGGGTGCAGCTTCTTGGCCAGGTGCCGGAAAACGCGTTCCACGGTGTCCGTGTCGGCGTTCGGGCTCAGCTGCAGCAGCTCGTAGTAATCGACGAAACCCGTATCGTTCACGGAAAACCCCTTTCCAGGTCGCCTGCGCCGTTCATCGGGGAAAGCGCGGGAATCGGCCCGACCCCTTTGAACGGGTGCGGCAAACCGTCGTCGTATGCTGACGGGGAAAGAGAACAGCAAAGCATGTGCCAAAAGCAGACGGCGGCGCTAGAAATGGGCACGAGGACTCCGGTTGCCCGGGTCCGGCGCGGTCGCCTACACGATCGGCTCGCCGTCGTTGATGCGCTCGTAGGCTCGGATGTAGGCGGCGATCATGTTCTCGAGGCGGTAGCGCTGGCGGGCCTCGCGCATGATCCGCTTGAGCTGGGGCTCGCGGATCTCGGGCGGGCGCCGGTGGAACCGCACGCTGTTCTCGAGGCCGTACCAGAGACCGCGGGCGTCGTAGTCCCGGAACAAAAAGCCGTTGCCCACGTCCTGGGGGGCCCCCGCGATCTTGAGACGAAGCTCGCGGATCTTGTCGTGGTAGCCGCCCGTGTCGCGGTTCGTCGCCGTGGCGCCGAAGATGTTGCCCACCTGGTCGATCTGTCCGCAGGGTTCGTAGAGCGACGCCCCGAAGACGTCGCTCGCGGCGGCATAGCCCAGCATGCACAGCTCCTCGCTGAAGGGCTGGTAGGCGATGCGCCCCCCCGAGGCATAGGCGATGCGCCCCAGGATCTCCACGTGGGTCCGGTCGCTGCCCACCCCGTCGCCGACGATGGCGATCTGGACGTCGGGGTGGTCCACCGAGAAGGGCCCGGCCACCTGTTCGAGCAGCTCCACCCCTTTCTGCGTGGGGTCGAGGCGCGAGGGCCAGAACAGCAGGATCGCGTCGGGGTCGACGTTGAGGCCCATCCGCCTCTGGAATTCGACGCGGTTGATGCCCTTGGCCTTCAGGACGTCGTCGTCGGGCCCGAATTTCTCGACGCAGAAGTCGCACCGCTCCGGGTACATGTAGGCGGGCGGCGCGTTGATGATGGCGATGGCCGTGCCGTGGAAGTACTTGGCCTTGACCTCGGTCCGCACGCCGGGCGGCACGAGGGGCCGGTCCATGAAGTAGTCGTAGACCACCTCCTTGAGGAACTGCTCGCCCACGAAGTTGATCAGGGTGGCGTTCTTGATGGCCGTGGCCTGACTGTCGACGCAGCGCCTGCCGTATTCCTCCGAGTAATAGAGGTTTTCGGAGAAGTCTTCCATGTCGACGCCGAAGAGCATCTCCAGGGGGATGTGGCCCGTGAAGACATTGTGTACCGTGTGCAGGACGGGAACCCCGCGGGCCTTCAGGTAGGCGTTGATGATCCCGCCCGCCATCCAGTCGTGGGTGTGGACGATCAGCCGGCCGCCGTGGCGGGCGCTGACGCTCTTGATGACGTTGTTGACGATCTCGCGCTGGAACTCGGCGGCGTTGAGCAGGGGGTTGCCGCCGTAGGCGCTCAGCAGATCGGAAAAGACGCCCGAGCTGACGAGGTGGATCTTCTCGGGGTCGATCTTGTAGCGCATCTCCCGCCACTGCTGCGCGCTGAGCCTGGACTCCCGCTGGAATCGCTTCTTGAGGTTCAGCAGGGCGAGGTGGACGTCGACGCCCCGCTCCGTCAGCCCCTCGCACAGGGCCGAGATGACCTCGCCCTGCCCGCCGCTCTTGCCGGAGATGTACTTGGCGAGCCCCCCCAAATCCTCGGGGAGCCGCCCCGTCTCGGGCGTGATGATGAGCACGGCGGGCTTCTCCTTGCGCGTGAGGATCTCGAACCGGAGGATGGTGACCGTGAGGATGTCGATCTTCCGCGTCAGGATGTGCACCGCGCTGGCGAGCGAGGCGCCGTAGGGGTTCTCGTAGCGGCTCAGGGACGTCTCCCGGCCGGTGGGCCGGTGGATGAAAAACAGGTGATCCGCCGCGGTGAGGTGGCGCCAGTGGGTGAGCAGCTCGCCGCCCGCCTTCCGGGCGATCTCTTCCATTTTCTCGATGTCCCGGAAGAGGTCGAGCTGGGCGGGGTCGTCGAGCCAACCCCCCGTCTGCACCTCCATCGCGGCCCGGTCGGCCCCTGCCGGCGCCGGGATCTCCAGAACCGGGCAGCGGTCGGCATCGACGGTCCGGGCCAGTTCCGCCGGCGTGACGACCTCGATGCCCGGGAACTCCGTGAGGGCCCCGGCCAGCTCCCGCCAGAAATCGTGCATCCCCGGGTCACCGGCGCCCGGTGCGCCGAAGGTCTCCACCCCGGTGCCGATAAGCAGGACGCCTTCGGTCTCCGCGGCGATGCGCCCGAGGTAGGCCCGGGCTCCGGGGTCGCCCTGCGCGGACCGGGCGCCGATTGCTTCGCTGAGCCCTCGATGCCGCGGGATCAAGAGCAGCCTCGACCCGGCGGTGCGGCACAGCCCGCCGGGTGCCCCCGGGCCCGTCATCTCGCAGAGCATGGCCGAGTAGCCCATGTCGGCGACGACGGCGGCGATCTCGCGGTTACAGATCAGATCCGTGTTGCAGAAGGACGTGGGCCGCGTCCCGAAGTGCTTGGCCAGCCGATCGCGGTGCAGGGAGACCTGGTCCCGGAACTCCTGCCTGCGCGGGTCCTCGAAGAGACTCGCCAGCGAGTGGTAGTGCGTCTCGTCGAGGAACTCGACCCTCGCGCCGTCCCGCCCGGCATCGAGGAGGTCCTGGAGGGCGCGGATGACCTCGCTCCGGTAGAGTTCCGCCTGAGCGAGGAAGGTGCCCGAGACGCTGACGGCCGCCTTGAACTCGGGGCAGCGTCCGACCAGCTCCGCCAGCATCCGGATGGCGGGCAGGTAGCACCGGGCCGCCCTGTCCGCAAAGAACTCCCGGTTCCGCTCGTCCCAGAGAAACTTGTCGCGTTCCGGGTGGAGCAGGCAGGGGTGGTGGAGCTGGAAATAGAAGATCACGGACACCATGGGGCGATTCACCTTCGCTGGTTGTCAAGCCGCGGGCGGCAGCGGTTCATGGCCGGTCGCCGCCCGTGCCGGCCCCTTCCTTCAGCGCTTCCCCTTCGAAGTCGCCGCCGACGGGGGCGCCGCCGACGGGGAAAAAATCGGGATAGTGCCGCTGCATGGCCTCGACGATCCGGTCGAAGGGTATGTCGGCAAAGGTCCCGTGGTCGCGCAGGTACTGCATGTGACGCCGGCCCCGGCTGTCGAACTCGTGAAAGAGGCAATCCGACGTGCCGTCGAATTCCAGGGGCCTGACGCCGAACTTTTCGCAGAGGCTCATGTTGAAGGTCGGTGTGACCTTGAGCCACCGGCCGTCCAGAAACAGCTCCGCGTAGCCGTGGAAAACGAATTCATCGGTCTTCATGAGCCGGCGGAGCCTCTCCGTGCTCAGGTGGTTCTTCACGTCGGCAAACCCCACCCGCGCGGGAATCCCGGTCGCGCGGGCGACGGCGGCCAGGGCGATCGCCTTCGCCACGCAGTAGCCCCGGCGCCTGCCGATGATCACGCTGGCCTTGAAGGCCTCGGGCACAAGCTCGATGTTGTAGGGGTCGTAGACGAGTTCGTCGCGGACGGCGCGGAAGAGGCTCACGGCTTTCTGCGTTGCCGTTTCCCCCTGTGCCCGGGTCCGGGCGAAGTCGACGACGGTGTCGGACGCCGAATCGATGTAAAACGTCGGCAGAAGAAAGGGGCGGAGATCTTCCGGAGCCTGCGCTTCCATGCGAACCCCCTCCAGCTTTCCATGGGTGTTCCGGGCGGGCATGCCCGCGTCACGGTCAACGGCGACAGGATAGCGCAGATTTTAAATCCATTCAAGGGGTTAAAAGTTCGCTGCCGGAAAGCCGGCCCGGGAGTGGATTATGAAAAGCCTGCCTCGAGCGAGGCAGGCCTTGAAAGGGTTATGGCCTTTACGAATTAAAATTCCTTGCACCAAGGTGCCGGGAATGTAGAAACTTGAGCAGCCGGGTTATCCGTGATCATGCTCGCTTACCCCGCTGCAAGCTGCGGGGAATGCGCGTGCACTCGTTTTCAAGATGATGGATTCATTCATGGAGGGAAGCGTCGTTGATCCCCTCCATGAACGAATAGGAGAGAGGTAGATGACAGAGAGAGTCCGATTGCCGTTCGCGGGAACGGGTGCTTTCTGTTTGGGTCCCTGCCGTCCCTCCCGGTTTTGGATTCATTCATGGAGGGGAGCGTCGTTGATCCCCTCCACGAACGAATAGGAGAGAGGTAGATGACAGAGAGGGTTCTATGTGAGCCCGGAGGCTTTTTTCTAAGAGCGGCCCTCGGCCTTGGACTTGCCGAGCAGCTTTTCGTAATAAAACCGGTTTTCCGTCGAAGCCGGCAATGCTCTAGGTTTCCTTGCGTTGCGGATCTGACGGTCGAACCAGAACCTGAAATTGACCGTGGATGCCTTCTTGCCGTTCATGCTGTCTCGCTTGCCTCGATTCTCTTCGTGTTTTCGATCGGTTTATACCCGATCGGAACGCCCGGTTGAATCGGAGCGAGTCTGATTTTTCTGTAAGAGAGACACCGACAACCGCGTCCAAATTCATCTTACATAATGGCAGATAATTCCTCTTTGCGGAACGAGTTGTGTACAATTTATACCTGTAACCCGAAAAAGGCAAGGGGTTTGACAGGAAAAATTTTACGGATGGGGGAAGTCGCTTCAATCCTGCCGTTTTGCGGGCATGAGGGTCCGCAGGACATCCTCTTTGCCGATCACGCCCACGAGGCGGTCGCGATCGAGCACGGGCAGGGTGTGGATGTTGTTGTTGACCATGAGTGTGGCGATGTCCTCCAGGGTCGCGTCCGGGTCGATCGTGATCGGGTCGGGCGTCATGGCCTGCGCCACCGTTGTGGCCACGATCTTGCCCATCTCCTTTTCCAGGCTCCGGTAGGAGGTCAGGGGGATGATGCCGTCGAAAAAGGTGAACAGGGAGGGCAGGGGAAATTTCTTCTGCTGAACGATGAGATCGTCCTGGCAGAGGATCCCGACGAGCCGTCCCTTGTCGTCGACGACGGGGAGCCCGTTGAAATGGTTCTCCAGGAGGAGCTTTGCCGCCTGCGTGATCTCCGTGTCGGGTGTGACGGTGACCACGTCCTTTGTCATGATGTCTCGGGCCTTGAGCATGGCACGTTGCCTCCCTGTTGCGACCCCGCGATGCCCCCTTCGCGTCCGTCCTCAAGGGGAAGGGGTCTTCTGCCGATAAGTAGATCAAGGACAGCGGATGGATCCGGTGCCGGGCCGTCACGGAAACCCGGGACTCATCCCTCCCGGACGGACCCGGACCGTTTCAACCCCTGATCCGGCCGGCAGCGTTTCAATCTTCTCCTTTCTTCCTTTTCCCCCCGGGCCGCACCACCCGGGGGGACCTGCATGGGGCGACCGGCGGCCGGTGATCCGTGCAAGGGACAACGCGAAGCGGGCAGCGTCCGGCGTGCAGGGGCAGGACCGTCGAGACTCGGGTTTTCCCTCGAACCCCGGTCCCCGAGTCCTGTGCCGTGCGTCAGGCCCTGCTTCTGCGGATCACCAGGCGGCAGCACCCGATGATGTTGTCGGGCGTGTAGAGGGCCAGCTCGTCCCGGTAGAAGCGCGGGTAGAGGTCCCGGATGATCGCGTCCTCGTCGCGGGGGTCGTTGCGGATCTCCTCGCAGAGGGCACGGGCGGCTTCCCGGGCGTCCCGGAAGGCCTGTCTGGCGTCCTCGCCCACAAGCGGCCCCTGGTGCGCAAGGCACAGGATCCGCGGCTCGAGGGCTTCCAGCCGGTCGATCGTGGTCATGTACTCCGCATAGCCCGTGAAGAAGATCGGGAAGAACCCGATGCGGGGGATGCGGAAACCCAGGCTGTCGGAGCACATCAGGGCGTCCAGGGCCGGCACGTGAACGAGGATGTTGCCGATGGCGTGACCCCCGACGTGGAGAAATCGGAGGGCCGGGCCGCCCAGCTCCAGCGTGTCTCCGTCTGCGGCCACCCTGGCGCCTTCCACGGAAGGCGGCCGATCGATCGGCGGCCGCCCGGGCTTCAAGCCCCGTGATGCGAGAAACTCCGACATGAAACGGTCCTCGGCCACGAGTGCGGCCGCCGTCTTGGGGTGGGCCAGGAATTCCCGGGCTCCGGGCCCGACGACGACACGGGCTTCCGGGTAGCGTTCCTGCAGGGCGGGCAGCCCGTTGATGTGGTCCCCGTGCGGATGCGTGACGATGAGGTAATCCGGTCTCGCCCCGAGGGCCTCCATCTGCGCGATGACCGCGTCGGCCGTGGCGGAGATGCCCGTCTCCACGAGGGCCGATGCCGCCTTGCCCCGAATCAGATACAGGTTGAAAAAGGGATTGCCCAGCAACCAGAGCCCGTCGGCCAGGCGCCGGGGATCATCCGCCTCGATCCGCTGCGAAGGACGTCCCATGGCCCGCGAATCACCCGCCCTCGTAGCCCTTGAAGCTGCGAAGGGAAACCGATTTGCCGGGGTACTGGAAGACCTCGTATTCCGTCTTCCGGCCCAGGATCTTGTCGATCTGATCCTGCAGCGCCGTGCGCTCCTTGCTCGCGAACCACCTCTTCCAATCGTCCAGTGCCTGCCAGGTGCTGATGACGAGATACTCCTCGGGGTTGTCGGCGCTGCGCAGCGTCTCCCCGGAGATGTATCCGGGCTGACGGGACGCGAGCGTCCGGAGTTGCGTGATGAGATCCAGAAGAGCCGCTTCCTTGTCCTGCGTGACCTTGCGTTTGATGAGCACTTTGACGAGCATGTTCACGCCTCCTCTCTTGGATTTCCTGCGCGCGTCTTTATCATAGTCTCGACGGGTCCGAACTTCAACGAAAAACTCTTCCCGGACGGCGCAGCTTCTCAATCCTGTTGACAAATCGGGACGGGGATGCAATTTATAAACGATCGGATACGAATCGTCCCGGCGAGCCGTATCCGGGGTGCAAGGCCGGCTCCAGCCGGTTTTTTTGGTTCCGCGCCCGGGGAAAGAAAGAACCGATGGCCGCCGACGACCTCTCCCGTCTCACGATCGACAAGTCTGCAAAGACCGCTCGGCCGGGCCTGCGAAAAAAGCCGCTGCTCGTCATCGGCGGTGCGGCTCTCCTGGCGCTGGCGGCCGCCCTCTACGCGACGGGGGTCTTCAGCACCGCCCAGTCCGTGGAAACGGCCACGGTGAGCCTGACCTACCCCTCCCAGTCCTTCACGGTCCTCAACGCGAGCGGTTACGTGGTGGCCCAGCGCAGGGCCGCCGTCGCCTCGAAGATCACGGCCCAGCTCCTCGAGATCCATGTCGAGGAGGGAAGCCGGGTGAAGAAGGGCGACGTCATCGCAAGGCTCGAGGGTGCCGACGCCGCCGCGGCAAGGGACCAGGCCCGGGCGAACCTGGATGTCGCCCGTTACACCCTCGAGCAGGCCCGGGCGGAGCTGGAGGACGCGAGGGCGGCCTACGAGAGGGAGAAGGGGCTTCTGACCCAAGAGTACACGACGAAGGCCGCTTTCGACTCGGCGGAGGCCCGATTCCGGAAGGCCGAGGCCGGCGTTGCGGGGGCCCAGTCGGGCCTGAAGGCCGCCGAGGCGGCCCTCGAGGCGGCGAAGGTGAACCTGGAGTACACCCTCGTCCGGGCCCCCTTCGATGCCGTCGTGCTCACCAAGAACGCCGACATCGGGGACATCGTGACCCCCCTGGGCGCTGCCGCGAATGCCAAGGCCGCCGTCGTCACCATCGCCGACATGCAGTCGCTGCAGGTCGAGGCCGACGTGTCGGAGTCCAACCTCGAGCAGGTCAAGACAGGCCAGCCCTGCGAGATCCAGCTCGACGCCCTGCCGGACAGGCGGTTCCGCGGCGTCGTGCACATGGTCATCCCCACGGCGGACCGCACGAAGGCCACCGTGATGGTGAAGGTCCGCTTCGTCGAGACGGACCCCCGGGTGCTCCCGGAGATGAGCGCCAAGGTCGCTTTCCTGTCGAAGCCCGTGGGGGCCGGCGAGGAGAGCCCCCGCACGACGATCAACCCCGCGGCCCTGGCGAAGCGCAACGGCAAAACGGTCGCCTTCGTCATCCGGGAAGGCCGGGTGCAGGAGCAGGAGGTCACAACGGACGGGAAACTGGGCGATCTGCTCATCGTGACGGGCGGCGTCAAGCCCGGCGACCGCGTGGTCCTCAACCCGCCCGGGGGCCTCAAGACCGGCAGCCGGGTCAAGCAGGCGGAGAAATAAAGACAGAAGGGCAGAAGGTGTAAAGGTGAGAAGGTCGGAGAAGCTCAGCGCAGATGATCGTCAGCCGGCGTATCCACCCTTCTTACCCTCTTGCCCTCTCAACTTCTCGATTTGAGAAAGGCCATGTCCGATCCGACCTCTCCGACCTCGATTTGTGACGAACACGGGCCTGCTCCCGCGCTCGAGCGTCAGCCGGTCATCGTCGCGGTGCGCAACGTCAGCAAGTCCTACCGGCGCGGCAGCCACGTCATCCCGGTGCTGCGGGAGATCGAATTCGACATCCGCGAGGGGGAGTTCCTCGCGCTGATGGGCCCCTCGGGGTCGGGCAAGAGCACGCTGCTGAACCTCATCGCCGGGATCGACAAGGCCGACAGCGGCTCGATCGTCGTCGGCGGCGTCGACATCACGGCCCTCGACGAGACGGAGCTCGCCCGCTGGCGCGCCACCCATGTGGGGTTCATCTTCCAGTTCTACAACCTGATCCCGGTGCTCACGGCCTTCGAGAACGTGGAGCTGCCCCTGCAGCTCACGGGCCTCTCCCGTGCCCAGCGCCGCGAGCACGTGGAGACGGCCCTTCGCGTGGTGAACCTCGCGCACCGGATGGATCACTACCCCTCGCAGCTCTCCGGCGGCGAGCAGCAGCGCGTGGCGATCGCCCGGGCCGTCGTCACGGACCCCACAATCCTCGTGGCCGACGAGCCCACGGGGGACCTCGACCGCGCCTCGGCCCGGGAGATCATGGCCCTCATGTGCCGCCTGAGCCGCGAGTCGGGCAAAACCATCATCATGGTGACCCACGATCCCAAGGCCGCCGAGGCGGCTCAGGTGATCCTCCGCCTGGACAAGGGCGTTCTGAACCATGGGCATCCTTAAGCTCTTCCTCCGCAACGCCTTCCGCCACAAGTTGCGCACGGGGCTCACCATCCTGGGCATCACCATCGCCATCCTCGCCTTCGGGATGCTGCGGACCATGGTCAACGCCTGGTACGCGGGCGTCGAGGCCTCGTCGGCCAACCGGCTCGTGATCCGCAACGCCATCTCGCTCGTCTTCCCCCTTCCCCTGGCCTACAAGGACGGGATCCGTCGGGTGAGCGGCGTGACCCTCGTCTCCTGGGGCAACTGGTTCGGCGGCGTCTACATCGAGGAGAAGAACTTCTTCCCCAACTTCGCCGTCGAGCCCCGCAGCTTCCTCGCCCTGTACCCCGAGTACCTCATTCCGGATCTGCAGCGGGCAACATTCCTGAGCGACCGGAAGGGCGCCGTCGTCGGCCGGAAGACCGCCGAGCGGTTCGGCTGGAAGGTGGGGGACGCGGTCACCCTCAAGGGCACGATCTTCCCCGGCAACTGGGAGTTCACCATCCGGGGCATCTACCGGGGCAAGGACCGCAGCGTCGACGAGACCCAGTTCTTCTTTCACTGGGAATACCTCGACGAGACGATGAAGAAGACGGCCCCCCGCCGCGCCGGCCAGGTGGGGTACTACATGATCGGGATCGCGAACCCGAACCTCGCGGGCGAGGTGAGCGCGGCCGTCGACGCCACGTTCAAGAACTCGCTCGCCGAGACCCTCACGGAGACGGAGAAGGCCTTCCAGATGGGCTTCGTCTCCATGACCGAGGTGATCCTCATCGCCATCCAACTCGTCTCCGTCGTGATCATCGTCATCATCATGGCCGTCGTCGCCAACACGATGGCCATGACGGCCCGCGAGCGGATCGGGGAGTATGCCGTCTTCAAGACCCTGGGCTTCGGGGGCTGGTTCATCGCGGGCCTCGTCTTCGGGGAGTCCCTCTTGATCAGCCTGCTGGGAACGGCGGTCGGGATCGCACTCACGTTCCCGGCGGCGGAGGCCTTTGCCGACTACCTGGGGGCCTACTTCCCCATCTTCTTCGTGGAAACCGAAACGGTCCTCATGGGCCTCGCCGCGGGGGTGCTCGTGGGGGTCGTGGCGGCCCTGTTCCCCACGTGGCGGGCCGTCAACATCCGTATCGCCGACGGCTTGAGGAGGATCGGCTGAGGACAGTGGAGGAAGTGAAGGAAGTGGAAGAAGTGGAAGAAGTGGAAGAAGTGAAAGAAGTGAAAGAAGTGGAAGAAGTGAAGGAAGTGGAAGAAGTGAAGAAAGCTTCGGGTTCGGCTTCCTCTCCGGACCCTTTACTCTGAACCCAGGACCCTGTGCCCGAAATGAAAGTACCCGTTTCGTACAGCTTTCGGAATCTCTGGACGAGGCGCCTGACGACGGTGCTCACCGCCGCGGGCATGTCGCTCGTCGTCTTCGTCTTTGCGGCGATCCTGATGCTGGCCGAGGGCCTGCAGAAGACCCTCGTCGAAACGGGCTCCTGGGACAACGTGGTCCTCATCCGCAAGGGGTCCCAGTCGGAGGTGCAGAGCGGCATCGAGCGGCTCCAGGCCTCCATCCTCGAGACGCAGCCCGAGGTGGCCGTGGGGGAGGGGGGAAGGAGGGTTTTCGCCAAGGAGGTCGTGGTGCTCATCAGCCTTCCCAAGCGCGACACCGACAAGCCCTCGAACGTCACCATCCGGGGCATCGGCGGGCAGTCGCTGGCGATGCGCCCCCAGGTCCGGCTCACGGAGGGGCGGTTGCCCCGGCCGGGCTCCGCCGAGATCCTGGCCGGCCAGGGCGTAGCGCGGCGGTTCGCGGGCGCCGGGATCGGCGAGACGCTTCGCTTCGGCATGCGGGACTGGACCGTGGTGGGGGTCTTCGATGCGGGCAGCACGGGGTTCAGCTCCGAGATCTGGGGGGACGCGGATCAGCTCATGCAGACCTTCCGCCGCCAGGCCTACTCGTCGCTGATCGTCAAGCTGAGCGACCCGTCGGCCTTCGAGGCCTTCAAGGCCCGCGTCGAGTCCGACCCCAGGCTGACCGTCGAGGCCAAGCGCGAGACCCGCTTCTACGCCGACCAGTCGGAAGTGATGACGAAGTTCCTGAGGATCCTGGGGATGTCGCTGACGATCATCTTCTCGCTGGGTGCGGTCATCGGGGCCATGATCACCATGTACGCCGCCGTGGCGAACCGCACCGCCGAGATCGGCACGCTGAGGGCCCTGGGGTTCCAGCGCCGCAGCATCCTGGGAGCCTTCCTGATGGAGTCGCTGCTGCTGGGGCTCATCGGAGGCGCCGCGGGGCTCTTCTGCGCCTCCTTCCTACAGCTGTTCACGATCTCGACGCTCAACTTCCAGACCTTCTCGGAGCTGGCGTTCTCCTTCACGCTCTCCGCGGAGATCGTCTGGCAGGCCCTTCTGTTCTCGATCGTCATGGGGTTCGTGGGGGGCGTGCTGCCGGCCCTGCGGGCCTCGCGGATGAAGATCGTCGATGCGCTGAGGACGACCTAGGCAGGGCCGAGGGAACAGGTGACGGGAGCATCCCTGTCTCGGCTCTTTCCCGTCACCTGCCGCCTGCGAGCCCTCACCCCGGCCGATGCAGGCGTGAGGACCGGACCCGGCAGGCCGGATAGACAGGACAGACTAGATCGGCGAGCCCGAATGGGCTGCAGGCTGACGGTCCGATTCCGTCGGGGCTTGGGCGCCTTCGTTCGAGGGGGGCGAGGCCGACGGCTCGTCCTTCTTTCCCGCCGGGTCCACGAACCGGTAGATCAACTCCCCCCGCTTCACCATGCCGAGATCCTGCCTGGCCACGGACTCGATGTACCGGGGCTCTTCCCGGACCAGGACCACCTCGCGCTTCAGGCTGTGGTTCACGGCCTCGAGCCGTGCATTCTCCGCCCGCAGATCGGCGAGCTTTTCCTTGAGACGCTGGTTGTCCAGAAGCCCCCGGTTTCCGAAGACGATGAAGAAACCCACGAAGAGGATGATCAGAAGCAGGTATCGACCGATTCGCATGCCCACCCCGGCAGCCGTTCCGCTTTCCCGATTCGAGGCAATGAATACACCCCGCCTTCTGGAAATCGCATGCAAGAATCGTGAAATGCAATCGGAATATAATAAGAAAATACAGCGAATTAGGCATGATTCGGTGCGGGCCCGACGCTTCCCCGCGCAGACGGCCTTTCGGGCCGGGCCCGGCGGCGGCTTCCTGCAAAGGCGGACGACGCGATAGCGATCCCGCCGATGCGATCGGGCCGGGTGTGGACATTTTTCAGGGGAGGTCTTTACAGGGGATGAAGCAAGGACTACATTTTTTGTAGTAGGGCGGCACTAAAACCGACGGTTCATACTTTTTCATGAACCGGCAATCCTACTCGGGGTGCGGGACCGGACGGCCGCTTCGCGGTGATCGTCGGTCCGGGCAAGAAAAACGAAACCATCTTTAAATGAGGGCACTCTTTTTGCAATAACGAGAGTCAGAAGAGATCCTGCGGCACAGGGAGGTGCGCTATGAGCAGCCGGTATCCGTCTCCCGTCAAGGTTCTCGTCGAACTTCTCTTTGTCGTCTCCGTCATCCTGATCTGCGCCGGAGCCGCCTTCGGCAAGCTCGACGAGTTCGTCGGCCACCCCATGTTAGCCTTTGTCCTCTTTTGCGGCGCGGTGTTCCTCTGGTACCGGTTCCAGGAAACGTGATAAACCCTTGACCGTCTCGTAACGCCTCAACGGAACGCCCCGGCCGGGCTTTTCGCCCCGCCGGGGTGTTCGGTCTCCGCCGGCTCGGGCCCGCTGGCGCAGCGGCGGGATCCGCATGCGGAGACCGCCCGTCGTGTACGCGCCGTCTACCTTCTCAAGCCAGGAACGGTCTGTTCTTCCAGTCCCCCGACTCGATGACGTCCAGCTTTGCCGTCGGCCTGTTGTACAGGTAAACCCATGCCGGCAGGCTCTCCCCGCCCGCCTCGACGCGCATGACGGCCCGGCGGAACTCCGAGCGGGCGTCCCCGTAACCGCGGAAGTCCTCGACGATGTCGAGCATTTCGAAGGCCTGGCGGTTGTCCTGGAGGCGGTACAGCTCGCCCTTCACGACCTGCCCGTCCCTCCTGGCCGGGATCAGGCAGGGGTAGCCCCTGCGGGAGTCGAAAAGAATCCCGGGCGCCTGGGCCTCCCGGCGGGTCGTGGGGTGCGCCCAGGCCTCGAGCAGGTGGTGCCGCGCGAAGCCCTTCATGAGCGTCCCGTAGACGAAGATGTGGTCGATGCTCCACGGGGCCTCGCGCCCTGCGGAGACGGCCGTGAGCATCCGGTCGTCGAGCCCGTGGGAAAGGAGCCCGTCCCGCAGCGCCGCCGCGTAGTCCAGGCGCGGCGGGTAGAAGGTGCCGGCAATGCGGTCGGCGAACACCCGGTAGGCCACGGCCTCATGCTCCCGGCCGTCCTCGGTGAGCACGATCGTCTCGAAGGGCCGGTAGCAGCGGGGCACAAGCTTCTTGGCCTCGATGGCCGCCCAGCCCCCGGGCTTGACCTCGAAGAGGACGCCCGGCACGGCCTGCCCGTAGCGGCGCCGGAGGTTCGAGACGCGCCCCCGGTTTTCCCGCTCGCGGTAGTTGAAGATCATCTCGTGGTCGGGCAGCCAGGCGTTGGCCACCTTGGCCTTCATCGGGTAGTCATACCCGTTTCTCGCGCACCACTTCGTGAGGCTCTTCTCGTTGATGTCGGAGGAGTAGGCGAAGTAGAGGGCGGCTTTGTCCATGAGGCGGTCCTTTCGGGTATTCTCTACAATGACTATAACGCCCGAGGCGCTGCCGCGTCAATCGCGGGACGCCGGTGGCCCAGAGCAATACGCTCTTATTCTTTTCCGAGCTTCCTATCTTCCTCCCTTCCATTCTTCCGCCGTTGACATCGCCTTCCGGCACTCCTCGAGGAGAAACTCCCGGCTCACCCCGTGATCGATGAAGTCCCAGGGCAGAAACTCGGCGGGGTCCTTTTCGCGGTACACGTAGTAGTCGGCGTTGACGTTGACCTGCTTCAGGGCCCGGGGCCAGTTGCCGCCGCCGGCGTGGACGGCCAGCAGGATCTCCCCCACGCGCCGGTCGCCCAGCGACAGCAGGGCCTGGACGTAATTCCACTTCGGCAGGTCGTGGATGACGCCGACGGCGCGCTCCTTCCCCAGGGCCCGCTTGATCCTCTGGATGCGCCTGCGCACCAGGGCCGCGTCGGCCAGCGGAAGCCACTGGAAGGGCGTTGCAGGCTTGGGGATGAACTGGTTGACGCTCAGGGTGATCCGGCGGAAGCGCCGGGTTCCCTTCGTGGTCTTCACGGCGTGGTGCCCGATCCGGCGCGTCAGCTCGACGATCGCGTCGATGTCCGCCTCCTCTTCCGTGGGGAGCCCCACCATGAAGTAGAGCCGCAGGTTCACGATGCCGTGCTCGACGAGATGCCCCGCGGCCCGGAAGATCTGCTCCTCCGTCACCCCCTTGCGGATCACGTCGCGCAGCCGCTGGGAGCCCGCCTCGGGGGCCAGGGACACCATCTCCACGCCGGATTCGGCCAGCAGCGCGGCCAGCTCGCCCGAGACCCGGTCGACCCGGAGCGACCCGATGGAGAAGCCGCCCCGTGCCGCCAGCGCCTGACGGCAGATGTCGGCCAGCTGCGGGTGATCGGAGACGGCCGTGCCCAGCAGCCCGACACGCCCCTTGCGTCGGAGCCCCTCCTCCAGCGGGGCCGCCAATGCGGCGAGGCTGCGGAAACGGGCCGGCCGGTAGACGAACCCGGCGGGGCAGAACCGGCACCCCCGGAAGCAGCCCCGGCTGACCTCGGTCAGGAACATGTCGGCAAACTCCGTCTCGGGGGTGGTGATGACCTGGTGCGTCCGGTGGGCGTCGATCTGCCCGACGTGCCTCACCCGGATCCTGCGCGGGAAGGACGGGTCGGCGGGCTCGAAGGCGTCGATGCGCTGCCCGGGCCCGTAATGCACGCGGTAGCAGCCCGGGGCGTAGGCCCCCTCGACGACCCGCTGCACCTCGGCGAGGATCCCCGAGCGGGTTGCGCCGCCGGCGCGCAGGGCCCGGTAGCGTTCGAGGAATTCCGGCACCATCTCCTCGGCCTCCCCCAGGAGGAACAGGTCCAAGAAGGGGGCGAGCGGCTCGGGGTTGAGCATGACGGCGATGCCCCCGCCCAGGATCAGCGGGGCCTCCTCGCCGCGCGCCTCGGCGGCAAGCGGGATGCGCCCCCCGGCAAGCATGGCCAGGATGTTCGGGTAGTCGTTCTCGAAGGAGACGGAGAAGGCGACGATGTCGAAGTCGCAAAGCGGCCGGCCCGACTCGAGACTCGTAAGGGGAGTCGACCCCGGGGGGAAGGTCCCTTCGTCCCCGGGGTCCGGAAGGAAGACTCTTTCGCAGAGGAAAGAGGGGGAATCGTTGAGCAGGGCATAGAGCGTCTGGAACCCCAGGTTCGACATGCCCGTCCGGTAATGGTTGGGGTAGGCCAGCGCGATGCGGATCCGGCCCCGCCAGGGCGCTGTCACGTAACCATCTTCTTTCGAAAGGGGGGAGGGTTTGCCCTGTTTGCGCCTCCCGGCCATGCTAGTCCGCCTGCCTCCTCAGAAACGTGGGGATTTCCAGGTTCACGTCCTCGTCCGTGTCGGCCTGTCCCATCGGGATCACGGCCTGGGTTGCAAGCGGGGCCTTCTCCTTGTCCTTGCGCAGGAAGGCCGGCGTGCTCAGGTCCTCGCGCTGGCGGTAGCTGCTGAGGTGCGAGACGTTCGGGGCGCTCTGCCGCTTCTTGCCGCCCTGCTCGAAGCCCGTGGCGATGACGGTGATCCGGATCTCGTCGCCCATGGTGTCGTCGATGACGGTGCCGAAGATGATGTTGGCCTCCTCGTCGGCCTCGGCCTGGATCAGCCCGGAGGCCTCGCTCACCTCGAAGAGGGTGATGTCGGGCCCCGCCGTGATGTTGAGCAGCACGCCGCGGGCGCCCTGGATGGAGTTGTCCTCCAGCAGCGGCGACGAGATGGCCCGCTGGGCGGCCTCGACGGCGCGGTTCTCGCCGCTGGCGATCCCCGTCCCCATGAGGGCGAGCCCCATCTCGCTCATGATGCTCCGCACGTCGGCGAAGTCCAGGTTGATGAGGCCGGGCACCAGGATGAGGTCCGAGATCCCCTTGACGGCGTGGTAGAGGATCTCGTCGGCCTTCTTGAAGGCCTCGAGCAGCGACATCGTCTTGCCGCCCACGCTGAGCAGGCGCTGGTTGGGGATCACGATGAGGGTGTCGACGATCTTCTTGAGCTCCGCGAGGCCCTCCTCGGCCTGCCGCTCGCGCTTCTTGCCCTCGAAGAGGAAGGGCTTGGTCACGACGGCCACCGTCAGCGCGCCCATGCTCCTGGCGATCTCGGCCACGATGGGCGCCCCGCCCGTCCCCGTGCCGCCCCCCAGGCCGGCGGTGATGAAGACCATGTCCGCACCGGCCAGCGCGGCCTTGACGGCGTCCATCGTCTCGATGGCCGCGCGCTTGCCGATCTCGGGGTCGGACCCGGCGCCGAGGCCGCGCGTCACATCGTTGCCGAGCTGGACCTTCATGGGCGCCAGCGATGCCCGCAGGGCCTGGGCATCCGTGTTGGCCGCGATGAAATCGACCCCCTGCAGGTTGTAGCTGATCATGGTGTTCAGGGCGTTGCCGCCGCCCCCGCCGATGCCGACCACCTTGATCCGGGCCGTCCCGCCGGACGCCGTCCCTCCATCCAGTAGTTCAAACATACGTCTTCCTCCCGTTAGAAGAATTCGGAAAACCACTTCTTCACTTTTTTCGTCGTCCGCCCCCACCATCCGCCGCCTCCGCGGGTGCCGCGCCGAGCCGCACGACGGCTCCCGTAGACCACGAGCCCGGCGGCCGTGGCGTGCAGCGGGCTGTTGATGATGTCCGTCAGCCCGCTGACCCCCAGGGGGTACCCTTTCCGGACGGGCATCTGGAAGACCCGCTCGGCCAGCTCCGTGATCCCGGCCAGCAGCGCCGTGCCGCCCGTGATCACGATTCCCGCCGTGAGCTGGTCCTCGTAGCCCGCCTTGACGAACTCCTTGTTCACCAGCGAGAAGATCTCCTCCATGCGCGGCTCGATGATCTCGCCCAGGATCTGGCGCGAGACCCTGCGGGCCTCCCGGCCGCCCACGCTGGGGACCTCGATCGTCTCGCCCTGGGGGATCATGAAGGTGTTCGCGCAGCCGAACTTGATCTTCATCTTCTCGGCCTCGGTGACGGGGGTCCTGAGGCCGATGGAGATGTCGTTGGTCAGGTACTGGCCGCCGATGGGCAGGACGGCCGTGTGCTTGATGCTGCCCTCGCGGTAGACGGCGATGTCCGTCGTGCCGCCGCCGATGTCGATGAGGGCCACGCCGAGTTCCTTCTCGTCGGCCGAGAGCACGGCCTCGGCCGTGGCCAGCTGCTCGAGGACGATCTCGTCGATGTCGAGGCCCACGCGGTTGACGCTCTTGATGATGTTCTGCGTCGAGGCCGCGGCCCCCGTCACGATGTGGACCTTGGCCTCGAGCCGCACCCCGGCCATCCCCACGGGGTTCTTGACGCCCTCCTGCTCGTCGACGATGTAGTGCTGGGGCAGGACGTGCAGGATCTCGCGGTCGAGCGGGATGCTGATGGCGCGGGCGGCGTCGATGGCGCGCCGCACGTCCATCTCCTCGACCTCGCGGCCCTGGACGGCGACGATGCCGTGGCTGTTGAGGCTCTTGATGTGGCTGCCGGACACCCCGGTGAACACGGAGCTGATCTCGACGCCGGACATGAACTCGGCCTCCTCGACGGCCTTCTTGATCGACTCGACGGTGCTGTCGATGTTGACGACGACCCCCTTGCGGAGCCCCTCCGTGGGGGCCGAGCCCAGCCCGATGATGTCGATGCCGGTGTTGGTCCGCTCGGCCACGACGGCCGTCACCTTCGTCGTCCCGATGTCCAGCCCCGTCACGATGTTGATCTTCTTCGCCATTCCTTCACCCCTCTAAAGGCCACTTGCTCTTTTGCATTCCTCATCAGCACGTCGCCGTGCCATGAGGACGCGAAACGGTTTTGCAGGGATCAGTCGAAGCGTCTTTGCGCGAACGGTTCTTGGCGGACCGAAACGGCCGCGGAGCCGCATGTTTGAGCCCGGAGGGCGAGTTTGTGGCGGAGCAGTGCAGGGAGCATCGAACCGTCGCAAATCGCTTTCGAGCCGGCAAAATGGTTTCGCGCCTCATCTGGATCAACCATCCTCCTAAGCCCTCACGCCCCCCGTCACCTTCACCGGCACGCGGAACTCGCGGTGCTGGACCGTCACCTTGCCGGGGTTGTTGAGGTCGATGATGAAGTACCCCGAGAGGTTCCGCCGCGCCAGGTCCGCCAGCACCGGCTTGAGTCGCCTGAGCTTCGTGTCGAAGTCCCCGAACCCCAGCTTGAGGCAGAGGCCCTCGGCGAACAGCGACAGCCCGAAGAGCTCGTCGCCGTGGATCTCGGAGATGTGCCGGATCTCGGGGACCTCCGTGTAGGAGGCCATGTAGTCGAGCAGCTCGAGGGACTTGAGGATCATCTCGCGGTTCTCGACCCCCGTGCGGGTGAACCCCGTGAGCACGGGCAGGTCCGTCTTCTCGCCCGCGGCGACCTTCTCGAAGGCCGTGCCGTCGCGCTCGATGAAGTACAGGCCGTCGCCCCGCTCCACGAGGGCCACGGGCTTCCGCTCGGTGATCTCGATGACGAGCCGGTCGGGGAAGTCCCGCCGCACCGAGACGTCCTTCACCCAGGGGTTCGCCTTGACCTTGCGGGCCACGGCGCCCAGGTTGGTCAGGATGAGGTTCTGCGAGGGCTTGAGGCCGGTGAGCTCGACCACGGCGTCGCTCTGCAGCCGCTCGGTGCCCCGGACGAGCGTCTCCTTCATCCGGAAGTAGGGCGACACGATGACGAAGTTGTAGGCGAAGATGAGCATCGAGGCGACGACGACCACGCAGGCCATCAGCAGCACCGTCTTGCCGATCTCGACGAGGATCCTCCTCGAGCGCCGGCGCACGCGGTTCACCCTGGTTTCGACGGTGGAACGGACCGATCGTCTCAACTCACTCCTCCCCGATGATCTGCACCTCGGGCTCGAGGTCGATGCCCCGTTTCTCGCGCACGGTTTTGCGCACCCGCTCGATGAGCCCGATGATGTCTCTCGCCGCGGCGCCGCCGAGGTTGACGATGAAGTTGCCGTGCATCTCCGAGACGCGGGCCCCGCCGAGGGTGAGACCCTTGAGCCCCGCCTCGTCGATGATCCGCCCCGCGGGCGTCCCCTTCGGGTTCTTGAAGATGGACCCGGCGCTGCGGTACTGCAGGGGGTGCCTGCCCGAGCGGGTTTTCAGAATTTCACGGATGCGGCCCTCGATGGCCACGCGGTCGCCGCGGGCCAGGTCGAAGACCCCGCCGAGGATGCAGGCCCCCTCGGGCAGGGCGAGGCTGCGGTACTCGAAGTGCAGGGCCGGGCGCCGTCTCGACACGCGATTCCCCCCGCCGTTGAGCCAGTCCACCGATTCGAGGACGTCCTTCATCTCGCTGCCCCACGCCCCGGCGTTCATCCGGATGCCGCCGCCGACGCTGCCGGGGATGCCCGCGCAAAACTCCATGCCCGTCAGGCCCTCCCGGGCCGTCAGGGCCACCAGCTCGGCCAGCGACGCGCCCGCCTCGGCGTGCAGCGCCGCCCGGCTCTCCCCGCGGTCCTCGACGCGGACGGCGCGCAGGGCCTTCGTGGAGACGATGACGCCGCGGTACCCGCCGTCGCGGACGATGAGGTTCGTGCCGTTGCCTATGAAGAACACGGGGATGCCCTCGGCGCGCAGGAAGGCGACGAGCCGGCCCAGCTCGGCCGCGCTCTCCGGGAAGGCGACCGCGTCGGCCCGTCCCCCCACGCCGATGGAGGTGTGGCGGTCCATGCACTCGTCGAAGAGCACCTTGCCCTTCGCGAGTTCCCTGAGCGTTCTTCTCCATTCCGGCTCGTGCATGACAGTCGCGCTGCCTCTTCTATCTCGCGAAGGTGAGAGGTTGAGAAGGTGAGAAAGAGAACGAGCGAATCCTTGTTCTCACCCTCAAACCTTCTTCCCCTCTTCCCTTCTGTCCTTTCGGAAAGGGACGGCAGCCGCCGGGGCGGGGGTGCGGAGGGGTCGCCCCGCCCGCCTCAGCGGCGTGCCTTCTCCTCCTTTGCCTTTTTCAGAAACTCCATTCCCACCTTCCATACGCTGCCGGCGCCCTGGGTGATGATCACGTCGCCGGGCCGGGCGGTCTCGAGGAGGTGGCTCACGATCCCGTCGGCCGAGGGGATGTACCGCGCGCTGCGGTGCCCCACGGCCTCGATCCCCTTGAAGAGGTTGAACGACGTCACCCCCTCGATCGGAGGCTCGCTCGCGGGGTAGATGTCCATCAGGATCAGCTCGTCCGCATCGGGGAAGCACGTGAGGAATTCCCTGTACAGGGCCCGCGTCCGCGTGTAGCGGTGCGGCTGGAAGACGACGATGAGGCGTCCCTTCCAGAGCTGGCGGGCGGCCTTCAGCGTGGCCAGGATCTCCGTGGGGTGGTGGCCGTAGTCGTCGACGACGGTGACGCCGTTGACCTCACCCTTCACCTCGAGGCGGCGCTGCACGCCTCGGTAGGCGGCCAGGCCCTCCCGGATCGCCTCGAAATCCATCTCGAGCTCCCGGGCCACGGCGAAGGCGGCCATGGAGTTGAGCACGTTGAACAGCCCCGGCACGTGCAGCGTGATCCCGCCGAGGCGCACCCCCTTGTGGTAGATCGTATAGCGCGACTCGGGGCCCTCGAGGGCGATCGCCTTCGCCTGGTAGTCGGCCCCGTCGGCAAGCCCGTAGGTGATCGTCCGGCGCTTGATCCGCGGGAAGACGGCCCGCACGTGCTCGTCGTCGCTGCAGAGGATCGTCACCCCGTAGAAGGGCACGATGTTCGCGAAGCGGACGAAGGCCTCCTTGATGTCGTCGATGTCCCGGTAGTAGTCCAGGTGCTCGCGGTCGATGTTCGTGATGACGGCGATCGTGGGCGAGAGCTTCAGGAAGGAGCCGTCGCTCTCGTCGGCCTCGGCCACGATGACCTCGCCGTCGCCCAGCCGCGCGTTGCTGCCGATCGAGGAGAGCTTGCCGCCGATGACCATCGTCGGGTCGAGCCCCCCGTGGGCGAGGATCGTGGAGACCATGGAGGTCGTCGTCGTCTTGCCGTGCATGCCCGAGACGGCGACGGAGAACTTCATCTTGAGAAGCTCCGCCAGCATCTCGGCCCGGGGGATGACGGGGATGTTGCGCCGGTGGGCCTCCTGCACCTCGGGGTTGTCGGCCTTGACGGCCGTCGAGGTGACGACCACGTCGGCCGCCTCGAGATTGGACTCCCGGTGTCCGTAGTGGATGCGGGCCCCCAGGGCGGAGAGCCTCTGGGTCGTGTCGGACTCCAGGAGGTCCGAGCCGCTCACGGCGTATCCCAGGTTGAGCAGCACCTCGGCGATCCCGCTCATGCCGATCCCGCCGATCCCCACGAAGTGGATCCGCCGGACCTTGCGCTTCATGAGGTCTGTTCGGATTCCGTTTTGCATGGCATCCTTTTCCGAAGCCCGATGTACGATCGTTCAGGCGCTGTTTGCGGCGAATGGCTCAGGGCTTACGGCTTCGGGTGAAAGATCAAAGATCCCTTTTCTTGCCTTAAGCCGTACGCCTTCTGCCTCGTGCCCCGTCTTTGATTCCCTGCACCAAATCCAGACATTCATCGACAATGTCCGCCGCCGCCCGGACGTTGCCGAGCTCCGCGGCCCGGCGCTCCATGGCCTCGAGGGCCGCCGCGTCCCCCGCGAGCCGCCGGATGATCCCCGAGAGGCGTTCGCCCGAGAGGTCCCTCTCGGGGATCATTTCGGCTGCGCCCCTGTTGACAAGGAGTTCGGCGTTCTTCGTCTGGTGGTCGTTCACGGCATGGGGAAAGGGGATGAACACCGCCGCCTTGCCGCTTGCCGTGATCTCCGCGATCGACGTGGCCCCCGCCCGGCACACGAGCAGGTCGGCCTCCCCGTAGGCCGAGGCCATGTCCGTGATGAAGGGCAGCACCTCCGCCCTCACCGACCGTTCGCGGTAGCCTTCTTGCACGCTCTCGAGGTCGTCCTTTCCCGTCTGGTGGATGAACCGGATCCTGTCCTTCAGGTCCTCGAGGTGCGGCAGCGCCTCCAGGACGGCCCGGTTGATCCGGTGCGCGCCCTGGCTTCCCCCGAAGACGAGGATCGTGAACGGATCGCCCGGCTTCCGGTCCCGCCGCCGTCCCGCGGCGATGGCCGCCCGGATGGGGTTCCCCGTGACCCGCACCCGCCCCGGCCGGAACCACCGCGCCGTCTCGGGGAAACTCACGAAGACGCGGTCCGCGAACTTCCCGAGGATCCTGTTCGTCTCGCCCGGGATGGCGTTCTGCTCGGCGATCGCCGTCGGCAGGCCCATGCAGCGGGCCGCCAGCACGGCCGGCCCCGAGGCGTAGCCCCCGACGCCGATCACGACGTCCGGGGCGAACCCGCGGAGGATCCGCCTCGATTCCAGCAGGCTTCGCGGGACCTTCGCCAGCGCCGCGACCGATCGCACGAGGCCCCGCCCCTTGATGCCCTCCACGTCGAGCGCGGCGAGGGGAAAGCCGGTCTGCGGCAGCACCCGGGCTTCCAGCCCCCGGTTCGTCCCGATGAAAAGAACTTCGTTCGCCCCGTCGCGCCGGCGGAACTCCTCGGCGATGGCCACTCCCGGGAAGAGGTGCCCCCCCGTACCTCCTCCCGCGATCACGATCCTCACAGCCCGGTCCCCCTGGGCGTCGACTTCTGGTAGGTCGACAGGTTCAACAGGATCCCCACGGCCATGCAGCTCACGATGAGCGACGTCCCCCCGTAGGACAGGAAGGGCAGGGCCATCCCCTTGGTGGGGATGAGCCCCATGACGCCCGCGATGTTGATGAAGGCCTCCAGGGCCAGCAGGATCGTGATCCCCGATGCCAGGAGGCTCCCGAAGCCGTCCTGGACGCGGAAGGCGATCACGAACCCCCGGAAGATCAGCAGCCCGAAGAGCACGATGACCGTGCAGATGCCGATGAACCCGCTCTCCTCGGCGATGATGGAGAGGATGAAATCCGTGTGCGGCTCGGGCAGGTAGAAGAGCTTCTGCATCCCGTCGCCGAGCCCCACGCCGAAGGGGCCGCCGGAGCCGAAGGACAGAAACGACTGGATGATCTGAAACCCCTTGTGCTGCGGGTCCTTCCAGGGGTCGAGGAAGGTGTTCCATCGGTCCATCCGGTACCCCTTCATCATCACGAGCGTCGCCGCCGCGGGGACGAGGACCAGCATCGATCCGGCCAGGTAGCGCACGCGCGTCCCCGCGATGTACAGGACGCTCACGGACACCGCGACGATCAGCACGGCCGACCCGAAGTCGGGCTGCCGCACGACGAGCGCCACGGGCACCATCACGACGGCCAGCGGCAGGAGAAAGCCCTTGCGGAACTCCTGGATGTGGGCGGATTTGCGCGTCAGGTAATGGGCCAGGAACACGACGACGAGGAGCTTGACGAGTTCGGCCGCCTGGAAGGTGAAGAAGCCGAGGTTGAGCCAGCGCCGCGCCCCGCCCTTCGTGACGCCGATGCCGGGCAGGAAGATCGCGGCCAGCAGGACGAGCGAGACCCCCATCCCCGCGTAGGCCGCGCCCCGCAGCCACGGGTAGGGCGTCCGCATGAGCGCGATCATGGCCGCGATCCCGATCACGAGGAACAGGAGGTGCTTCTTGAGGAAGAAGTACCCGTCGCCGTATTTCTGCAGGGCGAGCATGTAGCTCGAGCTGTAGATCATCACGGTGCCGAAGGCGATGAGCGTCAGCACGATGAACAGCAGGATGAGGTCGGGTCGTCTTCCCCGTGCGGGTGTCTCGGCCATGGGCTCAGCTCCCGCCCGACGCCGTTTCCCGGTCGTCGAGCCGGTTGACGATTTCCTGGAACGCCTCGCCCCGGTGGGCGTAACTGCGAAACTCGTCGAAGCTCGCGCAGCCCGGGGAGAGCAGCACCACGTCCCCGGGGGCGGCCTCGGCGTAGGCGGTGCGGACCGCGTCGCGCAGCGTGGGGGCCGCCTGCGTCCGCACGAGATTCCCGATCTTGCCGGCGATGCGCCCGCGGGCCTCGCCGAAGAGGACCAGGGCCTTGACGCGCCGCCGGATCAGCGGCTCGAGGGTCTCGAAGTCCCCGTTCTTGTCGCGTCCGCCCAGCAGCAGGATGACGGGCGCCTCGAAGGCCTCCAGGGCCCTGGCCACGGCGCTGACGTTGGTCCCCTTGGAGTCGTCGTAGAAGGCCACGCCGCCCCTTTCCCCGGCGAACTCGATCCGGTGGGCCAGTCCCGTGAAGCTCCCCACGGCCTCGACGATCGCGCCGGGGGGGCAGCCGGCGTGCCGGGAGGCCATCACGGCGGCCATGACGTTCTCCACGTTGTGCCGCCCGGGCAGCCGGATCATGGACCGGGGATAGGTTTCGACCTCCCGGCCGTCCGTGCGGTACACGATCTCCGTGCCCCGCAGGCTCATCCCCTCGCCGGGTGCGCCCGTCGTGCTGAAAAAGGCCACCCGCGCGGCAAGCCGCCGGGCCAGCGCCGCCGAGCCGGTCTCGTCGGCGTTGAGCACGGCCAGGTCGCCCGGCCGCTGGTTCTCGAAGATCCGCTCCTTGGCACGCCGGTACTCGTCGTAATCGGCGTGGTAGTCCAGGTGATCGGGCGCCGTGTTGAGCAGCACCGCCACCCGTGCCCGGAACGTCTCGATCCGCTGCAGCTGGAAGCTGCTCAGCTCGAGGACGGCCCAGTCGTCCCCCTGGGGCCCGCCGACGTATCCGATCAGGGGGCTTCCGATGTTGCCCCCCACGAAGGCCCGCTTGCCCGCCCTCTCGAGGATGCGGCCGACGAGGGTCGTCACCGTCGTCTTGCCGTTGGTCCCGGTGATGGCGATGACCGGGACCCGCAGGAACCGGAAGGCCAGCTCGACCTCGCTCACGACGGGGATGCCCCGGCGCTCCGCCTCGCGGATCAGGGGGTTGAAGGGCGGCACCCCGGGCGAGGGGACGACGAGGTCCCGGCCGGCGACGAGCGCGGGGTCCGCGCTGCCCGCGACCACCCGGAGCGGCAGCCCCGCCAGGGCCCCGAGGGCCTCCCGGAGATCCGCTTCGGGCTTCTCGTCGGTGACGGTGACGGCGGCACCCCGCAAGGCCGCGAACTGCGCCGCGGCGACCCCCGTCTTGCCGAGGCCGATGACGAGAATGTCTTTGCCCTTCAGCTCCACGATGCGTTCCTACCTCAGCTTCAGCGTACTGATGGCCACGAGGGCCAGGATGATCGAGATGATCCAGAACCGCACGATCACCTTCGGCTCCGCCCACCCCTTCAGCTCGAAATGGTGGTGGATGGGGGCCATGCGGAAGATCCGCTTGCCGTTGGAGATCTTGAACCAGCCCACCTGGCAGATGACCGAGACGGTCTCCAGCACGAAGATCCCGCCCACGATGGCCAGGAGCAGCTCCTGCTTGGTCACGATGGCGAGGGTCCCCAGGGCCCCGCCCAGGGAGAGCGACCCCACGTCGCCCATGAAGATCTGCGCCGGGTAGGTGTTGTACCAGAGAAACCCCAGGCAGGCCCCCACCATGGCCCCGCAGAAGATGGACAGCTCGCCCGTCCCCGGCACGTACGGGATCTGCAGGTACCCGGCGATGCGCGCGTTGCCGGCGAAGTAGGCGAAGAGCAGGTACGTGATGAAGCAGATCAGCGCCGGCCCGAGGGCCAGGCCGTCGAGGCCGTCGGTGAGGTTCACGGCGTTGGCGGCCCCCACGATCACGAAGGCCGTGAAGAGGATGTACCCCCAGCCGAGCTCGGGCAGCATGGTCTTGAAAAAGGGGATCGTGATCGCCTCGCTGAAGTTGGGCTTCAGGTAGAGGATGACCCCGATGAACAGGGCGATGGCGAATTCCAGGGCGAGCCGCGTCCGCCCCGGGATCCCCTTGCTGTCGCGCTTCGTGAGCTTGCGGAAGTCGTCGAGGAAGCCGATGAGGCCGAACCCGGCGGTGACGAGGATGAGCATCCAGACGTAGTCGTTGGTCAGGTTCGCCCACAGCAGCGTCGAGACGACCACGGCGAAGATGATCATGATGCCGCCCATCGTCGGCGTGCCGGACTTGGCCTGGTGCGTCCCGGGGCCGTCCTCGCGGATGGGCTGCCCGATCTGCAGCGCCTCGAGCTTGCGGATGAGCCAGGGGCCGACGACGAAGCAGATCACCAGGGCCGTGATTGTCGCGTAGATCGTCCGGAACGTGATGTAGCGGAACACGTTGAAGTACGAGATGGTCTCGTGCAGAGGATAGAGCAGGTGATAGATCAAGACGGGCCTCCAAAATACAAAACCCCAACCCGGTGCACAAGCAGTTGGGGGTCCGGCAGGGTCATGCCCCTGCAGATTGAGGTCGTATCCCTATCACAGGTCCTTTTCACTTTGCAACCCCGATCGCGTCCAGGATCGCCCGGACGATCTCTTCCATCCTCATCTTCCGCGAGCCCTTGACGAGCACCCAGTCGCCCGCGCGGAGGCAGGCCTTGAGGTGGGCCACCGTCTCCTCGGTGGAGAGATCGACGAGCACCCTCTCGTTCTTCATCCCGCGCTTGACGGCCCCCTTCGCCGTCGCCCGGGCGAAATCCCCCCGGAGGTAGGCCTTGCCGACCCCCGTTTCGGCCACGGCCCGGCCGATCTCCTCGTGGTACGTTTCCGCCTCGTCGCCCAGTTCGAGCATGTCGCCCAGGATGACCGTGCTCTTGCACTCCCCCTTGAGGCCCTGCAGGGTCTTGAGGGCCGCCGCCACCGAGGCGGGGTTGGCGTTGTACGTGTCGTCGATGAGGCAGGCGCCGTTTTTCAGCCGCCAGACCTCCATGCGCCCGCCCACGGGCCGGAAGGCCATGAGCCCCCGGCAGATCGCGTCGAACCCGAAGCCGGCCCCCTGCGCCGCCGCCGCCGCGGCCAGGGCGTTCGAGACGTTGTGGAACCCCAGCACGGGCAGCAGGATCTCCCGCGAGGCCCCGTCCATGAGCAGCGTGAACACGGTGCCCCTCTCGGCCTCGTGGGCGATGCGGGAGGCCGTCACGTCGGCGTCCGTGTCGATCCCGAAGGTGATCTTCCGGCCCTTCCATCGCTGCGCCCAGGGGGCCAGCTGCGCGTCGTCGAGGTTGATCACCGCCGTGCCCCGGCCGTCCATGACGCGGTAGAGATCCCCCTTTTCATCACGGATCGTCTCGAGGGACCGGAGCCCCTCGAGGTGGGCGGGCCCCACGTTGGTGACGACGCCCACGGTGGGCGACGCGATCTCGGTGAGGCGGGCGATCTCGCCCCGGCGGTTCGTCCCCATCTCGAGGACGGCGGCCTCGTGGGCGGCGTTCATCCGGAAGATCGTCATCGGGAGGCCCACGAGGTTGTTGAGGTTGCCCTCGCTCTTGAGCAGGTTCCTCTCGCGCCCCATGATGGCCGCGGCCATCTCCTTGGTCGTCGTCTTCCCGGTGCTCCCGGTGACGGCCACCACGGGGATGTCGAAGCGGCTGCGCCAGAGGCGGGCCAGGTCCCCCAGGGCCCGGAGCGTGTCCGCGACGGCGACGGCCGCCGTCCCGGCGCCGATCCCGTGCAGGAGGCCCTCCCGGCCCCGCTCCACGAGCACCCCCGCGGCGCCTGCGGCCGCGGCCTGGGCGAGGAAGTCGTGGCCGTCGAAGCGGGGGCCCCTCAGGGGCACGAAGAGGCTGCCGGCCGCGAGGGTCCGCGAGTCCGTCGAGACCCCGTCGAAGGCGTCGGCCCGGCCCCGGCGCACGAGGGCGCCCCCCGTGGCCGTCAGCACGTCCTGCAGCGTGAATCGGGGGGCCTGCCTCCCTGTCACGGCGTTCGCCCCCCCTTTCGGTCGAGGGCCTCGCGGCCCACCGTGCGGTCGTCGAAGGGGACCGTCCGCGGCCCGAGGATCTGGTAGTCCTCGTGGCCCTTGCCGGCGATCAGGACGATGTCCTCCGGCGTGGCGATCTCGACGGCCAGGCCGATGGCCTCCCGCCGGTCCTCCACCACGGCGTACCGCTTGCGGCCGGCGCGGAGCCCCGCCGGGTCGGTCTTCTGCATGACGGCGGCGTCGATCCCGCCCTCGATCTCGCCGATGATCGCCAGGGGATCCTCGGAGCGCGGGTTGTCGGAGGTGATCACGGCCAGATCGCTCTCCTCCGCGGCGGCCCGGCCCATGAGCGGACGCTTGCCGCGGTCGCGGTCCCCGCCGCATCCGAAGACCGTGATGATCCGGCCCCTTCGGAAGCGGGCGAGGGTCCGCAGGACCCGCCGCAGGGCGTCCTCCGAGTGGGCGTAGTCGACGAAGACGGCGGGCTCTCCCGGTCCGCTGATCTTTTCGAGTCGCCCCGGGACGGGCTTCGCGGTCTCGATGCCACGCTGGATCGCCGACAGGGGGATCCCGAGGTGGCAGGCCGCCGCCGCGGCGGCCAGGATGTTCGACAGGTTGAACTGGCCGATGAAGGGTGCCCGGATCGGGAACGTTCCCGCCGGGGTCTCGATCTCCGCCCGGATCTCGCCCAGATCGTACTCCACGTCCCGGGCCTGGACGAAGGCGATCGCGTCGATGCCGAAGGTCGTGAGGCCCTTGGCGCCGATCTCGTCGGCGAGCTTCCGGCCCCAGGGGTCGTCGAGGTTGATGATCCGCCCCTGCGGGCGGCCGTTCTTCTCCCCGGCCAGCAGGTCCGTGAAGAACCGCTTCTTCGAGGCGTAGTAGGCCTCCATGGTGCCGTGGAAGTCGAGGTGGTCCCGGGAGAGGTTCATGAAGATCCCGCAGTCGAACGCGCAGTCCTCCACCCTTCTCAGCTCGAGTGCGTGGGAGGAGACCTCCATGACGACGTGGGTGACCCCGGCGTCGCGGATTTCCGCCAGCAGGCGCTGCAGCTCGAAGGACTCGGGGGTCGTGTGCGACGCGGCCGTCACGGTGGAGCCCCAGCGGTAGTTGACGGTGCCGATCACGCCGGGCTCGTGGCCCGCTTCTCTCAAGATGGATTCGAGCAGGTAGGTGACGGTGGTCTTGCCGTTGGTGCCCGTCACCCCGATGAGGCCGATGGAGCCCGAGGGGTTCCCGAAGAAGTTCCGGCCCAACACCCCCAGGGCGCGGCGGCTGTCGCGGACCCGGACGGCGGTGTAGCTGGCATGCCGGGCGATCTCCCGGTCGTAGACGACGGCCTTCGCCCCGCGCCGCACGGCCTCGGGGACGAAGAGGTGCCCGTCGAACCGGGCCCCCGGGACGGCGACGAACAGGAACCCTTCCCCGCAGCGGCGCGAGTCGTAGCAGATGCCCTCGATCTCCCGCGCCCGCGTCCCGTGAACCTCCAGGACGTCGACATTCTCCAGCAGGTCAAGCAAGTCCACGTCGGCCTCTCAATCCCCCGTGCTGAAGAACACGGTGCACGACCGGTGGCCCTTGAGCGGGCTGCCCGGCGCCGGTTTCTGGCTGACGGCCCAGCCGCTTCCCGAGACGGTGATCTCCAGCCCTTTTTCCTGGGCCGCCCGCAGGGCCTGCCGGACCGTCATCCCCCGCAAATCGGGCATGACGGCCTCTTCGTCCGCGGCGGCGGCCGCCGGGATCGCCGCGGGGGTCGACACGAGCCGGATCCGGGCGCCCGTGTCGATCTCCTTCTCCTGCACGGGGGGCGTCTCCCCGATGTCGGGCTCGAAGCAGCGGATGAGCTGCTGGGAGATGGACTTGAAGACGGGTGCGGCCGCCTGTCCGCCCCACTTGTGGAGCTGCGGCTCGTCGATGGAGACGAGCATGACGAAGCGCGGGTTCTCGGAGGGGAAGAAGCCCATGAAGGAGGTCCGGACCCGCTCGCTGGAGAAGCGCTTGAGGTCGAAGTCGAATTTCTGGGCCGTGCCCGTTTTGCCCGCCACGTCCACGTTGACGAGGGCCGCGTTCTTGCCCGTGCCGCCCTCTTCGCCCACGACGTTGGTCAGCATGGCCGTCATCCTCCGGGCCGTGTCTTCCGAGATGACCCTGCGCACGGCCGTCGGTGCGAACTCGCGGACGGTCTCGCCGTTTGCGTCGACGAATTTCTTGACGATGTGGGGCTGCATGAGGACCCCGCCGTTGGCGATGGCGGACAGGGCCGTGACGAGCTGGATGGCCGTCACGGAGATGCCCTGGCCGAAGGCGACCGTGGAGGTGTCCACCTGCGTCCAGTTCTGCCAGGGCCGCAGCAGGCCCGCAATCTCGCCGGGCAGCTCGATGTTGGTCTTCTGCCCGAAGCCGAAATCCCGGATGTAGCGGTGGAACTTCTCGCGTCCGAGCTTCTCGGCGATCTTCACGGAGCCGATGTTGCTCGAGTATTTCAGGATCTCGCGCACCTGGAGGACCCCGTAACGCTTTCGGTTCGCCTCGTGGAAGGTCGCGTTGGCCACGCGGTAGGCGCCGTTTTCGCAGTGGAAGCGGTCCGACTCCTTCACGACGCCCTCCTCGAGGGCGGCGGCGACGAGGAAGGGCTTGAAGGTGGAGCCGGGGTCGAAGCAGTCCGTGATGGCCTTGTTGCGCTTGTGGTCGGCCGTGGCGCTCGCGTAGGCGTTGGGGTTGAACGCCGGGCTGTTGGCCATGGCGAGGATCTCGCCCGTTCTCGGGTCCATGACGATGATGAAGCCGCCCCGGGCGCGGGTCCGCAGCACGGCCTCCTTCAGGTTCGATTCCACGGCGTGCTGGATGCGGCTGTCGAGGGTCAGGACGAGGCTCAGCTGCTCGTCCTTTTTGCCCGTGACGGAGCGCTCGGGCATGTAGAGCTTCTTGCCCCGGGCGTCGCGGCCCCAGAGGATCTTCTCGGGCTCTCCCCGCAGGTAGCCGTCGTAGCGCATCTCGAGGCCCTCGAGGCCGTTGGAGTCCATACCGACGAAGCCGAGGACCTGGCCGGCCAGTTCCCGGTTCGGGTAGAAGCGCTTGGGCTCCTGGATCAGGTAGACCCCCTCGAGCTTGAGGTTCTTGATCTGCTCGGACTGGGCGGGGGTGATCATGCGGGCGACCCAGCAGAAGTTCTTCGATTTGGCGAGCTGCTGCGCGATCGCTTTCTTGGGCTGCCCCGTCACGGCGGCCAGCTGCGCGGCCGCCTCGTCGATGTTGTCGATCTTGGACGGGTCGGCGAAGACGGAGTCGGCGAGGATGCTCGCGGCGAGCTTCTCGCCGTTGCGGTCGTAGATGATGCCGCGCTCGGGGTAGAGCTGGAGGGTCTTCTTGTGCTGCTTCTCGGCGAGGTTCTTGTAGGTCTTCCCCGTCATGATCTGCAGGTGAAAGGCGCGGAAGACCAGCGCGCAGAACAGCAGCCCGAAGAGCGCCATCATCGTGGCGATCCGGAAGCGGAACCATTTTTTGGGCTTGCCGTTCATTTGATCAGGACCACCTGCTCCCGCTCGGGGTATTGGAGCTTGAGCTTCTCCCGGGCGATGGACTCGATCCGCTGGGGCGACTTCAGCGTGGCGATCTCCACCTTCAGCCTCCGGTTCTCCTCCAGGAGATTTTCCCGGACGGTCATCTCCTCGGCGATGCGGTACTTGAGCTGCGTGTTGTGCAGATGGGACCAGACGTAGACGAGCGCCACGGCCACCAGCACGAGGAGCGACAGCACGAGCGTCGAGACGCGCAGGCCCGAGCCCTGCCGAACATCCATAGCCGCCCGGGGCCGTGCCACCTTCGCAACCGGCATCATCCGATCCTTTCCGCGGTTCTGAGTTTCGCGCTGCGCGCCCGGGGGTTTCGCTCCATCTCCCCCTCGCCGGGACGCACGGGCTTCCGGGTGACGACCCGCAGCCGGGGGCGCCCCCCGCAGGCGCAAACGGGAAGATCGGCCGGGCAGGTGCACCCCCGCGAGGCGTCGCGGAAGCACTCCTTGACCATCCGGTCTTCCAGCGAGTGGAAGGTGATGACGGAAAACCGCCCGCCTTCCCTCAAACAGTCGATCCCCGAGGCGAGGCCCCGGGCCAGGCTGTTCAGCTCGTCGTTGACGGCGATCCGGAGCGCCTGGAAGCTCCGCGTCGCGGGGTGGATCCTCCCGTGGCGCATGGGCGCCGGCATGGCGGCGGCGATGAGGGCCGCCAGCTCGTCCGTCGTTTCGATCGGCGCCGTCTTCCTCCTCTCGACGATGGCCCGCGCGATGCGCCGGGCCTGCCGCTCCTCGCCGTAGTCGCGCAGGATGCGCTCGAGCTCGCGCGCGTCGGCCCGGTTGACCAGGTCCCGCGCGCTCACCGGGGCGTCCCGGTCCATCCGCATGTCCAGCGGCGCGGGCTTCGAGAAGCTGAAGCCCCTTGCGGCCGCCTCGAGCTGGTGCGACGACACCCCGAGGTCGAGCACGATGCCGTCGACCCGTTCGATCCCGACCCGGGCGAGGATGTCCTTCAGGTCGGCGTAGTCGCCCTTGACGAGGACCGCGCGCCGCCCGAAGGGCTCGAGCGCCCGTGCCGATTCGGCCAGGGCGTCTTCGTCCCGGTCGATCCCGACCAGGATGCCGCCGGGGGCGGTGGCGGCCAGGATCGCCCTCGCGTGCCCGCCCCCGCCCAGGGTGCCGTCCACGTAGATGCCGTCCGGCCTGAGGTTGAGCGAGTCGAGGAGCTCCTCGAGCATGACGGGCTCGTGGTATGCGGAGGGCGCGCCTGCGTCGTTCATCGTTCTTTTCAAGGATCGCGGTGGAAGCGGACGCGGGAATCCCGCCGGGGGAGACGGGCCGTCAGATTCCCAGGTCGGCCATGTAATCGCTGAAGCTCTCGATGCTTTCACCGGACTTGCGGATCTCCTCCTCGAACCGCTCCTTGCTCCAGATCTCGATGACCCGGACCATGCCGGCCAGGACGATGTCTTTCTCCAGCTTGGCGTATTCCCGAAGCGGCGGGGGGACCAGGATGCGGCCCTGGCTGTCGAAGGTGCAGTCCACCGCCCCGGACATGAAAAAGCGCTGAAACGCGCGGACCTCTTTCTTGAGGATGGATTGATGGGAGATTTTTTCTTCGAGGATCTGCCACTCGTCGAAGGGAAAGGCCATCAGGTAGCCGTCCCAGTTCGTGATGACCATGCGGTTGTCGTACTTCTCGGCGAAGACCTCGCGGAGCTTGGCGGGGAAGATGATTCTTCCTTTGTCGTCGATCGTATGGTAATATCTCCCCCGGAACACAGACATGCGAGAGACTCCTCCACAATCATCCACTTTGCTCCACCTGGATGCAATAGTAGGGCCGTCTTCCATCCCTGTCAAGAAAAAACTTTAATTTCCGCTGGATTTTCGATTCATTTGGAATTTCCGGACGGCACGGCTGTGCTCGGCGAGCGTCTCGGAGAAGTGGTGGGACCCGTCGTTGCGGGAGACGAAGTAGAGGTACTTCACCGGGGTGGGGTTCAGGGCCGCCTGCAGGGCATCCAGCCCGGGGCTGCAGATCGGGCCCGGCGGCAGTCCCCGGTTGAGGTAGCT